>OIYS01001057.1_pt1 | contig 15513 bp, 16 predicted proteins | sample 1588271 | NCBI WGS metagenome assembly OIYS01 (sample SAMN03283286) | human gut metagenome | biome: human-associated habitat; material: feces | host: Homo sapiens | place: Peru | collected 2012
GATATAACAAAACCCAATCGAGATATTTGTTTCATACAAGCGAGAACAATATTATTTTTCACACTCATATTGGGAACAATACCGTCCAAACGCCGGTTTTCTGTGCAAAACGCAAGTCCTGCACGGACGGCCTTTGTTGGCGAGATGTTTTTCTGCAAAATACCTTCATATAGAATTTCTCCTGCGTCCGGCATTTCACTTCCAAACAGCATCTCTGCAACTTCTGTCCGCCCCGAGCCAAGAAGGCCTGCAAGTCCAACAATTTCCCCTCTAGATATGCCAAAACTGACGTCTTTAACTTTAGGTTTTTTTGCAAGATTACGAACTTCAACAACATAATTTTGATCCTTTTCAGGGGAAAAATATGTTTGTTTTCTCTGTTGTGTAATTTCACGTCCAACCATTAACGTCACCAATTGATATTGATTAAGATCTTCCGCTTGATAAGTGCCTATAAATCGGCCATCCTTCAGTACTGTGATACGATCACAGATCTGATAGATTTCTTCCATTCGATGGGTAATGAAAATAAATGCAACACCTTTTTCCTTTAGCTGCCGCACAAGTGAAAATAGCGTTTTTACTTCCTTTGTATCCAAGGAGGAAGTTGGCTCATCCAAAATAATCAATTTGCAGTCTCTACTTACCGCACGAACGATAGAAACCATTTGTTGCTGAGCAGTGCTTAATTCATTTAGTTGCTTTTTTGCATCAACATCAATGTTTAGCGAATCAAGTTGATTCTGCGCATTTTCATAGAGTTCTTTCCATTCAATCCCTGTTTTTCCCATCGGATAATCACCTATATAAATGTTTTCTGCAACACTTAGATAGGGAATCATATTCAGTTCTTGATATACAGAACCAATTCCGGCTTTCTGTGATTCATTAGTGCTTTTAAATGCTACGGGAGAACCATCAAAAATAATACTTCCCTCGTCATATGTGTACACTCCAGTGAGAATCTTAATCAAAGTAAGTTAGTTATGGGTTATAACATGAATGACTTAACCCCTTATGAAGCAACTTATGCTTTACAAGTTTATTTATATATATTAGGTTTAGGTCCTGATTCTAAGCTTTTTCAAAATGTTCGTGAAAAAGAATCTCTTTGCTATACAATTAGTGCAACAGCTAAGTATGCTGGATCATTCATGATGATTACGGCTGGAATTGATGCAATTAATTTTAATAAAACAATTAAATTAGTACATGCTCAAGTATTAGAAATGACTAAAGGGAACTTTAAAGAAAGTGATATTAAAAATGCTATTTTAAGTATCAAAAGTAGTTATCAAGAATTACTTGAAAATCCTTATTCTATTATTAATTCTCATGAATCAACCTTTTATTTAGGTTTTGATCCAATAGAAGAAAGATTAAATAAAATTGAAAAAATAACTAAAAAAGACGTAATTGAAGTTGCTAAAACAATTAAAATTAATACAATTTATTTATTAGAAGGGACTAAAAATGAAAAAGCTTAAATATGAAAAGTTAGATATTACCATTTATAAGCATACATGTAAAAATGGTTTAAGAGTTTATTTAGCTCCAAATAAAAATGTTAAAAGTTTTTATGCAACTTTAAATGTGAAGTTTGGATCAAATATTCTAGAATATAAATTAGATCAAGAACAAATAAAAATACCAGTAGGTACTGCTCACTTTTTAGAACATAAAGTTTTTGAACAAGAAGATGGTGTTACGCCTTTTGATTATTTTTCAGCTTTAGGTATTGATTGTAATGCTAGTACTAATAATGTTAAAACTAACTATTTATTTGGAGGATCAGATCATTTTAAAAAATCCTTGAATTTTCTCCTTGATTATGTTGAATCTCCATATTTTACAGATGAAAACGTTGAAAAAGAAAAAGGAATTATTTCTCAAGAAATATTAATGTATGAAGATGAACCTAGTCAAAAACTTTATAATAAATCGCTTTTTAATACTTATAGTAAGCATAACGTTCGTTATTCTATTGGTGGTTTAGTAAAAGATATTAAAAAAATTAATAAAGAAATATTAATGAATACTTATAATGCTTTTTATCAACCAAATAATATGTATTTAGTAATAACTGGTAATATTGATCCTGAAGAAACAATTAAAATTGTTGATGCTAATCAAAACAAAAAGAAATTTACTGCACATGAGGTAGAAGTTATTACTAAAGAAGAACCTTATGAAGTTTATAAAAAATATGAAGAAATTATTGATAATGTTGAAATAAGTAAATTTGCTATCAACATTAAAATGAAAGTTAAAGATTTAAAAACTAAAGTAAAAGATTATCAAAAATATTTAGTATTCTATTTAGAAACAATGTTAGGTTCAACTTCTTTATTAAAAGAAAAATTAATTCAAAAAAACTTAATAACAAGTGATATTAGTTTTGATGTTTTTAAAGCTGATGATTATTGTTCACTTTTAATAGTTGGTGAAACCGATAATTATGAAGAAGTAATTAAGAAAATAATGAAAACTTTAAAACAATATAAATTTGATCAAAAAGAGTTTGAAATAAATAAAAAAATTCTAAAAAGTTCATATGTATATATGAGTGATAATATTTATTCAATTAATTCTTTAATAGCTAATCAATTAATTGAATATGATGAAATAAATGAATTTGTTTATTTAGATGTTGAAAAACTAAATAAAATAGAGTATAATCTTGTTGTATCAGAAATTGACTTGAACAATTATAGTGTAGTTGTTTTAAAAGGAAAAAAATAGTGGGAGGTTACCATGGAAATATTATTGATAATCGTTTCAATCTTATTAATTGCCATTGTATTATTACAAAGTGGTAAAGCAGAAAGTGCAGCTGGAGCTATGACTGGTGCTAATGATGCCTTATTTGCTAATAGAAAAGAAAGAGGTAGCGAATTATTTATAAGTCGTTTAACTCTATTTTTAGGTATAATATTTTTTACAATATGTTTAATATTAGGATTCTAACTCAGGAATCCTTTTTTTGGATTTTACACAAATGTAAAAAAAAATAATTGACATTAATATTTAAGCGTGATAATATATAGGTGAGGGTAAGATACTGGTACTCTTGAAGTTACAGCATAAAGATGCTCAAGACTTCGCATCATCAGTTATTGGTATGTTCGTGATGTAAGGTAAGATAGCCTTGGGGTATGAAACATATCCAAAATTTTAAATATAATTAACATATATTTAAAATTATTATTTATAACTTTAATATCTGATTATTTAATACAGACTTAAGTATAGTTGTATTAAAATAATATTTATTAAATAAGTGTAAATAATATGCCTTTAGTTATATTTTATTAAAAACGTATATTTAAAAATTATATTCAAATTAGAATATAAAAAATATTAATATATTAAGATAAAATATGATTAATGAAAATATATAAAGAATTATTATTTAAATTCGGTTCTTAGTCTCAAAGAAAAGCAAATGATGTTATAGAAGGCACAAAATAAACGCCCGTAACATTATGGTGGCTTTTCTTTTTTCGTGTCTGTAAATCGACAAAAAATGTCTTTCACATATATTATTATAAAAATGGTGATGATATGAAAGGCTTTTTTAAATTTTTATTATTAACAATTTATATTATTTTTTCATTAATCTTGATTGATAAATTAAAAGAAATATTAGAATTTAAAGAATTAATAATTGTTGCAATTGTTATGTTTATTTTCCTATTTTTGTTTATTTTGCTTTTAAGAAGAAATTTTTTAATTATACCTAGTTATTTTTTATTAATTTTACTAGTTCTTGTTATTCATAATGTAGCTAAAACAAGTGATAATTTTTTTAGTTTTGTTAATGGCATAGTATCTAATGAAAATGTTTTAGATAATTACAAACTTATTGTTTTAAAAAATAAATATGAAAGCTTAAATGATCTAGAATATAAAAGAATTGGTTATACTAAAGATACAATAGGTATAGATAGTTTAAAAATTAATATTACTTCTGTTTGTTATGAAAAAATTGATTTACTTATTAAAGCTTTAAATGATGGTGAAGTAGATGGAGCTTTAGTTTTAGATGAGCAATATACTGATATTGATAGTAAAAAATATTCTATAATTGATGGTTTAGTAGTTAAAGAAGAAGTAAAACCCGTCGTAAATGATGTTTTAAATAATACAACGATTATTTATGTAAGTGGTATGGATAATTATGAATCTTTGGAAAAAGCTGGTAGGAGCGATGTTAATATCATAATTGGTATTAATACTAAAACTAATCAATTATTGTTAATATCCATTCCTAGAGATTATTATGTTTTAATTCCTTCTAAAAACGCTAAAGACAAATTAACACATGCAGGGATATATGGAATTAATACTTCAATTGAAACGATAGAGAACCTTTTAAATACTAAGATCAATTATTATATAAAAATCAATTTTAACTCTTTAGAAAAATTGATTGATGAAATAGGAGGAATTGAAGTTGAAAGTGCTTACGACTTTATTTCTTCTAATGTGGAATTTAAAAAAGGAATTAATAAATTAAATGGAAAAGAAGCACTTATCTTTTCCCGAGAAAGAAAAGGTTTTGCTTTAGGAGATCGTACTCGAGGTGAAAATCAACAAAGAATAATTGAAGGAATTGTTAAAAAACTCTCTGAGAAAAAAAGTATTGATGATTATTTAAAAGTTTTAAATATTAAAGATTTATTTCAAACTAATATTCCTGAAAAAGAAATATTAAAATTAGCTAAAAATCAAATTATAAATAATCCTCAATGGAAAGTAACAAAATATTCACTTAATGGTAGTGATAGTTTTGATTACACTTATTCTTATAAATGTTGTAAATTATATGTAATGGAACCTTATCCTGATACGGTAACGGAAGCATCAACTCTTTTAGAGTTTTTAAAAAATGATTGGCATTTTGAATAAAGGAATAGCAATATTCTTTTATTTTTGGTATAATCTAAATTGTAATTTGAAGGTGTAAAAAATGAAAAAAATATTTAAACCATTAAAATTTATATTAATAATTTTTCTAACAATTTTGCTTTTTGTTGCTGAAGCTTTTTTGGGAATTGTTATAACAGCTAAATGTTTTCTTAATATTGATGCTATAGCTAAAGATGTAAATAAAATTGATATTGAACAAGCTTTAAAAAAAGATGATAAAAAAACCGAATTAGGTAAAAATGTTTATTCTGCTTTAAAAGAAGTAGGAATTGATGAAGAAAAATTAAATAAATTGCTTAAAAATAATGAATTTAGACAAATACTAAATCGTTATATTGCTTCAATTCTTTTAGATAAAATGCAAGTAGAATGTGATATTTTTTATCCTACTAAAGAAGAACTTAAAACTTTTGCTTTTAATAATTATGAATTATTAGGTGAAGATTTAACTAAAGAAAAAGTTGATAAGTTTTTAGATGAAAACTATTATCAAATAAAATTGAAATTAGAAGTTATAGCAAGAGAAATAGGTGATTTATAATGGAATATAAGGAAATAATTAATACTATTTTAAAAACATCAACATTATTGATTACTATTTTTTCTTTAATAATTATTATAGCAATTTTAATATTTGTAAGAAAAAATAAATATAAATGGCTTATTTGGTTTTATATGCCATCAATGTTAACTTCTTTAATATTTTTAACAGTAGGATTATTTGGTAATGAATTAATTTTGTATCTTTTAGAAGATAAAATCAGTGAATATCAAAATTTTATTGCACCATTTATAACTAATATTTGTTCAATTTTTACTATTTATGGTATTGTTTTATTGGTTTTAAGTATATTAGCCTTTGTAATTTATCAAATTTTTAATAAAAAAGAAGAAACTTTAGAATAGTTTATAAATTTAAACTATTTTTTTTAATAAACGTTTATGTTATAATAGCATTGCATAAAATAAGGAGGATCCATGAAGAAAGTAATTATAGCATGTTGTGCTATTTTAATATTGTGTGGCTGTGAAGTAAGAGCAATCAAAGAAGATAGAGTAAGTAATATTAATAAAACTGAAGAAAAAAATTAAATTGTGTTAAATTATGTGATTTTAGCACTTCCTATTTACAAGTGCTAGAATAAGTAATATAATTAGTTCGTAATAGTTGAAAGAAGACTATTAAAGGAGGAATTAATATGTTACCAAGTAGATTATTTTTAGATGATATGTTTGATCATGAGGATGCTCAAGATTTGATGAAATGTGATATTTATGAACATGATGGCAAGGTTATTCTTGAAGTAGATGTTCCAGGATTTAATAAAAAAGATATTACAATTGAATTTAATAAGGGCTATTTAAATATTACTGCTGTTAAAAATAAAGAAGAAAATAACCATAAAAAATACTATCGTCGTGAAAGAAAAATGTATGGAAAATATGAACGTAGCTTTTATTTAGGTGATATAGATGAAGAAAAGATAGAAGCTAATTTCAATGATGGTATATTAACAGTTGTAGCTCCTAAGAGAGATAACGAAGCATCTAAAAAACTTATTACTATTAAATAGTCAGACAAAAGTCTGACTTTTTTATTGATGTCAAAAGTAACTATTATTCATATAATACTTTAGGAGGTAAACATATGAATTTTAGTGATAACTTTTTTAAAAGAGTTGAAAAGAAAACTAAGGTAAATAAAGATACAATTTTAAGTCTTGCTAAAAAAATCCAAGAAAATGATATGAAAAATGAAAAGACTTTAAGAGAAGTGATTCATGAACTTAGTTCAATTACAGGTCGTGATGTTTCTAAAGAAAAAGAAGACAAAATTATTAAAGCTGTAATTAATGACAAGATTCCTAAAAATATAGATAAAGTTCTTTAATTGTGATATAATTACTTTGAAGGGAGAAATTTTATGTACGATATGAATTATGGAACTAGTTTCTCAGGACTAGCAACAGCTGGAATTTGGGGAATTATTGCACTAGTAATTGCTATCTGTGCAACAATTGTAATCTTTGTTCTTTTCTTAACAAAGAAAAATGAAAAGAAATATAAAGGTTTCTTAGGATGGTTATATGATTTCTTAACTTTTAAGAAGTTTGTAATTGACTATATTTTAAGATTTACATATGTTTGCTTAGCAATTTATTTAACATTAGCGTCATTTGGCTTAATTGGAACAAGTTTCTTATTATTCTTAACTACTTTAATAGGTGGCAACTTAGTTTTAAGAATAGCTTATGAATTTTCATTAATGTTAATTAATATTTGTGTTAATGTAGCTGAAATAAATAAAAAAATGAAATAAAACAAATTAAAGAGACTAAAATTTGAGTCTCTTTAATTTGCTTTAAATTATCTATTATTAAAAAGGGAAAATTAAATTAATTTTAATATTAAAGAAAATTCAGTATGTAAGGATTTCTTACTAGTTCAAAAAGATGGACAAAGGGAAGCCCAAAATATTATAATTTAGATGTTATTGTTGCTGTTAGTTTTATATAACATTTTATTTGTAAAATACTATTAATAAACTAAAAATAATTTATTTTTTTCATACTTTAAGAAAATATTCATATTCTTAAATGAAAGAGAGTGGAATATGAATAAAAATGAAATTATAAAAAATATTGCTCTTAGAACTAAAGGTGATATCTATTTTGGAGTAGTAGGAGCAGTAAGAACAGGTAAAAGTACATTTATTAAAAAAGTTGTTGAAAATTTAATCATTCCTAATATTGAAGACGAATATGAAAAGAAACGTGCTTTAGATGAAATTCCTCAAAGTGCTCAAGGTAAAACAATTATGACTATTGAACCGAAATTTGTGCCTTCTAATGCAACAACAATTAAAATTGATGAAATAAATGCTAATATTCGTTTGGTTGATTGTGTAGGTTATGTAATTCCTAATGCTAAAGGGTATGAAGATGAAAATGGTCCAAGAATGGTGAAAACTCCTTGGTATGATCAAGAAATTCCTTTTATTGAAGCTGCTGAAATTGGGACTGAAAAAGTTATTAAAGAGCATTCAACTATTGGTATTGTTATGACTACTGATGGATCAATAGGTGAATTTTCAAGAAGTGATTATGTTGAAACTGAAAAAAGAGTTATAACAGAACTTAAAGAAATTGGTAAACCTTTTATTGTTATTTTAAACTCTGTTCATCCTACTTTACCAGAAACAGAGAAAATAGCTGAAAAATTACGAGATGATTATCAAGTTCCAGTTATGCCAATAAGTGTTGAAACAATGAATGAACAAGATATGTATGCTATTTTAAGAGAAGCTTTATATGAATTCCCTGTAATATCAGTTAATGTTAATATGCCAGATTGGATTGCGTCATTAAATGCTAATAATTGGTTAAAACAAGTTTATATTTCTAAAATTAAGGAAAGTGTTGTTGAAGTTGATAAGTTAAGAGATATAGAAAATATTACTAAGCATTTTAATGATTGTAATGAAATTGAAAAATCTTATATAAAAGAAGTTAATCCGGCAACAGGAGAAGTAACTATAAATTTAGATGCTCCAACTAATCTTTACAATCAAGTTTTAAATGAAATAATTGGAATTGATATTAATTCTAGAGCTGATTTAATATCATTATTTCAAGAATATAATGAAACAAAGAGTGAATATTCCCAGATCAAAAGTGCTTTAAAAATGGTTAAAGCTACGGGATATGGTGTTGCTTTCCCATCACTTGCTGACATGAAACTAGATACACCAGAAATAATTAAACAAAATGGTCGTTATGGTATTAAATTAAAAGCTGTTGCTCCATCTATTCATATGATTAGAATCGATGTAGAATCAACTTTTGAACCAATAATTGGATCAGAAATTCAAAGTAAAGAACTAATAAATTACATAATGAAAGATTATGATACTGATGCTTCATCTATTTGGAAAAGTGAAATATTTGGTCGATCATTAGATGTTATCGTGCAAGAAGGTATTCAATCTAAAATTAGTATGATGCCTGAAAATATTCGTTTTAAATTACAACAAACTTTAACTAAAGTAGTTAATAAAGGATCTAACAATTTAATTGCTTTTGTTTTATAAAAGCTAAATAAATACAACTCTACCACTGGTAGAGTGTTTTTTTGTTGACCCAATGGTATAATTAAGTTGTTATTAAAATATCATTTTGTAATTGTTGTTAAAGTGGAGGTAAATGTAAAAAATGAGTAACGAATTATTAATAAAACTAGAAAATATTAGCAAAGAATATAAAACAAATACTAAAGTAATTAAAGTTTTAAATGATGTTAATGCTAAATTTTATAGTGGAAAGTTTTATGCCATTATGGGTCATAGTGGAAGTGGTAAATCAACTTTAGTAAATATTTTAGCTTTAATTGATAATTTTGATTCTGGAGCTTACTATTTATATAATTTGAATATTAAAGATTTTAATGATGAAAAATTATCTAATTTGCGGATGAATAATATAGGTTTTATTTTTCAAGAAATTAATTTGATACCAACCTTAAAAGCTTATGAAAATGTTATGGTACCAATGTTAATAAATAAAAAAATTAAGGCGAATGAAAGAAAAGAATTAGCATTAAAATTATTAAAAGAAGTTGGTTTAGAAGATAGAATTGATCATTTCCCAAGAGAATTATCCGGAGGAGAGCAACAAAGAGTAGCAATAGCTCGTGCTTTAGCTAATGATCCTAACATTATAATTGCTGATGAACCAACTGGTAACCTTGATGAGAAAACTGAAAGTGAAATATTTGAATTATTAAAGAAATTATCAGATAAAGGAAGATGTATTATTATGGTAAGTCATAGTGAATATGTAAAAAAGTATGCTGATGAAGTATTAAAAATAGAGAATGGTAAGTTAGTTGGTGTTAGTAAATGACAATTATTGAAATGGTTAAATTTTTATTACTAAAAATAAAAAGAAATAAGAAAAATATTTATTTCATTATAATAATGATGATATTTACAATTATATTATTAACAGCTTTGAATGTTTATCATAATATAAATTCTTTTATAGATAAAAGTATTAATAGTAATATTGGTTTTAGAACAATTAGTGTGTCACCAAAATTTGATTATGACGATTTAGGTCAAGATGAATTATCTAAGATTAATCATGTTATAGAAGTTTATAGTTCATTTTATGATTCAGCTGTAATTGAGAGTGATTTAACTATAAATGGGTTAGATGGTAAAGTAGAGTTACTTTATGGTACTAATAATATTATCCCAGATATTGTTTATGGTACAACAATTACTAAAAAAGGCGAAACAGTTTGTCCCGTTAATTTTTATCCTGATAGTTCTGTTTATTCTTCAAAAATTAATGAATCAAAAATTTTACCTAACGAGAAATATTTAAATAAAACTTTTAATGTTAAGTATTATTCTTATGAATTTATTGGTAATCGTCTTGTTGAAAAGGATGAATTTATTAAAAGTTTAAAAATTGTTGGATTTTATGATAACAAAAAGAACTTGAACTTTAATAATCAATGTTATGTTTTACCAGAAGATATGAAAGATGTTAGAAATGCTACAATTATAGACGATTTAAATGGTGGTACCCCTTATTTTTCAGTTGTAGTAGATGATGTGACAAATGTTAAATATGTAGAAAATGAACTGCAAAAATTAAAGTATACAAATTTTGAAACAAAAAATTCGATTGATTCTGAATTAGTAAATATAATTTCAACTTCATGTTTAGGAACATTATTATTTGTTATGATAATTATTATTTTGCTTTCAGGATTTTGTACTAAAAAAAGAATGATCGATGAAATGAAATTTATTGGTGTATTAAAAGTATGTGGTTATAGTAAAAAATTATTATCTAAAATTTATTTAATTCAAAATTTTATAATAAACTTGATGTCTTATTTGTTTGGGCTTGTCATTTTTATAATTGCCTTTTCTATAGTTAAAAATAATGTTTTAAATATATTTAAAAATATAGGAGTAATATTATCTGTTAGTCTATTGAGTATTATAATTACATTTTTAATAGTTGTTGTACTTTCTCTTATTTTTACCACTTTTAGAATGAAAAAATTAACAAATAAAAAAATAAGAGATTTAATTCAAAGTTTGGAGTGATTTTATGCTTTTATTAAAAGAATTTTTTAGGAAGAAAACAACAAAAATTTATTTTTTTCTTTTTACTATATTATTTTTAGGAATTATTATTTTCTTTTCTTTTGCTGGATATTATGAAAAATTATACAATGATTCTATCAAAAAAAATTCAGCTTTTATAATGCTTAGTGAAAAAGATCATTATGAAGAGTTGAGTGAAAGTACAGTTCTATTTGATATAAAAAGAGGTTTAGTATTTAAACCTGATTATAATTATACATTATTAGGTCGCGAAGGAGTAGATGTTCAAAAAGATGGGCAAGTAATTTTAAAAAAAGATCCAATTCCTGGTGAAAGTGAGTTTTTCTGGGAAGATTTTACTGAATTTGATGAAAATATTGTTATATTTAAAGCTAGTGATTATAACTTAAGTTTAAATAGTGGGGAAATTGCCTTAGGAGCAAAGGGAAGCCTTTCAAATAAAAATTTAAGTGAATTATTGAATAAAAAGTTAGGATTTAAGTCTGGTGAATTTAAAATAGAATTTACTATAACTGATTTTTATGAATCACCACTTTCTTTTATGGCAATAGCTGATGAAGATTTTGCAAAGTTAGTTAAATATTCTAGTTTATATTTTTATAAAGCATCAGTTAAAGATCTTAAAAAAGCTGAAAAATTGGAATCTAAACTTAGAAATCTAGAAAAAAACAATAATTATAAAGCTTCATTATGCATTTGGGAAAGTACTGGTGATGACAAAAGCATTATGGAATTAAATAGTATTGTTGATACTTTAAAGAGTGTTAGCTATTTAATAGCTTTATTATTTATTATTGTATTTTATTTATTAATTAAAAATGTAATTAAAGATGAAATGAGTAGTAATATGTTAAAGCGAATGATTGGTTTTACTAACTGGCAGAGTTTAAAAATACTTTTTATGGAATTATTCCTATTAACTATAGCATCTTTTATAATTTCCATTTTTTTAGCTAAAATTAGCATTCATATTATTAATAAAAATTTTCTTCTTAAATTAAGTTTAAATAATTTGTTTATGTTATTTTTAACTTATATGTTTGTCATAATAATTATTTTGATAAATTGTTTATTTAATGAAAATTTAAAAAAGATAATTAGGCATTCATAAAAAGTCTTAGGAATCTTAGAAATTTGAAAGGAGGTGAAGATATGAAAAAGCAAAAGATAGCTATGTTCTTGTTATTAATAGCAGTAAGTATTACTCTGATAGGAAATGTGTATGCTTTAAATTATACATCTGATAAAAAATATTTTGAAAAAAATAGCACACATGTAATTCAACTTACTACACCACTAAATTGGTATTCATCAGTAACCGCAACTGAAAAAACCAATAGTCCAATAGTTAACACAAGAGCACAAAATAAAGTATTATTTATTTGGAATCAAGGTGCTAATTATAATATTACAATTAATCAAATAAATGTACAATATTTAATTACATGGACACAAACGCAAGAATACGCTACTAAGATTACTTGGAAGCAAACAAATTCTTCTGCTTCTATGATGGCTACTTTTAGAGCATTTAATTAAAAAAGGTACAATATGATTCATCAATCATATTGTACTTCTTTTTTTCTTGAATATTCATAGTTAATTATAAATAATTTAAAGAAAGTCTTATAAAAGCCTTCGGGCTTTTTTATTTTATATGTAAAATATGTAAATTCATAATTAAAAAATTAAAGTTATGTTATAATAAAAATGGTGGGAAAATGAATAGTTTTGATCGTGAAGAAAAAATTCAACAAATCGTAAAATATGGTAAATGGGTATTGTTAGTTTTGGTAGTATTAGCTATTTTCTTTTTAATTAAGAATTCTAAAAGAACTTATAACAATATTGAGGATGATGTAGTAGTAGCTGCTAAAAAGTATGTTACGGATAACAATTTAGTTATAACTTCGCCTCAATACATAGAAATAACTAAATTATCCGAAATAGAAGGAACTGAATTGTGTAGTAAAGCAAGTGGAGTAATGGTTACTAATACCAATGGAAAAATTACATATGAACCATACTTGAATTGTAGTAAATACCAAACTGATACTAGTGTTAATACTAAATATATTGTTTTAGTAGGTGGGAACTTTATCGTTTTAAATAAAGGTGAAGTTTTTAACGATCCATATTATACATTAAAAAAAGAAGCTGATGTTATTGTATCGGGTAAAGTTTTAACTACTCCGGGTATTTATACTTTAACTTATTCAGCTTATGTTGATAATGTTTTAAAAGAAACTGTAAAACGTTATGTTGTTGTAACTGAAAATGATAAAGATTCTAATGTTAGTGGCCTTATTAATGAAACTGATCCCGTTATAACTTTATTAGGTGATAAAAATATTGTTTTGCAATTAAATTCTCGATATAAAGAACCTGGTTATAAAGCCGTTGATTATAATGATGGAAAAATCAGTCGAAGGGTGGATGTTACTAGCAATCTGGATACTAAAAAGGTAGGAACTTATTTCATTACTTATAAAGTAACTAATAGTAAAGGAAGAACAGCTGTTGCTCAACGCACAATCAAAGTTATGAAATTTAAGGGTGATGTTGAAATTTCACTTAAACAAGAAAGTACAGATTTAGCAGCATCAACTAATATAATTGCTGAAATAAGTGGTTCTACTTATGTAAAATTAATTGATCCTTATGGTAGTGTAGATAGTCGAAGAACTCATACTTTTACAGCTAAAAGCAATGGTGTTTATACTTTTAAAGCTTATGATATTCATGGTAATGAGTATGTAAAAGATATTGAAATTAGTAATATTGATAATATTCCGCCAGCAGGTAGCTGTAAAGCTTTAGTTCGTGGTGATAATACTGAAGTAGAAGTAAATGCTACTGATAATAAAGGAATAGCAGGTTATAGCTATATACTCGATGGTAATGCTACTAGTTATATAACTGATAATACTTATAAAGTTACGAATAAATCGGAAACAATTTCAGTTTCTGTAGTAGATATAGCTGGTAATAAAGCGACATTAAAATGTGATGTTACAGTTATCAAAGAAACCATTGTTGCCGCCGCTGATTTGCCTACTAATTCAGGAAGTTCATCTAGTGGTAGTTCATCAGATGGAAGTTATTCTAATGGGGGAACAGGTACCAATAAAGCTGCTGATTTAAAAAATTACAAATTAGTTGCTACTCAAAATAATGTTATTGATTTAGCTAATTATACGGAAGGTAATGTAGCTCAAAGAGTTAATAAAGATTATTATGATTCATGTCTTTCTTTTGCGTATTACTATGCTTATAAATTATATAATGGTGATAATTTAAACTCAATGAATGCTAAAGACGGAGCTGGCTATGTTTATGCTAGTAGATTTAAAGATCTTAAAGATAATAATAAGCAAACGGTCTTACAAGATGTGTATAGTCAAGTAAGTGCTGGGAAACCAACCGTTTTACAAGTAAGCGGAGCTAAAACAGGAACAAATACTGTTTCTCGTCATTACGTAACTGTTGTTGGTTATAAAAATACCGTTAAATCGGGTTCAACTATGACAGATAAAGATCTTTTAATAATTGATTCTTGGGATGGTAAATTAAAAACGATGGATGAAGCTAATTCACGTTATATGATATCCGGTTATGATACGGGTAGAACAGGAAATAGTGGTTATGGTTACCAAGTTTATAATATAAAATAACACTTAAGTAAAAACACTTAGGTGTTTTTTTCTTGATGTGTTATAATTATTTTGGTGGTGGAATATGATAGTTGAAGTTTTAGTTGAAATAAAAGCTTGGAAAATTGATAAAACTTTTTCTTATCATGTTCCTAGTGCTTTAGAAAAAGAAATAGCTATTGGTAAACGAGTTTTAGTTCCTTTTCAAAAACGTGAATTAGAAGGCTTTATCATTAATATTTTAGATGAAGTAGCTTATGAAACTAAAGATATTATAAAAGTAATTGATGAAAATCCTGTTTTAAATGAAGAATTGCTAGAGCTTGGAAAATATATTAGTAAAAAATCTTTATGCAATTTGATAAGTGCTTATGAAACAATGTTACCTGTTGCTTTAAAAGCTAAAAATGGTACTACAATTAATAAAAGATATCAAACTTATTTAGAAGTAAATTCTATTGATATAAAATTAACACCAAAACAACTAGAAATAGTTGAACTAATAAAAAAACATGGTCGCGTATTAAAAAGTAGTATTAAAAGTAGTGTTGTTAGTACTTTAATTAAGAAAAATGTTTTAAAAGAAGTACCTGAAGAAGTATATCGTTTAAATAATGAGGAAAAAGTTGTTGATCAAAAAATAAATCTTACTAGTGAGCAAGAATTAGTTTTTAATAAAATTAAAGAAAGTGTTAATCAATTTCAACCTTTTTTGTTATTTGGTGTGACTGGTAGTGGTAAAACACTAGTATATATAAAAATAATTGAATATGTTTTGCGTTT
>OIYS01001058.1_pt1 | contig 15500 bp, 5 predicted proteins | sample 1588271 | NCBI WGS metagenome assembly OIYS01 (sample SAMN03283286) | human gut metagenome | biome: human-associated habitat; material: feces | host: Homo sapiens | place: Peru | collected 2012
GGAAGCGGCGGGGGTGGACTGACCCTCGGTGGGAGCGGCGGGTTCGTTGACGTCGTCAGCTGCGGCGACGACGGTGGGGGTGACTTCCTCCGCGAACGCCGCCACGGACAGGTTGCCCATCAGGGACAGCACCATGGTCAGCGCCAGCAGCAAGGAAAGCAGTCGTTTACTGGTTTTCATGTGTTACTTCCTTTCTGTGATTTTTCTATCTATATAAAGCCTTTCGGCAGAAAGCGCTTTCAAACGCTCCTGCCGAAATCGTCATTGCCGACTTGACAGCTTCCCGGTTCAGGCAGGAGCTTTTCCGGACGGCCCTGGGCGTATCTGACTGATCCCAAAATCGGGCTTCACAGTGACCTGTTCGCGGGGATTTGCACCCCATTCCGCCTCCGACGCAACGCGCCGGGCGGGCCGTCCGGTATTCAGTTTTGGATGGCTGTCAGCTCACGCGGAGGCGAGCGGTAGCCGGTGCGAGGCGGGCGTCTTTGCCGCCCGCATTGGGGTCGACAGCCAGCAGGTAGTAGTCGCCGGGCTGGTCGATGACGTACTGGAAAGCATCGCCGCTCTCGTCTGTCGGGATCTCCGCCAGCTGCGTCCATTGATCGTCGTAGAGGTAGACGGTCATGCCCGCGATGGGCTGAAAGCTCTCGCTGCCGCCGTCGGCCACGGATTTCGTTTCGTACTTCAGGGTGCGGAAGGTCAGGGTCTCTCCGGCCTTGACGGTGTACTCGTCCTTGTCAAAGCAGGTGAACGCGCCGCCGTCGCTCCAGAAGCTCCAGTCGGTAAACAGGGCCACGTCGATGGTGTCGCCGTCGCTGAGCAGAATGTAGTCCGCCGTGGCGCCCCAACCCGGCCCCATCAGGGGATATACGTGGTTGCGGTAGTACATGAGGTTTTCATCGTGGCCCCAGAAGTTCCGCATGTACATGCTGGTGGCGGAGCCGCTGATGGTCAGCGCCGGGCCGGTCCAGCTGGCCGTCTGCTTCCCCAGAATGTCATATACCTCTCGGTATCTGTCGCTCTGGCCGTCGACCACCTTTTTCGTGCCGGAGGTCACTTCCTCCGGGGTATAGCCCTTGCAGTACACGCCCAGCAGGTACAGATACAGGTGCAGAACGGTAGGCCGCTCCACCACCACGTTGTCTATATAGCTGCCGCCGCCCCGGCCGTTTTCCGTATGGCCGCGGTAGAACTCCGCAAGCCCCTGATTCTCCAGATCGAAGTAGGGCACCTCCACCTCCAGATGGGCGATGGGAGTACCGTCGACGCCGTAGATGGGTACGCCGTCGTTGGAAACGGTGACGTAGACGGTCACGCTGTCGGCAGGCGACTCGTCATAGTCGTACTGGCCGGGGTCTCCGGCGGCGCTCTTTGTAACGGTAACGGTCAGGTGATAGACTGCCTGCACCGCCGCGTCCCCACCGCACACGGCGGTGATGGTCAGAGGATAATCGCCTGTCTTGCTGTTGGTGAAGGACAGGTAATCGCCCTTATCGTCCGCGGCCAGCTTGGTGTGCTCGCCCAGTCCCTCGCCGGACAGCGTGTAGGTGACGCTGTCCGGGCAGGTGTCGAACACATCGCTCATGTACAGGGTATACATTCCGCCCTGCTCCACCTGCGCCGTTTCGGGCGCGGTGCTCTTTACAGTGATGGCGTGGCGGGACGCGGGCCATTCATCCTCGGACAGATAGCCGTACACCGCCGCCACGTCCGAAATATCCCGCTTGCCGTCGCCGTTGACATCCAGCCGGGCGAGGATGGCGGCGTCGGTGATGATGGAATTGTCGCAGCAGTACTCATACAGGTATTGCAGATCGTACACGTCCACCGTGCCGTCGCCGTTGATATCGCCCTTCTTCACGGCGGCAGCCGCCGGTGCGGAGGACAGGGAGGCGGTCACGCCCTTCAGGGCGGCGCGGTCAATGGCTTTTGCGCTGGACGCGCTGGCCAGCAGTTTGGCCGTACCGCCGCCGGAAGCAGCCGTTTCACGGGCGGCGGCGGAGGAGGTATCGCTCCCGGGCCAGCTGCCCTGCGTCAGGAAATCGTACAGCGCCGCCACGTCCGAGATGTTCTTCAGCCCGTCGCCGTTAACGTCCACACGGGCGAGTACGGCCTCGTCGGTGATGGTGGAATTGTCGCAGCAGTACTCATACAGGTATTGCAGGTCGTACACGTCCACCGCGCCGTCGCCGTTGATGTCGCCCTGCTTGGGCGTCTCGCCGCCGGTGACGGTAATGGGCAGGTCGATCTTGGCGGATACGATCACAGGCTCGCCGTCCGCGCCGCTCTGGTACAGGACGGGCGCGTAGGTCAGCTCAAAGTAGCCGTCATCCTCCGCGGAAACGGTGGCGCTGTAGGTGAAATACGTCACCTTGACGCCGTTGATGGTGCGGCTGACCGGCAGAACACGGCTCTCGCCGTTGGTGTAATAGACGGTCAGCTCCATGCCGTCGGGGTCAAAGGCCTCTCCGGCGGCGTAGGTCATCTTATCCGGCTTCTTCGTCACCTCGATCTTATCGACGGTGCTGGTCAGCGCCATCAGATAGGCGGAGTCGTTCTTGAAGAACAGGGTGCCCTTGCTGTCGGCAATGGGGGAGCAGATGGCGTATTCCGCCTGATCGTTGGCGGGGGTGAACAGGGCGTAGGCCGCCTCTATCTGATTGGTCGTGCCGCCCGTCTGATACGTTTCGGTGGTGGTCTTGCGCGGGCCGTTGGGGGTGTCCTCCAGCAGCCGCAGGATACCGGGCGTATAGTTATCAAAGAAGTAGACGCTGGGCACGTCATAGGCGGTGGTCAGCAATCCGGAGGTCTGGGGATAGCCCTTGGTGGGCACGCTGTAGGCCACGGCCATGGAATCCAGATCCACCACGGTAATGTTGTGGCCGGTATACATGCCGAACTGGGACGTGCCGGACACGCCGATATAGGCCCGGCCGTTATACAGCACCGGCGTACAGGTGCTCATGGCCGGTGTTTTCTCGCTGCCGCTGCCGTTGCTGAGAAGGCAGGAGCGCGGATTCGTGATCTTCCAGCCGTCCGCCGTCTGCGTCATGGCGGCGGAGTAGAGATATCCGCCCTTGGAGGTGAAGTAGAACAGCCCCGTGCTCTTGTCCAGCGCGATGGAGCTTCGCACGTCGCCCCGCAGGCCGTCCCAGCGATCCAGCTCCGCGCCGGTGGAGGGGTCAAGGCACAGCAGCGTGCCGTTGGCGCTGGAATACTGATCCTGACCGTCGTCAGCGCCCACCAGCAGGTAGTCGTCGCAGACATACGCGCCCGCCCAGTAGAAGCCGCCCAGACGGGTATACGTCCAGCGGGCCAGCTTTTCCTCGCTGCCGCTGGTGGGATCCTCGTCGGTGGCGGACAGGCAGACGAAATTGGCGTTCTCCTTCTCCTGATTCCAGAAGCCGGTATACACGTAGCCGTTGTGGTAGGTCAGGGGACAGTTGGGCTGGCCGCCCAGCGCGTCCCGGTAGATCCACAGGGAGCTCAGCGTGGCCGCGTCAAAGGCCTGCACCGTACCGTTGCTGAGGGCCACGAACAGCATGCCGCAGTCCGGGCCATAGGTGGCGGAAGTGATGGCAAAGCTGGAGGTATCGCACATGGCGCCGGTGGCCACCACCGTGCCGGTGACGGATTCCACCTTGTACAGCGTCTTGCCGCTGTAGACGATCAGGAACTCCACGCCGCCCTCCTCGATGAGGATGGGGCAGCCCAAAGCAGAGGAGCCGTAGCCGTCGCCCAGCTTTTTGGCCCAGCTCAGCACGGCGTCCTCGCTGGAGGTGGGGGTCTTGACGTTCACCACGCCGTTGGACTCGTCATTGCCCCGGAAGGAGGGCCAGCTGGAGGTAACGCCTGCGCCGTGGCTGGTCTTGGGCGCCGCCGACAGCGAAACGGTGATCTTCTTCGCCTTTCCGGCGGTGATCTCCTGCGTGTCGCCCACATAGCCGGAGCAGGTGGCCACGCAGGTGTAGGTCAGGCCCTCCACCAGCGAGAACGTACCGTCGTCATTGGGCCAGACGCGGGAGCCGCTGCGCTTTTCGTAAACGGCGGCCAGCGCGCCGTCGATGGTTTTTTTGGTGTCCTTATCCTGAACGGTGATGGTGGTGTCGATGGGTGCGCCCTTTTTCAGCGTCAGGGTATAGGCGCGGGCCTTGTGCCCCTCCGCGGTGCAGGCGGTCAGGGTGAAGGTCTCCTGCTTTTCCGTCTCGTCCAGCGGCAGGGTGATGGTGACGGTATCCGCCGTCTCTCCGGTCTCCGGATCCACCTCCGGCGCAACGGGCTGACCGCCGTTCACCTGCACGCTGTAGCCCGGTGAGAAAGGCTCTACCGTCAGCACCGCCTCCTGCGCAGAGCCGATGACGGTGGCCTGATAGTCGTACCCCATGGGGTCGAAGCCGTCGTAATCGGAGACTTCGCCGTCGATCACCTGATAGTACACCGTCTCCATGCCGTCCACCGCCAGCGTCATGTCCGCCAGGGTCAGCACTCTGGCGAAGTCCACCAGATAGTCCTGCTCAAAGGTGACATTCCGGGCCGTGTCCTCCCGGGAGACAATAAGGGTGAAGCGGAAGGCTTCCGAGCCTCTCAGCGCAACGCCCGGAGCAGGTGTGCCGGTCGCCTTCCCGCTGGGCACGATCCGATCCTTGCCGCTGGTAAGAGGCACACGGATGGTGCAGTCCCTGCTCTGATCGGCGGTAGCCCAGACGTATACGCTGTTGTACCGGTCATCCAGCTGAGAAGCGTAGAGGTGCTTGTCGGCGCGGAACTGGTCGGCGGACAGATACACATCGGCGGCAGCGGTGGAGTTGGAGGCCAGCTTCATGCTGGTCAGATAATCGTCCGTCTCCGGCGTCACCGCCGTGACGGTCAGGGACGTGTCGCTGTCCCCGGGGGCGGCGAAATCGCCCCTGGTGTGGTAATACTGTTTCTTTGTGGCCACATAGGTATAGCTGCCGCCGCCGGGCGCAAGGGGATAGGTGCCGTCGGCGTCCACGCCGATCTCCACACCGGCGGCGTTATAGATCTGCACCGTCACATCCTTGTCGTGGCGCACCGTCAGGGGGACGGCGGCCTTTCTGGTAACGGTAAGGGTATAGGTGGCGGTTCGCCCGCTCTCCGGCATGGTGACGGCGATGGTGGCCGTGGTGTCGCTGTTCTCCGCCAGCGGAAGGGTATACGTGCCGTCGGCGTCAAGCTGACTGCCGTTCACCGTGACGGTATAGCCGTCGGCGCAGGCAGGCCGCAGCACCACCGATTCCGTGGTGACGACGCAGGCGTATTCCATGGTGGTGCCGGAAAAGTCCAGCTTCTGGTCAACGCCGCCCGCCAGCACGCTGAGGCCGGAAAGGGTGGGGGTGCGTGCTATCTTCAGCTCCCACGCCTGATAGACGGTATAGCCGTCGATGTCGGCACGGGCCTCCAGACGCAGGTCGCCGCTCTGCGTACCGACGGCCAGCAGATCCGCCAGCGCCTGATGGGTGGATTCCCAGCTGCGGCTCTTTTCGATCTTCTTGTCGTTGACATCGGTATACATGGCGTAGAGGGCGATCTTGCTGCCGTTCCACTGGTAGGTCTTGCTCTCCAGATCAGCGCCGGGCACACCGTACAGGTACAGTCCGCCGGTGGTACCCACCGCGTCGGGCACCAGCGCCACCGTTCCGTCCTGCTCCATGGGGTAGCGGTTTTCCGCCGCGTCGCCGCCGTTGACTGACCGCAGCACCGGCTGGGCCATCCACGCTACGCCCTGAGGGATGCGCAGGGTGGTCAGCGTCTGATCCGCCACGGTCACGCTGCCGTCCTCCGCCACCGTCATGGCGCCGGAGGCGCCGTTCAGGCCGGAGGTCAGGGTAAAGGTATAGCTGCCCGCCGCCAGTGCGGGAAGCTCGTTGGTAAAGGTCTTTTCGTTGCCGTAGGGATCCGCCGCCGTGAAAGTATAGTCCGTCAGCATCTGGCCGTCAAGGCCCAGAAACCGCACGTTCAGCGGCTTGGTCTCCGCGTTTTCGTACTGCGTATAGGCCTCCATCCGCTCCGTCAGCGCCGTGGACAGCGCCGTCAGCTCGTCGGCGGTCTTTTTCACCGTCAGCGCCTTGGCGGCGGCGTCATACTCCTGCCGGGCGAACTTCTGCATCTGGGGCTTTTCCGCCTCCTGCCACGCCAGCATGGCGCGGCCCAGCGTACACAGCGCCGAGGCGGTCTCCTCGTTCAGCGTGTCATAGGCGGTCACGAACAGGAACGCGCCCACGCTGTCAGCGCTCTGATCCACCTTATAGCCGCCCTTGTCGTCGCTGCGGGAATAGCCGGCCGACACGCCGTCAATGGCGGTGACAAAGCCATCGGCCGTTTCCAGTCCGTCGAAGGTGTGGGGCGATTCCTCGCGGTCTTGCAGCGCCAGCAGCGCCTCGCGCACTGTCTGGTTCGCCTGATAGGGCACACGCTCCGGCGCGATGACCACCTTCACATTGGTGGCGGCAAACAGCAGGAAGCTGTTGTCATCCGTCAGCTCCGTGCCGGCGCTCTCCGCCGCAAGCTGAAGCTCCGCCGGGGCGAGGGTTTCCGCCGCCTGCGGTTCCTCCACGGCAGACGGTTCTTCCGTCTGCTCCGTTTGGGTCTGCCGGGCGGCGTCCGTGTCCTCCGACGGCTCCGTTGCCCACGCGGCGGCGGGCAGCAGGGTCAGTGTCATGACCAGCGCCATGAAAAGCGATACGATCCGTTTTTTCACTCCGCTTTTCCTCCTTAATACATGCATAGGATCCATTTCTGATACAGCTTCTGCCAGGGTTTCAGCTTCCGGCGGAAGCATTGCAGCGTGTCGTCGGCAAAGTACCGCATCTGGCTGCGCTGGGTCTCGGTGATGGGGTGGGCGCTGTAGCGGGCCTCGGCGTTCAGCCAGGCCAGCGCCGGGAAGTCCACCGGCTTTCCCGCCCAGTCCGACACCGCGCCGCCGCTTTCCAGCAGAGAACGGTTTTCACGGGGCAGGCCGCCGTGCCACATCAACTCCATGGCGTAGGCGAACAGGGCCGCGGTGGCGGCGGCGCGGTCAGCGCCGTTAAAGGCGGCGGCCCGGCGTTTACATGCCCGATGGCGGCGCACCACCACAAACAGGATGGCCGCCAGCAGCGCCAGCAGCACCAACAGCAGCAGCCACCGGCCCACATGCAGCCGGGACAGGCTGCTGCGGAGGGTGGAGGAAAGCTCCTTCCAGATGGTGATGACCTGGGGCTGATCGTCGGTCTGATCGGGTATTTCCACGGTGCTGTGGCGCACGGTGTCGTTCTGACTTCCGCCGCCGTCTGCCTGAGCGCCGGTCAGGTCGGACTTGTCGTCCGGCTGGAACCAGCGCCAGTCGGACTCCGCCATTACGTTCAGGTAGGGGGTGGCCGTTTCAAAGGGGATCCAGCCCACGCCGTCCTCGTAGTACTCCGCCCAGGCGTGGGCGTCGTCGGCGGTCAGGGTCAGGGTGGTCTCACCAGTCTTGCCGGACACCATGTCAGGCGTGACGAGATAGCCCTCCACGTACCGGGCGGGGATGCCGTAGTACCGCAGCATCATCACCGCCGCCGTGGCGTACTGTACGGCGCTGCCCCGGCCTGTCTCCTGCAGGAAGCTGCTGACAGGATCGGCGTCCTCCGGCAGCTGGATGGGGGACTCGTCATAGTCTACCGTATCCGCAAGGCAGGTGCGGATGCGGCTCTTGGCCTCGTAGGAGGTGATGGATGAGGGCGCTTTGCCCAGAAAACCCGTCAGCGTTTTTTGGGTGTCCTCCGGAATGGTCAGGTAGTTGTCATAGACCAGCTGGCGATAGACGGTCTCCTGCGCCAGATAGTCCTTCAATTGGGGGTCCTCCAGATGCTGGCTCAGCACGTCCAGCAGCTCATAGGCCCGGGCGGTCAGGTTGCCGGAGGAGGTGTAGGCGTAGTGCTTTCCCCCTTCCGGCAGGGTGTCCCGCAGCTGATAGGGGTCGCACACGCCGCTGTCCGACAGCTCGTAGGGCAGCAGGGCGAAGCGGCGGCAGGCACCGGAGACGTCGATCTGCACGTCGATTTGCGGCGTGTCCAGCTTCAGCAGCGCCGCCAGTTGGCTCAGCTGGGTCTGGGAGAAGAAATCGGCGCTTTGCAGCCAATATACGTCGTTAGCCTGGTCGGACAGCTCGCCCGCGTCCAGCGCCGTCCAGCCGTCGCGGGTATAGCGCTGGCCGATGAAGCCCCGCAGATACAGGGACTCCGGCTGAGACAGGGTCACGTCCAGCATGGGGGTATCGGAAAAATCCACACCGGCGGAGAAATCGCCCTCCGGCATGGCCTGATCTTCACTTTCATAGCGCAGGGCGTGAATCGCCTTGCGGACGGTCTCATCGGCGGAGGTCGTATTCCACGACGCGCCCAGCCCCGTGATGACCGTGACGCCCACGGTCAGCGCCGCCAGCAGCACCGCCAGCGCCGCCGTCCACAAGGACACGGCAGGGGAGCGGCGGCAGCTCCTCCGGCTGCCCAGACACAGCAGCGCCGCGCCCAAGCACAGCAGCGCCAGCCACCACGCGCCGTCGGCGCTGCCGCTGACAGCGGCCAGCGCCACGCCTGCCGCCGCCAGCACGATGTTGACCGCAGGCGCGTACACCGCCAGACTGCCCAGCAGCGCGCCCAGCACGATACAGGCGGGGAGCGCCGCCCACAGGGCGGAGGTATCCTCGCAGGCCAGCGGCAGATGGATGCGGCCCGTCAGCGACTGGACATAGGCCAGCACGCCGTTGAAAAGGCCTGCGGCGCTGTCCCGCGCCTGGGGAAGCAGCAGGCACCACGCGGCGGCAGCCAGCGCCAGCAGCGCAGGAAGCCACTGCCGCCAGCCACGGCTCATGGCGCACCATACGGCCAATGCCAGCGCCGCCGCGCCTGCCGCCATGGCGGGCCACAGGGCGCTCCAGCCGACGGCGGCGCACAGCGTGCCCAGCAGACCGCCGTAGACCGGCAGCGCCGCGAGACTCCGCTCCGCCACGGCCAGCGGCACAGATGCAGTTGTCTCCCGAACCGGCGTCAGGCGCAGGGCGGGGGTGGTTTCGTTCTTCAAAGGGGATACCTCTTGATAAATTATGTCATTGCGAGGAGCGAAGCGACGCGGCAATCCGTCGGGGCGTTAAGAAAATATGCCGGTGGCATATTTTTAGCCTCCGATCTCGGCGGCTATGCCGCCGTAGCATCCATCTTGGTTTCCACCGCACTTTCAAGGATACGGATTTCCTGTTGCGGTGCCCAAAATTTCTGTGCTGCCTTGCGGCGGACGCTTGAAATTTTGACCGCTGCCACTCGCTCATCTCGCTTTATCTGCCACGGGCAGCGCTCGAATCGCTCCCCACGCCAGTGACATCGGTCACTGGCTCGGAATGACAGGTAATACTTCCGTTCAATACAAATCGATCTCGTACAAAGCCGCTTCCGCGTCGGGGGAGAAGCAGTAGCCCCGGCCGGGGAAATCCTGCGGCAGCTCCGATGCGCAGAACAGGCCCACCAGCTCCGCCGGGTCGCAGACCCGCTCCAGCGCGGGACACCCTCCGGCAGAGACGAACACCGTCTTGCCATTGGCCCGGCCATACTGGCGGAGATACAGCTCCGCCACGCTCTCCAGCGCGGGGGAGGCCGGTGCGCTCAGCAGCTTGGGCAGCATGTCGTACAGGTCGTTTTCGTCCTCCAGCTCATACAGGGCGCAGTCCTGCCCGGCGGCGTCGTTCCACGCCACGCTGCACCTTACGCCCTGCCGCAGCAGCTCACGGGCCAGCGAGATCACCATTTCCGCCATGGCGCTGGCCTGTTGGGGCGCTTCGCTTTCGGCGCGGCGCTCCCACAGCAGCAGCACGCTGCGCTCCAGCGGCAGTCCGGGGTCGCGGACCACCAGCCGATCCAGCTTGCTGCTGAGCTTCCAGTGGATCTGCTTGGCACTGTCGCCGGGCACATAGTCCCGCAGCTGGAAGGTATCGGCAAAGTCGTAGCCGGGGCGCTCCTGGGAATAGCTGTCGCTGTCGTCGCTGACGCCGGTGCGCAGGGGCAGATTCAGCCGCAGCTCCATCAGATCCGGCTCCACCGGGAACTCCCGGCGCTCCGCCGGGGGAGCGGAGAAGCCCGCCAGTCCCAGCAGGTCGCAGACACGGGTCTTTTCCACGCTGAAGCGGTACACGCCGCACAGGGGATCGTCCAGCGTGACGCGGCTCTCGCCGCCGCGCTTCGGCGGGGCGGACAGAGCCAGCGCCGCCGTGGCGGCCTGTCCGGTCAGCAGATTCTCCGTCCGCAGCCACACCCGGACACAGGGCAGCGGCAGCGCCGAAGCGTTCTCCACCCGCACCGTCAGGGGACAGGCGTGATGGGCCACGCCGGTTTGGGGCGCGTCCAGCGCCACGGTGACGCGGCGGCAGGCCAGCAGCGCCAGCACGATGCCGCACAGCGCCGTCACCGCCAGCGCCGCGCCCACGGCCAACGCCGCGGCAGCGCCGGTCAGCACGTACCACAGCGCGGCGCAGGCCAGACACGCCAGCCACACAAGCAAAGCCGTCATGGTCACTTCTCCTGCACCTGGGGCATTTTCACGGTTTTCACGATCTCCGCCGTCACGTCGGCGGCGGACAGGCGGTGCAGACGGGCCTTGGCGCTGAGCACCAGACGGTGGCAGCACACGTCGTTAAACACGGCGGCCACATCCTCCGGGATCACGTAGTCCCGGCCACGGACAAAGGCGCAGGATTTCGCCATCCGGCACAGGGCCAGCGCGCCGCGGGGACTGACGCCCAGCTCGATAAACTCATTTTCACGGGTGGCTGTCACCAGCTCCACCACGTAGGCATACACCGGGTCGGCGATATGCACCTGTCGGGCGTCGTTCATCAGGGAGAGCAGTTGCTCCCGGCTCACCGCCGCCGTCAGCTTGTCCAGCGGGTTCTCGTGGTGGCGCTCCTTCAGAATGTCGATCTGGCTCTTGGCGTCGGGATAGCCCATGGAGGTGCGGATCAGGAAGCGGTCCAGCTGTGCCGCAGGCAGCAGCTGCGTACCGGCGGAGCCTACCGGGTTCTGCGTCGCCAGCACCACAAAGGGCTCCGGCAGGGGATAGGTCTGGCCGTCCACGGTGACGTGGTACTCCTCCATGGCCTCCAGCAGCGCCGACTGGGTCTTGCTGGAGGTGCGGTTGATCTCGTCCGCCAGCAGCAGGTTAGTCATCACCGCGCCGGGCTTATAGTCGAAATTGCCGGTGTCCCGGTTATAGACGGAAAAGCCCAGAATGTCCGAGGGCATGGTGTCCGACGTGAACTGCACACGGCGGGTGTCCAGCCCCAGCGTCCGGGCAAAGCTGACGGCCAGCGTGGTCTTGCCCACGCCGGGCACGTCCTCCAGCAGCACGTGGCCGCCGGACAAAATCGCCATCAGCACCTTTTCCACCACCGCTTCCTTACCGGCGATGACGCTGTTGATGGATTTTAAGATGGTGGTCGTAATGTCATTCATACGTTGTTCTCTCTTTTCTTTTTCAGTACCAGTACCAGCGCCACCGCCCCAATGGCGATGACGATCAATACAACAGGCAGAACGGGGAAGGAGCCGCCGCTCTCAGCGGGTGTCTCCGTGGGGGTGATGTCCGGGGGCGTTTCCAGCTGGACGGGATGGGCGGCGGTCAGGTCGAAGAACCGGCCCTCGCCCTGCTGCCGCAGCTCCATGGCGGTCAGCGCCTGCATGGCCTGCTCACAGGCCATGGCGTCCAGCTGGCCGTCCAGCTGGTGGGCGAAGCCGCCGTCAGAAAGCCGGAAGTCCATCAGCGCTTCCACCACGCTGCGCTGGTTCTTCTGAAAGCGCCCGTCCTCTACCGGGTCGATGTCCAGCGCCGTCAGTGCCAGGATCACCTGTGCGCAGCTCTCGCTGCTCTGGGCACCCCAGCTCTCAAAGCCGCCGGTGACCGTCTGGGCCGCCGACAGGGCGGAAAGCGCCGCGTCGATGACCGCCGGGTACTGCTGCTGATAGGGGGCCAGCGCCTGCAAGGCCATAGCGGTGATATCCACATCCATGGCGCCGCCGCCCAGGGCGAAGCCGCCCTCCGGCAGCTGGGCGGAGACGATGGCGTCGAGCATGTCCTGACGGCTATACCGGGCGTCGGCGGGCACCTCCGCGCCTACTGCGTCCACGGTCAGCAGGGCGAAGATCCAGCCGTTCAAACCCTGTCCGCCCAAGTCCTCCTCGCCTTGCCAGTTGTAAGTGCCCTCCGCCACCAGATCGATGGCCGTTCCGTCGGGCTTGGTGCCGAAAGCTGCGGGATCGCCGCCCAGCGCCGCCACGGTCAGGGCGATGCGGTGGTACTCCGTGGCCTTCACGGCGTGAAGGCTGCCGTTTTCCGCGTACTGCCGCTCCACGTAGGCTTGCAGCCGGTTCAGATACCCGGCGTAGTCGTCGGCAACGCCGGCACGGGCCAGCGCCAGCGCCGTCCAGTCGGACACGGAGCTTCCGGCGGGGAAGGCGTCCTCCGTCAGTAGGGGTTGGCTGTCGGCTATGCCCTGTTCCGTTCGCTGGGCGATGGCGGCGTCCATGGCTAAGTCGCCCCACGAGGGGGTCTCGCCAAAGGCGGGGACGCACAGCGTCAGCGCCAGCAGCAGCGCGGCGGCCAGCGCCGTAATGTTACGCAGCATTTTCATCGGTTTCATTCTGTGTCTCCTCTCCGCCGGGCTCAGGCTCCGGGTCAGGGGTGGGTTCGGGGTCCGGGTCAGGGTCAGGCCCCGGCTCCGGATCGGGGTCAGGGTCGGGCGTAACGGACGGGTCGCTCTGGCCGCAGCCGGTGCAGACGCCGTTTTCATAGTGGTGGCCCGTGGCGGGGATGGTCTCGGTATGGCTCTCGCCGCAGAGAGAGCAGGTGTAGGTCTTTTCGCCCGGCTCGGTGCAGGTGGCGGCCTTTGTGACCGATTCCGTCTCCGAATGGGTATGGTTGGGGTCGACAGCGCCGCAGATGCTGCACTTGCCGTCCTGATAGGTGTGGCGGGGCGTGTAAACGCCGGAGGAATACCGTTACCGCAGTATTTGGTCAGGTTTCCTCTGTCGCTCTCGTTGCCGAGGTCTTTACCGTTGGCCAGCGTAAAGCGCAGCGTCAGCACGTCGCCATCACTGAGGAAGTAGCCGGACATGCCGCGGCCGGGGTAGGTGGAGCCGTTGATGCTGTACATCCAGCCGGAGCCGGTGGTGTAGTCGAATTCGCCTACGCTGTCTCTGGCGGCGGAGGGCCGGGGCGCTTTGATAGTCAGGCCGTCCAGCTCCAGCAGCTGCTTCAGCTCGTCAGGAATGGCCGCGCCGTTGAAGGCGCTGGTGCGGGAAATGCGGGTCAGGTAGAAGCCAGCGTCCAGCGTACCGTCGAAGGACACCTCATAGCCCAGATATTCCAGCGCCGCCATCACCACATAGGAGGCGGGCTTATCCTGAAAGACATCGCAGTCCATCACTGTGTCCACCACGCCAAGACCCAGCACGGAGAGATCCAGCCGCACCGTGGCGGTGCCGATCTTCTCGCCTTCGTCACGGACCTTGTAGATGATCTTATAGCGCTGATAGGTGGAGTTGCCGTCATCGTCCCATGCCGTGATGGTCACATCGTGCTCCGTCTCATCGCCGCCCAGTCCGGTGTCCAGAAACAGGTCGTATTCCAGACCGTTGGCGCCGGAGCCGGTGCTCTGCCGCACCACCTGACCGTCCATGGTGACGCTTACGTGGTTCTGGTTCAGGGGGTTGCCCTGCCAGTCCTCGGCCCAGACGGTGAAGGTCAGGTTGCGGTTGGTGGTTTCAATGACCTCGCTGCTGAGGTTGGTGCGGATGGTGGGGGGATTCGCGCCCTTGGTGGGGTCGTCCTCGTCGGCCTTGGCGGCCTGATAGTTGATGACATAATCCACACGGCTGAGGGTCTGGCTGCCCCGCTTCAGCAGCAGCGTGATGTCGTTGCGGCCCAGCTGCAATTTGGTCAGATAGTCGTCGCCGGTGGCAGTGACCCATTTGCCATTGACCCGCACACGGAGATAGGTGTCCTCGTCGCCGTTGACCACCATGGCCTTGAAGGCGAACATGTCGTTTTCCAGCTCCTCCTGCGAGATGGTGCGGTTGCGCAGGTCGGTGGCGATCTGAGGCTCCTGGGGCTGCTCCGGGTCGGCAGGCTGTTCGGGGTCCACAGGGCCGTCGCCGTCACCGCCGCCGGGCTGCTCCGGATCCACGGGGCCGTCGCCGTTGTCGTCGGTCTTATCGTCGGGCTCCTGCGGGTCGGGATCAGGCTCCTCCTCCGGGGTCTGATCGGGCGTGGGAGTCTCCGGTTCCTGCGGGGTATCAGGCTCCTGCGGGGTGTCGGGCTCTTGCGGAGTCTCCGGCTCCTGCTGGGCGTCATCCTGTGGGGCCTGACCGTCCTCTCCCTCGCCGCTGCCCGCCGCGCTGTCCTTGGTCTGGGACTGCTGGTCATACCGCAGGCCGATCTGGTCGATGTTCAGGCCGGGGTAGGACTTGGCCTGCGGCGTCTCCGGCTGCTGCCGGGGCGCGGACAGCGCCGCCCAGCTGCCTGCCGCCAGCGCCAGCGCCAGCACAAGACACACCGCGCCGGACAGCAGCGCCTTTTTGTATTTTTGAAGCAGTTCTTTCATATTTCCTCAATTCTCCCAGCGGGCGTGGTTTTTTCGACAAAAAACGCCGGACATCCCCAGATGCCGGCGCGTTTTCCGCAGAAAAAAGCTGATCTTTCCACCGGAATGTGGAAAAATCAGCGTGCTGTCTGCTCGTCCTGCATACGGAGAGTGCGCCCGCTGCATATGGCCCTGGACGGTGCAATTCTCCTGACTCGCGCCGCGAAGCGTTGCCGCTTCCCGTTGACGCCTTACCTTCTCACAGACGGATATCTGCAATGGCGGAGTTTCCTCCCGGCGGCGAATTTCGCCGCTTCAGGCGCCTTCTTGCGCTCACAGTGCCGGTCGCGCGGGGTTTGTCCCCATTTCTTTTTCACCGCTGCCTGACCCCGAAGGATCGTGCGGCAGCGGTTACACCGGATCAACAGGCCGTATATTCTGATACAGGGTATATTATAAGGGCACGGAGGGGGTAAAGTCAACCCCCGCCCGCCTTTTTTCGACCGCGGGCGACGGGGGAGGAGGAACACAGTCATTCCGAGACAGTGACCGATGTCACTGTCGTGGGAATCCGTAATTCGGCCCCTTTACACAGGGGAGGCTTTGGTTACGGATTGCCACGCCAGTGTGAGCACTGGCTCGCAATGACAGGCTTTTGCGCCTATTATGCAGCGGGGTGTAGTCACCCCGCCCTACGGACAGGCATCGATAGAATTTGCGTAGGGGCGGGGTTCTACCCCGCCCTTGGCCCCCTCTGCGAGGGGGCTGTCACCGAAGGTGACTGGGGGAGAGAACAAAAGATTTGAATTCTCTCCCTCCGGCGCTTCGCGCCACCTCCCTCACAGAGGGAGGCAGCAAAGCGAACTGCCGCCGCAAATCGAAAGGGAGGGGTACCCCA
>OIYS01001060.1_pt1 | contig 15457 bp, 8 predicted proteins | sample 1588271 | NCBI WGS metagenome assembly OIYS01 (sample SAMN03283286) | human gut metagenome | biome: human-associated habitat; material: feces | host: Homo sapiens | place: Peru | collected 2012
GCTGATGGTGTTAATAAAACTTATGATGATTTTGTTAGGGAAATTGACAAAAAATCCTTTGAAATAAAAGATTTAGATTTTTCAAAAGTTTTAAAAGTTTATGAAAAATATAACGAAAATTTCTTAGCCCCTAATACTGCAAAAGCTATTGAAAAAAAAGATTATGAGTCTGTTGTGAATAATGCATATGAAAGGTTATATGACCCTCTTGGTATGATGCTTGTACCATTGAATGAAGATCCTTTTTTATTGTTTACGGATTACGTAAAATCTCTGGGCTCGGCTGAAAGTGATATTATTGAACTTGATGGCAAGTGTTATAAAATTTTATCTTTAGAAGCAAATAAAGATATTGCACTATCGCCAAATTTGTTAAATAAAAAAGTTAAAAAGTTAGTAGAAATTCAAAGTGAACTTTCCGGAAAAAGTGCGAATATTTATTTGACCGGAACTCCGATACATTCATTTTATGCAAGTTCTCGTTCTATGGTTGAAATAAATATAATTAGCGCATTGTCGTTGATATTTATTATAGGACTTTGTTATTTTTATTTTAGAAATTTGAAGTTAATTATTCCGATAATAGGAAGTCTTGGACTTGGAATTTTATCCGGATATATGGCATGTTCATTAATTTTCTCAACAATTCATGTTCTGACTTTTGTGTTTTCAACGACTTTGATAGGTATTTGTATAGATTATTCTTTCCATTATTTTATTGAGAGAGATTTAAACAAAATATTTAAAAGTCTTACGATTAGTATGCTTACAACTATCAGTGCATTTTCTATTTTTTTGTTTTCGGGAGTTGAATTGTTAAAACAAATCGCAGTGTATACGATAACAGGTTTGTTAACGGTATATTTAATCGTTGTATTATTTTATCCATTGCTAAATATCACAGTTAATACTAATAAGCATTGGGGTTTTGAGATTTCGCATAAATTCAAGAAAATTTTTGTACTTGTGGTCGTTTTAGTATCGGTTTTAGGTTTTGTATCTTTGAAGTTTAATGATGATATTAGAAACTTGTATGTTCCTTCTAAAAAATTATTAAAAGCCGAAAAATTGTTCAATAAAGTCACTGGCGGAAACAAAAAAATTACGTTTGCAGTTGTAAGTGGTGATAGTGTTCAGAATATTTTAGAAAGGGAAGAAAATATAACTGAAAAGTTAGACAGTATTGATTATCAATGTTTGAGTAAATATGTTCCGTCAATCAAAAAACAAAAACAAAATTTTACGCTAAGACATGATTTGTATAAAAACACCTTGAGTGATTATGCAGAATTTTTAAGTCCGCAAGAAAAGAAAAAACTCCTTGCACAAAGTGCTCCAAAAGATTTTGTTGACTATTCTCAATTGTCGATTTCAAAAGAGTTTTTGTTGAATGATAATTCTTCAATAATTGTTTTGTCTGATTTTGATAATCCTGAATTAATTAAAAATAATGGCGCAAGATATATTGATGTGACATCGGATATTTCAAATAAAATAAAAGGTTGTAGAAAAGTTTGTCTGAAACTTTTAGCTCCAATATTTTTACTATTATTTGCGTTTTTATCTTGTATCTATAAACCTAAAAATGCACTAAAAATAATTACCCCGTCCATAATCGCTGCGATATTTTCAATTGGTTTGGTTGCAATAACCGGACAGGAGATAAATTTGTTCCATATACTTGCAATATTTTTGATAATTGGTTTCGGGCTGGATTATTCAGTATTTAGAGCAAGTCGTATAAAATCTTCTTCTGATGCGGTTTTGTTATCTTGTATGACGACTATTTTTTCTTTCTTATTGCTTTCATTTACCGGATTTAAGTTGATTAGCTCTTTAGGGTTTATATTGTCTGCGGGGCTTGCTGTATCATATTTATCAAGCCTTTTGTTTGATTACAAAGGGGAGTTATCAAAATGAAGTGGTATCAGGTAAAAGAACAAGCAGCAGGGGAAAAACGATTGTTTTTTTTGTGGTATGTTTATAAATTTTTAGGGAAAAATTGTGTAAAATTTTTAGTTTTCTTTATAACTTTTTTTGCTTTTATAGGGGCAAAAGAGCAAAGACGTTGTTCAAAAAAATATCTTTCTGTTGTCGGGCTTGAGCCTAATTTTTATAATCAATTCAAACATTTTTTGTCATATTCATACTCTTTGATTGATAGAATGGAAGTTTTTACCGGAAATTTTAATTCTGATAATATTGTGTTTGCAAATTCATCTGACGAAAAAGTTTTGGATGAAGATATTAAAAATGGAGTATTTTTTATTTGTTCACACCTTGGAAATATTGATATTATGCGGAGTTTTTTATTCTCAAACCCGAATAAAAATGTTGATGTATTCTTAGCAAAAGAGCAGTGTAAAATTTTTAATAATTTTGTCCAAAATATTGGTGTTGATACTCCTGTTACGTTATATCCTGTTGAGGATATTAACATAGAAACCTCAATAGAAATTAAAGACAAAATATCAAATGGCGATATTGTTATTATGGCTGGAGATAGGATTTCAAAAAATAGTATGAATGCTCCGGTTAAATTTCTAGGTAAAAAAATTCTCTTACCTAACGGTACGTTTAAATTTGCATACATAATGGAACATCCTATATATTTTGTTTGTGCAATTAAAGTAGGCGATAAGTATAAAATATATTCAAAAAAATTCGATAATTATTGTAAAGCAAAAAGTGAAACAATACACAAAATGCAAGATGAATATTTAGCATTTTTGCAAGAATTGGTGTATAAATATCCGCTTCAGTTTTATCATTTTTATGATTTATTTGAATAGGATTAGAGTCACAAAAGTATGTTGGATTTTACATTTCTATTCCGTTAACTTCTTTGAATGCATTTAATACTTGTTTTGCTTTTTCAATTTCTGCGTGAATATTGTTATTCATAGTTTGGCGAACTGCATTTGTTGCAAGTTCGTACATTTTTTCAGCACCTTTAAGATAATTTTTTTGTTCGGATGATTTTACAAGTCCTATTTCATGAAAATATCTTCCATACAATAAATATAAACGTGATAGCATGTCATTCATATTATATTTTTTAGCTGTTTCTATAGCTGTTTCAATGTGCATTTTAGCAGAGTCATAATCAGAAGTTATCATTGAAGTTTTTGCCAAAATTATTGTAAGCAGAATATTAAAGAAATAATTATCAATCTTCGGATTTTGTGAAACTTTTAGGGCTTGAGATGCTATTTCTTGAGCTTCATACGGATCAGTTGCAATTGTCGTTTCTGCGATTAAATACCAAGTTAAAAGTGCCCCAAGAGCCATTTTTTCTTTAGAAAAATAAGTTATTTGCTCTTGATAAATATTCATTGCCTGCTTTGTTTGGTCTGTATCATTTAGAACTTTTCCAAGTAAAGTTTTCATAATATTTTTAGTAAAATTGTCACCTGAATTATTGGCAAGTGTAACAGTATAGAACAAATCTTCTTTGATATCTTTATATTTTTTGCGTAAGAAATTGTTGATAATATTTATTGTATTCCATTTAATAATGGACTCATTATCCAAATCTTGCTCTTCATATTGTTTCATTATATCTTCAAGCAACTTTTCGGATGTTGTGAAATCGCCTTTCATTGTATTTGCTTGTGCAAGAATTAGTTTGCATTTGCAAATAAATGAGATATCTTGAATATTATTATGTTCAAGGATATCGAATAAAATAGTCAGAATTTCAAATGAGCGGTCATTTCCTTGAATAACAAGTGCTTCTGCAAGAATCAGGTAAACATTGAACCATGTTTCCAGTAAAACTTGTCCAGAAATATCTGTTCTTGTGTAAGTTGTTTTTAGTATTTCGTCAAATACCGGCATGATTTCATTATCAATCATATTGATAATTTGTCCGCAATTCCCGATAGCGAGCAATGCTTTTAGTTTTGAGCATTTAACAAGCGCGATTTCTAACTTCTTTTCCGGATTAATTTTTTCTAAAACCGTATCAACACATTCGACATTCCCGAAATAGTTTCCTGTTTTGCTACAACACTTTGTCATATATCCGAGGAGTTCAATTTCTCGTGGAACATCATTAAGCGCTTGCGCGTTTGCGATTGCATCAGGAAGATAATCCATTGCCTCTTTAGGGTTATAATTTGTTAATAACTTTCCGAGTCTTTCCGAAATGTTATAGCGAATTTTTAATGTTTTTGTTTCGTCAAGTTCATTTATTAATGCTAAACATTGTTTTTGCGAAATAGAATACAGGCTTACATCTCCAATATATGCTGCAAGTCTTGTGTTTCTTGTCCATATATCCAGTGCCAATTTCGGGTTTTTAATGTTTTGGGCAATTATTCCAAATATTGCATTTGAATTTGGTGTGAAATTCGCAAGTGCATTACAAATTTTGGTATTTAAATTTACATATAGTTCGTCATTTTTTGCAACATTCAAGATAGTTTCCCACAACAACAAATCCTTAAACTGATAAAAAATATCGTTTAACGGAATAATAAAATTCATTTTCGCTAAATAAATTATTATATCCATAAATGTTTTTTCGTCATAGTTAAAAATTTGTTGTAACAAATTCAAGTTAATTTTATCGCCTAAAATTGCAGCACTCATTAAAAGGGTGTACGCTTCTCGGTTAATATTGCTCAAAATACATATTCTTTTGGCAACAAGGTTTGAATATTTTTCGGGTAATTCGTATTCGCAATCTGCAATTTCCGAATCAAATCGTAACCCGAGAGCCTGCTCAATATAGGAAGGAATTCCCTTACTTTGTCTTATAACGAGTTCTTTTTCTTTTTGTGTGATGTCAGGAAATTCTAAAGCTTTTTCTTCTTTTTTCTTGATAAAATTGATAGTTTCTTCAACATCTAGCGGAGCAAGTGTCATGTCAAGATAAATGTTTTCACTTACCGGCAAATTGAAATATCCCTTGCAAGGTCTTGAATCTTTGTAAATAAGTAAAAGTTTTAGCGTTTTAAATACATTTTCTTTTTTAATATAATTTGCTAAAAATTCATAAGAAAATCCGTCAATAGTTTCAAAATTATCGACAACTATTACAAATTTGGAGTACATTATTGTTTTGTCAAAAATCTTTTCTAACAATTCAAATGTTTTGGTTTTGTTTTCAAAAATTTCTTCAAATTCTCCAAATTCGTTTGGATATAGAAAATTCAGAAAATCCAAAATTTCTTTATGACTTAAATAAGAAAATTTGTTTTGAAATAATTTTGTGGCATCTTTTTTAAATTTTAAACTGTTAATACAAAAGTTTGGCAAGTTAAACAGGTTAAACAAGATATCTTGTAACAATCCCCCCGGAGTTAATTGGGTTATTGGAGTGCATTTGCCATAAAGCCAAGTAAATTGTTCTTCTTGCAACTCTTTTATAACTTGCGCTAATACAAAACTTTTCCCAACTCCCCTTCTTCCGTTAATAGAAATTATCTTTTTATCTTGTGATAAAATAGCCTTTTCTAATAGTTGTTTGGCAAAAGTTTGGTTAACAATTCTTTTTGCTCCATCCGCATTTTCAATTGATTGTTCTTTAGGTTCAATTCTATGAATTTTTATCGGTTCTTTAAACTCAAATCCGCATTTTCTACAAACTTTTGCATTTGGAAAATTTACACAACTACATTCCGGACATAAGCGTAAAATTTCTTCTCCACACTTTTTACAAATAATGTCAGAGATAGAGTTAACGGTGTGGCAATTTTTACAGATTAATCCAATCCTCGTGTTACAATGCGGGCATTTTAGCGCATCACTCGGAACTGTTTTTTGACAATTTGGACATTTCATAGTTAAAAACCCGATTAATTAAAAGATTCTTTAACCTTTTTCATTAATTTAAATAATCTTTTGGAAACTTCTGATTGGGATAAATTAAGTTCCTGAGCGATTTCACTTTGAGTCATGCCTTCTTGATATCTTCTTTTGTATATTTCAAGATATTGTTTTTCAGGTTCAGCATTGTTGATTTGATGTAGGGAATCAATAACAAGTCTTAAAGCCTCATTTTTAACTGCAATATCTTCAGGACCATTTTCAAAGTCAATTGTCTCGTATTGAATTTTAATATCCGCATAAGTATTGGAATAAGAATTGCTTGGTTCAGGGGTGCGTGTGTCAAGAGAAACTTCTTTTGTAGAAACAAAACTATCTCTTGTACGTCTTAATCTGCCTGAATCTTTCAGGACATTCAAAATGCTTGAGGTTGCGACTTTCTTTAGGTAAACTTCCAAAGTAGCATCAGAAGAAATTGTACTGATTATTGGCAAAGAACGTTTGCATGTTTCGTTGAAAAAATCATCGTATAAATCTTCGTTATTTATAAATTTTCTGTTACTTTTAATTAATTTTTCAATTAAATTTAGTTTATCTTGAGCTAGTTCCACTTCTTATTCCCCTACTTTACCATTATTATAACACAATTATAAATTAATGATAAGAGTCAAATTGTAACTAGGCGTAGGAACCTCTCCCTGTGCGGGTTTTACCACACTTAAGGTGTCTTTAACAGTTCGTAACACAATGTTATCTACTTGAGTTGAACCGCTTGATTTTGAAATTTGTGCATTCTGTACGGTTCCATCTTTTGATAATTTCAAACTTACTTTCACTTGATTTGAATAAATATATTCATTTGTTAAAAGCAAATCACTAGATAGTGTTAATTTGATACTCTTACCTGCTGTTTGCAAGTATTTGTTAATGTTTTCACTGTAAGATAAGTAATCAGGAACTTGCCAAGATACTTTTTTCAGTGTAATTGTTTTACTGCTGTTAATCGGTTTTGCCGGAGCAGGTTTTTCTTGCGCTTTAGCTTGCGGTTTGTCCTGCTTTGCTTGTGCAGGAACTTGCGCTGGTGCTGTTGGAGAAATATCAGCAGCATCTTGTGGAACAACTCCGCTACCGGTGTCAGCAGAATTTGCTAAAATATCTGAGTTATCAACTTCCGGAGAAGCAACTGTTTCATTTTCAGGAGTTGTTTGGATAAGAGTTTCGTTTGCATCAATGCTGTGTCCATTCTTATTCAAAAATCCTATAACCGAACCAGCAACAATAATTGCCGCAAGTACTGCAAATATTGGCATTAATTTGCTTGTTTTCTTTTCAGGTTTGAAGTCATAATCTTCGTTTGCATATTCTTCATCCGGTTGGATTTCAGTTGTATCCAGTTCAGGTACATTATCACCATTATATAAAACTTGTAAGTTGTTATCTTGAGGTGCTTCCGGAATTTCGTCAGATATTTCAGGTGTTTCTTCTGTTATATCAATATCAGGAACATCTTCTGTTATTTGGATGTCAGGAACAGAATCTATTGCAGGTGCCGGAGTATTATTTACTAATGGCTCTTGCGCTTGTGCCGTAAAGGCAGGTTGAGCATCTTGGACAGTATGTTGTGGTTGTTCTAAAGGTTCCAATGTATCGTCTGAAGAGTCTAATTCGCCAAGCCCTAGTGCATCAAGTTGTTCAAGAATAGAAGCATCACTCAATATATCTGAATCACTTGCATTTATAACTTCAGGAACTTGGTCTGCCATGTTAGTTTCTGAGTCAATTGGAGCTGTAGTTTCATCTTGAGCAATTGGCTCTGCCGGTATTTCGTTGCTTGTTTCTTGAGGTAATTCTTCTTTTGTTTCAACTGGTTCGTTATTTTCTGATTGAATGTTATTAACTTCCTCAACATTATCATTGCTTGCGTTATTTATTGAAGTTTCTTGGGTTTCTTCTTTGATAGCTGTTTCTTGAATTTCCGGCATATCTTCAACAAAATCGTCAGAAGTTAATTCTGCATTGTCCATAGCGGCAGCCAAATTTGACATATCCGGCATGTCTTCTACGAAATCATCAGAAGTTAGTTCTGTATTATCCATGGACGTTGCAAGGTTTGTCATATCCGGCATATCCTCTACAAAATCATCGGAAGTAAGTTCATTATTGTCCATAGCGGCAGCAAGATTTGACATATCAGGCAAATCTTCTACAAAGTCGTCAGATGTTAATTCATCTTGTGCTACAGGTTGTTGGTCGGCTTTTTCTTCCGGCATTTCTTCAACATAAGCATCTGATTCATGAACGCTATCGTCCTTCTTTTCAGGTTTTGGAACTGAATCAGGTAATGTTCCTAATTCTTCCGGATTTTCAACATGTTCTTCTGTGGCATTTTCTGTTTTAATTGCAGAAGATTCTCCGAGGTTATCGAACTCGATAGTTTCTGATTCGTCTTTAATTTCAGTCGGAACATAATTTTTTACAAGGGCATGGAATTCGTCCATTTCCATTGTTTCCATCTCATCACCTGTTGTAATGTGAGGCATAGTCGCTTTTGGGAAATTATTGTTTTTAATATCTTCTAATGAAGTTAATTCTGTTGCCTCGGTTATTGGCGTATGCATTCCATGTGGTGTTGTTGAACGGCGACTGTTTGATTGCATTGAACTGTCATTGTCATCGCTATAGTTTTCGAATACCAAATCATCACCATAGTCTACGTCATTATTGCTGAATGTAATTTCATCATCAGAATTATTTTCAAAAACTAGGTCGTCTGAACCTGAAAAATTGTTGTTTGTTTCAAAAGTGATTTCGTCATTATCTGAGTTTGAATTTGTGATTTCTCCCAAACCGTCATCTCCGAACAATTCATTTAAGTTGCTGTTCAAATCTCCCCACATATTGTCATCATTAGATGCTTCGGTCGGTTCTTCAACGATATTGTTTGTGTTATCTGAAATATTTTCTTCTGCAACTTCTTCTACATTATTCTCGTTATTGTTTTGTTCCGGTTCAGTTGTAGTTTCAATGTTGTCTTCTTTTTGAGGTTCGTTTTTAGATGGAAGTTCAACGGTATCTTGAGTAGGTGTTGTTTCTTCTTGAGCTTTTTCGTTATTGTCAGAATCTGAGAAAACTTGTTCTGCCATATTCTGAATGCTTTGAGCCATGTCAATTGCATCTTCTGTGATATTTGCAACATTTGCGGCTGCATTTACGATATTAGAAGTTGTGTCAACCGTTTCGGCAGCTCCGGTTAGAGCTGCGCTTGCCATTGCAGAACCTGCAATTTCAGCACCTAAAACGGCTGCTCCCGCAACTGCATCTCCAAGAATGTTATCACTAATATTATTAGAACTGTCTGTAGAGTCTGTTGGGGCGGTTATATCTTCATCAAGTTGTGCAACACTTGCTTCATCTAGTACTTCTTCTGCAATGTCATTTGAGATTTCTTCTGACGGAATATCTGCAATATCCATATCCGCTTCTTTTACAGGGGGTTCCAAGCCTACAATGTTGCTTGCCTGATAAGATAACATTTCAAAGTTTTCAAATTCAATAAATGAATCTCTTAGTCTTGCACTTTGAGTTAAGTAGTTTATTAGTTTTTTCTTGTCTTCTTCTGTTATGTTATTATCTGTCATTGATACTATCAAAAATTCTGCATCATTAGTGTCAGTTTCTGATAATTCGGTATCAGAATTTCCTTTGAAATTGTTAACGTAATTTTTTAGGTCAACTGGGGATGATAACTTTTCTTTTTCAATGAAATAATAATCTCCGTTAGTGTTATTTTTGTTTATTAATTTAGGTTCAAAAAATCCTAAAAATTCTGTATTTTGATGGTCTTTAGCTAGTTTTAGGACAACATAAATATCAGGAAGGAGGTTGTATTCAAAGTGAGATTTAGGGATAAATATTTGATTTTCGTCAAATATTACTCTTACATCGATATGGATATTAGAAAGCATGACATCAGAAATATCAAATTCTTCAAGAATTTTTCTGATATTGTGCAAGTTGTAAGTCGGTTCATCAGAAATATTTTCTTGTCTAAAATATTTCAAGCAAACCTCTGCTCCAAGCGCATTGATATAGGCTCTACTCTTAACATCAGCCCTTGCAAAACTTTGTGTTAGAGCTCTTGCATCTTCTCTTTCTTTTTCGTCAATCAAAATAGTATTTGTATTTTCCATATCCCTTTTTCTCCTTCTAATATTATAGAGTACACGGGATTTAAAATTATTCCAAAATCAATGTAAATTTTTGTAACAATTATTGTAATTTAATCGATTTTTAGACAAAATAATATTGTGAGTCGTTTTTCATGATTTATAAGTGTGTAGAAAAAGGAGGTTTTTCCAATGAGTTTAAGTCCAGTTTCAATGAATAACTGCCAGAAAGTATATTTTAAAGCTAATGACGGTGATGCTAAGGCTTCTGCTAGCCAATATGTACCAGATGCGTCGGAAGAAGATAAAGTAGAATTGAGCACATCTTCAGGAAAGAAAAGTGCATTAAAAATTGCAGGTGGTACACTTGCAGGGCTTGTAACTTTAGCAGCAGCATCTTATGGTGGTTTTAAATGGAAAGGTGCTAAATGGTTGCAAGGTAGTGAAACAGGTATTATGGCTACAATCAAAAAATACGCGGTTAAACCTGGTGAATTTATTGAAAATAAAATGGTTCAACCAATTGCCAAAAAATTTGCTAAGCCTCCAAAAGCTGCTCCAGAAGCAGGAACCACAGCTCCTAATGCTGGTACAGAAGCATAGTTATAAGTATAAAAAATTAAGTTTAAAAGCCTTGTCAAATATAAGACAAGGCTTTTTTAATCCAAGAAATCCGATAAAATATAATTACTTACAAGAATTCCGGTATTGCTTAATTTATAACCGTTTATAGTTTTTAAAATATGACCGGTTTGAGTATATTTTTTGATAATATTTTTGTACATTTCGTCAAAATTTATACCGAATTGGGAGTTTATTGTTTGAATATTTATTCCATCCATTTTTCTAAACCCTAAAAAAATTGACTCTTCTAATTTTTCTTGATTAGTTAATGTATTTTCAAAGTCATGTTTATATGGATTTTCTAAATATTTTTTTATATTTGTTGTGTTTGAGTATCTTATACCATTTTCATATCCATGGGCAGCAACCCCAAAACCATAATAAGAATTGTTATTCCAGTAGTTTAAATTATGTTTTGATTCAAAGCCTGATTTTGAAAAATTACTTATTTCATAATGCTCAAACCCTAAAGAAGTAAGTACATCTATTGCATTTAGATACATATCAGCTTGCATATCAGAGTCGGGTAAATTGGCAGGAGTTTTTTTATAAAAAACACAACCTTCATCAATTTTCAAGCCGTATAACGAAATATGCTGAATTCCTAAAGATATTGCGTTCCTTAAGTCAGATGAAAATTCTTCTATCGTTTGTGTTGGAAGTCCGTAAATAAAATCTAAGTTTATATTATTAAAGCCGATGTTTTGAGCGATTTTTACTGTTTGGATAACATCTTGCGGTGAATGTTTCCTTCCGATTATATTTAAGATATCCGGATTGAATGTTTGACATCCGAGGCTGAGGCGATTAATTCCAAGATGTTTTAATTTTTGCAAATAGTCAATAGTTAGAGTTTCGGGATTTGTTTCAAATGTTAATTCTGTATTACTGTTAAAGTTAAGATGCTCTAAAATTTGTTTGATTTCTTCTATAGAAAGTAGAGATGGTGTACCGCCTCCAAAATACAGAGTATCAAGTAACTCGCCTTTATACCTATGTTTTATTTCGTTACAAAGTGCATTAACGTATTCTGCTTGTTTGTTTTGGCTGACAAATGATACAAATGAGCAGTAGTTGCATTTTTGCTTGCAAAATGGAATATGAATATAGGCATTCTTAGTCATATGATAATTATAGCATACAACTTGCAACGTAAGATAATATTTGTTATTATTGTGTTAAATAGGAAGGGATATATAAATGAAAAAGTTCTTAGTTCTTGCATCAATACTATTCTTAAGCGGAGCAAGTGTTAATGCTCGAGAAGTTTGGGTTAATAATTTACGTGATAGTTTTTTGAGTAATTCTGCCGTAATTTATGCAGTTAATATTAGAACATTTAATGCAAAAGACAAAAACGGTGACGGAATAATAGATTTTGAGGCAGGCGAAGAGAGCGGGAACTTTATAAACGCTATAGATAGACTTGACGAGCTCAAGAAAAACGGTGTTACTGCCCTACATCTTCTTCCTATAACACCTGTAGGAAAAATGAAGGCATTAGGTACTGCCGGCTCACTGTATTCTGCCGCAGGCTTTACCTCTATAAATCCTCAATTGAAAAGTAATGCGGTTAATATGTCCGCAGAAGAGCAGGCAAGAAAATTTATTCAAGCTGCCCATGATAAAGGAATTGCAATTATTGTTGATGTGCCGGCATGCGGTTCATATGATTTGTTTTTGCAACACCCTGAATTGTTTGTAAAAGATGCTTCAGGACAACCTGTTGTTCCTGCGGATTGGACTGATGTAAGACTTTTAGACGGTGGTACAGAAACCGCAGTTAACCGTGATGTTTTGAAATTGTATAAAGAATATGTTGACTTCGTTATGGGGTTGGGTGTTGATGGCATTCGAGTTGATGTGGCTCATTGCAAACCTGCAAAGTTTTGGAAAGAGCTTATTGATTATTCAAGAAAATATGATAAAGAATTTTTGTGGTTAGCTGAATCTTCTGATTCTTGGAAAGATGCAATTTCTCCAAAAGCTGTATTTACGCCATATGATAAACTTTTGGCGGCAGGTTTTGATGGTTATTATGGAAGTTATTTTAATTTGAAAAACTGGAAAACTGCAAAAGAGTTTGAAAATCATGTTAATTTAGACCTTTCTTTAAGCCAAAAACTTGGAGAGCGCAAAAGTGTAATCGGGAGTTTCACAACTCATGATGAATTAAGCCCGATTTTAGAAAATGGTAGAAATTATAGTCGTATGATTATGTGGTTGAATGCAACATTACCTTTAAATTCTTATTTTGTTGACGGTTTTGATACCGGTGACAAGTACATATATTTCTGGGCTAACAAAAAAGCGCCGAAAACATATACAGATGATGATTATTATTTTGTTCACCGCGGAAAAATTGATATCTTCAATTTTTCAAGAAAACCGGGGGGAAATGATACACAATTAAAGAGTGAGTTTGTTTTTGCAAATAAAGCAAAATTAATTACAGAAGATATTATGAAGAGCGGTTCTTTTAAGTTTTTAAAGACATCTTCTCCATCTGTATTTGCTTATGCTTTATCTAGTAAAGACCAAACATTACTGGTTGTCGGGAATTTGAATTTCCGCTCATCTGTTGTTGATGTACAAGTTTCAGTGCCAAAGTTAACTATAGATGTTTCGGTTTATCCGCTTGCAATGGAGAGTGCACCGCTTATCGGAAAAGGTAAACTTACAGTTGATTTAGGTGCTGGTGAGCCATTAGTATTAGTGTTAGATAAGTTCCAGATAAAATAGGTGTTCAAATATTAAATATTAATGCGCAAAAAAATTTTTCAGGAGTTTTCTAATATATAAGAGAAGGTATAGGTCATGACAAGTACATTGCAAACTAATTTCAAAAATAATACCAACACTTATATTATGAAAACTCCTGAAAATCAGGCTGTTAAAAAAGATGACACGAATGTAAAAAATACACAGCCTAAAGAAAGCGAGAAATCTAAATCCAAGGATGGTAATATTTTACTTTATTCGTTAGGCGGATTAGCGGTTATTGGTTTTGGATATTTAGCAGGTAAAAAGTTTTTGGTAAAAGTGCCTAAAAGTGAACAGAATAATTCCGGTTGTAATCTTTTGGACATAATGAATGCAAAAGAAAAAATTAAAAATGAAATTATTGAGAAAAGACAGGCATTGTTAGCTGAAATTAATGCAAATAGAAGCCAGTATGATACTTCAGCTCCGTACGAGTCCGGAAGAGATATTATAAATAGGCTTAAACAAGCTCAAAATGTACATCAAAAGGATGTAGATGAACTTGTTCCTTTAAAAAATAAAAAAATGGCGGCAATTAGGGCAAAACTTCAAGAACTTGCGAGTGACGAAGATTGGCAATTTCTTCGTAGTACGAGAAAAAATTTAATAAAAATTGTAAACGGTTCTTATCCGAAGAATGCTCGTTCAATTGCTTATAACAAAGTTTTGCTAGTAAATGATTTGTTAATTAACAAGGTTTATCCGGAAGAGCAAAAAGCTTTTTTGAATTTCCATGGTTTTAGCCATGAGGATGGTATAAATCTCATAAAAACAAAATTTTCGAAAAAGGAAGATTATAGCAAAGCTCGAGATGAACTAATAGCAAAAAGTAATGCAGGAGAGATTATTTTAACTACTCGTCAAAGAAATTTCAAACATTATATGCCGCTAACTTTGATAGACATTTTCCCAGATGAAGCAAGAGTTTGCAAGGCATGTAACTATAAATTATATGTATCTTCCGGCAAGTTAAATGTTTTGAAAAAGGCGTATAAAGATTATTTAGACGGACTCAAACAAATTGCGACAGAGTATAGAACTTCTGAAAATGTCAATGCACTTAAAAATGCTGTCGCGGGGACAGAACGCTAAAATAAATTACTCATAATCCCTTGAGCTGCTACGTATGCGGTCGACCAGCAATTTTGCAGGTTGAAACCTCCGCAAAATCCGTCTATATCAATTACTTCTCCGCAGAAATAAACTCCTTCAACTAATTTTGATTCCATTGTTTTAGGGTTAATTTCTTTGAGGTCAACTCCTCCGCAAGTAACAACTTCTCCGTCTTTTGATGCGGATTTAACGGTTATTTCAAAATTGTGCAGTTTCTTTAGGATTTCATCTCTTGTTTTACCGTTAATTTTATGACATTTTTCATCGGGATTTTTGAGAATGAATTCGGCGAATGAGCGTGGAACAAATTCTGAAAGCAAGTTTTTAATACTTTTGTGTGGATTATTATTTAACAAATCTTGCAAATCAAACTCATCACACAAATCTAAAACAATTTTATATGGGAAATTATCTCGAGCCTTAATTGAAGATATTTTGTATATAAGCGGACCGGAAACACCTTCGTGTGTAAAGATGATATCTCCAATCATTCCTTCTGATTTTACATTTTTTATGCTAACTCCTGCAAGTTGTTTGAAGTTTTCAACTGTTTTAAGAGCTGTAAGAGCTGGTTTGGGTGAAATTATATTGTGCCCGAGAAATTTTGCACAATCATAACCGGCATGTCCGCCTGTAGAGATTACGACTTTATCAAATGTGTAACTTCCCATATCTGTCACAATTGTGAGTGGGTTTGTGTTAATTCTCAAAACGCGCTCTTTTTTAAATTTAACTTTAGAAAGTGCTGCTAAAAACTTTTCTCTTACGTCTTTTGCACTATTTGAGTTTGGGAAAATTCGCATATCATCTTGGATGTATGTTTGAATTCCAATTTTTTCAAAAAAATCTATAGTATCAGCAGTTGAAAATTTTGAAAATACTGAGTATAAAAATTTTTCTCCACGCGGATAATTTTTTGCTAATTCTCTAAAATCGAATTCTGCATGAGCAAGATTGCACCTTCCACCACCTGTCGGAAGTATTGTTCTCAATGGAGAGCCAAAATCGAAAATTGT
>OIYS01001062.1_pt1 | contig 15425 bp, 10 predicted proteins | sample 1588271 | NCBI WGS metagenome assembly OIYS01 (sample SAMN03283286) | human gut metagenome | biome: human-associated habitat; material: feces | host: Homo sapiens | place: Peru | collected 2012
TGGTAATTCACTTCTTTTTTCAAATAAAAAACTATTAACAATTTTTACTTTGTTAATAGTCTGAAATTTCGTAAAAACAAAATTAATCAGTAACAATCACTTTATATGTTAAAGTTCTTGTATCTAAATTGTTAGAAATTATAATATTGGTTTCTCCTACTTTTAAGGCATGAACTAAACCATTTTGATCAACAGTTGCAACTGTTTCATCCAAACTTTTATAATTTAATTTTAATTTAGAATTATCGTCTAAATTTATTTCAATATTTTTTTCCTCATCTACTTTTAAAGTTACATTTTCTCTTACTAAATACCAATTAAAGCTAGAATTAGTTTTATAAAAAACAAGAAACAAAACTATTGCAACTACACTTATTAATATTAAAAATAATGGAAGCTTGTTTTTCATATTTTAGAAGGATATTCCCCACTTTTAACTAAATTATTAATAGCTTCTACTAATTCTTCTTTATCTTCTCTATAAGTAATACCATGCCATACTGAAGTAGTTGATAAAACTTTAACTTTTACTTCATGATTTTTTACCTGTTCACATACAATTTCTGGTATTAAATATTCACATTTTTCCAAATTATTTTCATTCTCAACAACAAAACTTTTCAATCTATTTTCTAAATATTCAAATATTTTAGGAGTAAAACCAAACATATTCATAGAAACTAAAGCATCAGCATCAAGTTCAAAAGATTCAGCTCCTGATAATGGTGTTGCAATAAATTTACCATCAATTTCTGCAATTGAACTTTCAATAAGTGATGATAATTCATTATTTATAGTTTCACAAACACCTCTTTTTACAGCACCATTTTTAGATGTAGTATTTTTTAAATGATAACCTACCATTGCATAAGCATTTAAATCGTGGTTATTTTTTAAAAATTCAGCTATTTTAAAATAAGCATCACGTCCATAAAAATCATCTGAGTTAATAATAGCAAAATTTTCTTTTACTACATCTTTACAACATAAAATTGCGTGAGCTGTTCCAAATGGTTTTTGACGTTCAATATTTAATCCTGTAATTTCTTTTATATTATCATTCTTTTGAAATACATACTCAACTGCAACTTTAGAAGATATTTTATCCCCTATTATTTCTTTAAATAATTCATAGTTTTCTTCTTTGATTATAAAAACAACTTTATCGAATCCAGCAAGTAAAGCATCATATATTGAATAATCAATAATAATTTCTCCACTTGGTCCTACTGGTTCAATTTGTTTTAAACCTCCAAAACGACTTCCCATACCAGCCGCCATTATAACTAATGTCATATATTCACCTCAATATTATTATACTAAATTTATATTTTTTTGAAAACTCTTTTAAAAAAAATGATATTATGTTATAATTTTTTAAGAATGCGAGGTTGTAAAAATGAATAATAATCTTGAAAATGAAAACCAAGTAAATGAAAATGAACAAGTAGAAAATGAAAATCTAAATATTACAGATTTTGAAACAAACAATAGTGAAAATAATATTAATGATAATAACGATAATGATGATAATGAAGAAAAAGAAACTAAAAAAAATACGCTTTTCTGGATTATCTATATTGTTGTATTTGTAATCATATTAATAATAATTATATTATTAATGCGTGGTTGTAATAGTATAAAAAGCAAAAAATATAAAGTTGTAATTGACGCTAACGACTGGGTTACTAATATGTGGAATAAATGTGTCGACCCTATTTACTGGTACACTACTGATGGTACAGGAATAAATGGAGCTTCTATTGATATCGATAGTGTTTTAAAAGAATGTGATAATTATTATGCTGAATATAATAGTCATAATGAAGCTGTTAATGCTTTAAGTGATGAATATAAAAATTTTAAAGAATATTATGGAAAAATAAAAGAACAAATTGATATAATTTATCCCCAAATTAAAGCTAATAAGCCTGTTTCCAAAGCTGGAACTGATTATGATGACAACATGGAAATATTTTATGAATATCAAGTAAAATTATACAATGAAGTAAAGAATAAGTATTCTAAGGCTTAAAAGCCTTTTTTGTTTGCATAATATGTTAATTTATGCTATAATCAAACTATAGAAAAGAGGTATAAATATGGGACTTATTAAAGCTTTGATTAGTTCAACTTCAAGTGCTTTAGGCGATCAATTTAAAGAGTTCGTCACATGCCCTGCTATGGAAAATGGTGTCCTTATTCAAAGAGGGATTGTAAATCATGGTAGTGGCAATAAAAACTTCTCTGAAGGAGTTATTTCTAATGGTAGTGCTATCGTTGTTCCTAGTGGAACAGCTATGATGATCATCGATAATGGTGAAATTCGTGAATTTACTGCTGAAGCTGGTACTTACACTTTCGATACTAGCAGTGAACCAAGTATTTTCACTGGTGGCCTTGGTCAAGGTATTATTAATACATTTAAAACAATAGGAAAACGTTTTACTTATGGTGGCCAAACTGCTAAAGATCAAAGAGTTTATTATGTAAACTTATTAACAATGACAGGAAACAAATTCGGTTCACCTTCTCCCAAAAAAATAACCGATGAAAAATATGGAATGCTAGAAGTTACATTCTTTGGAGAATATGCTTTCAAAGTAACTAATCCAATCGTTTTAGTTAACCAAGTAATTGGAGCTAATGCTAAAGATACAGTTACATTTGATGAAGTTGTTGGTTCTCAATTAAAAAATAAATTCGTTGAAAAATTAACTCAAGCTATTTCTGTAGTAATGCGCAAACATAAAGTATCATTTGGTGATATGGGACTTTATGGAAGTGATCTTTCAGATGAAATGAATGTTTGTTTAGATGAGTCATGGAAACAATTATATGGTCTTGAAATAACTGATGTTGCTATTGCTGATATCAATTTGACTGATGAATCAATGGCTCGTGTTAATAAGATCGACGATGCTATGATTTTCTCAAATCAAAATTTACAATCTGGTTTAATGGCTAGTGCTACTGCTGACGCTATGAAAACTGCTGCTGGCAATGAAAATGGTGCTATGATGGGATTCATGGGTATGGGCATGGCTCAAGCTCAAGGTGCAAATATGATGGGAGCTATTAATCAAAATGGTCAAACTTATGCACCTAATACTAATATGCCAGAATCAGGTACTTTATTTGGAAACAATAATGAAAAACCTGTAGAAAATCAAACACAAACTACTGTTAACCCTGAAACTCCAGTTAATACACCAAAATTCTGTAGTAATTGTGGTGCTAGAGCTACTGGTCGTTTCTGTGGCAATTGTGGTACTAAATTATACTAAGATCTCTTTTGAGGTCTTTTTATTTGGCAATTTTAAAGTTTTATCATAAAATATTATGGTGATACTATGAAAATTGCTGTTTATGCAATCTGTAAAAATGAAGAAAAATTTGTTAATCGTTGGGTAAAAAGTATGCAAGAAGCTGATGCTATCTTTGTTTTAGATACTGGAAGCACCGACAATACTGTTAATCTTTTAAAAGAAAACAACATCAATGTTGAAACTAAAATAATTGATCCTTGGCGTTTTGATGTAGCCCGTAATGAGTCATTAAAATTAGTTCCTGAAACCTTCGACGTATGTGTTTGTACTGATTTAGATGAAGTTTTTAATCCGGGATGGCGAAAAGAAATTGAAAAAGTTTGGAAAGATAATACTAATCGTTTAATTTATAATTATAATTGGAGTTTAGATCAAAATAACAAGCCTTTAGTAAGTTTTTATTATGAAAAAATTCATTCACGCAAGAATTATGAATGGATTCATCCGGTTCACGAAGTTTTAAAGTACACTGGTGATAAAGAAATAAAAGTTAAAACGGATTCGATAACGCTTAATCATTATCCTGACCAAACTAAATCACGCAGTTCATATTTACCTTTACTTGAACTTTCAGTAAAAGAAGAGCCTTTAAATGATCGTAACATGCATTATCTTGGGCGTGAATATATGTATTATCATAAATGGAATGAATGCATTGATACTCTAATAAAGCATCTAAATCTTAAATCAGCCGTGTGGAAAGATGAAAGATCGGCTTCAATGCGTTTCATTGCTAGATCATATAAAGCTTTAAAACGCTACGATGAAGCCCGTATGTGGTTAGAAAAAGCAATCAAAGAAGCTCCCCATTTAAGAGATCCATACATAGAAATGGCTTTACTTGAATATGATTTACAAAACTGGGATAAAGTTGTAGAAAATTGTTTGAATGCTTTAAAAATAGAAACTCATGAACACACATACATTAATGAAACATTTAGTTGGAATGAAACACCTTATGATCTTCTAAGCATTGCTTACTATTACTTAAATGACAAAAATAAAGCTTTAGAAAATATTACTAAAGCTTTAGAAATAAATGAAAATGATGAAAGATTAAAAAATAATTTAGAAATAATTAAAAAAATGAAATAAATTTACAAAAAAACCTCAAAAGAGGTTTTTTATTTATATAAGTATTTTTAAAATAATTCTAATTGTTCCAACTTCTCACCACAACTTAATAAAATCAATTTTTTTATAGAATCATAAGATTTAGCATAAGAATTAGGAATTTCAATCAATTTTATCCCCTTTTCTTTACATATTTTAGCTTTTCTAGCATCACATTTTTCACGTTCGATATTTCCAAAATGTTCACCACCTTGTAATTCAAATGCAACTTTAGGAACCAAATTTAATCCTACAATCTCATAAAGAACAACATCAAATTCTAATGAACTTTTTGATAAAATTGAATCATTGTGAAATAATTCACTTATTTTGACATTTCTTTTAGCTTGAAAAATATCATTCGTACTACAAAAATGCGATATAGTTTTAAAAAAATAATCTTCATTTCTACTACCATTTGACTTCCCAATTTGAATAGTTGCATTATTATTTGGTAAAACTTCAATATCACCATTATTCCTTACATAATTAACCAAGTTATATAAATCGTCATTTTTATCAAACGATAATTTATTTAATGCTTCATCATCTGATACAACGATTAAATTTTTTTTAGCTCTCGTTACAGCAACATTAGTTATTTCAGAATTGTTTTTAAGCCATTCGAATGTCTTTTGACTAGTCTTAGGTGATATGGAAGTAGAAATTATAATTGTGCTCTTTTCATCACCTTGCATTTGGTGAATCGTTCCACAAGAAATATTATTTATATTATTTTCTTTTAACATAGAATTAATAAGATTTTGCTGATTTTTAAAAGGTGTAATTATAGCTGTATCATCCAAATTATTTCGCTTTATATAATCAATTATAGCTTTAGCTTCTTCATAATTTTCATTCTTAAGTTTAGAATTAACATTTTTAACATCTATAAAAGTTAAATTACCTTCAGTAGATAAATAATCTAAATTAAGTTTATTGTCATAAAATCTTTTATTAGAAAAATCTATTATTCTACGCCCACACCTATAATGATATGTAAGCATAATATTCTTAGAAATATTATCATGATTCAACATTACATCTAAAATTGAATTCTTAGTATAATCATAATCATCGGAAATCTTATATTCTTCTTTCAATTTCTCGTTTATTAAACTTTCCAAAACAATAACTGGCTTTAATTGATTAGTGTCACCTACTAACAAAAGCTTTTTAGCACGGGCAATCGGAAGCAAGGCAGTTGCAACATTACATTGACCAGCCTCATCCATGATTACTAAATCAAAAGTATGATTAGCTGTTCCAAGTCTAAATGCCGAAATATTAGTAGTAATTATAATGGGAAAAACACTCTCTAATAATTTAATATTATTATCATCTGAACACCATTTATTAAAACTATTAATTCTAACTTCACTATTTTCTATTTCACATATTTCAATAAGTTGTTTATACTTAGGCATCTTTAATTTTTTTATATATCTTAATGATTCAAAATAAATATATTTCTTAAATTCATCGTCTTCAGAAACAGAATTAACTTGTTTTAAAACATCATCATTAGAAATAGTTGGTAAATCTTCATATTCAAGTTTAAGTTTTTGTAACTGTTCTAAAGTATTTAGATATAAATGATTATAATGATTAGTTATTGAATTAAGTAATTTTTCAGCAGCAATTATTCTTAAAGATAGTTCTTTTTTCTTTTCATAAATCTCAAGATAATTCAATAGTTGTTTATTATTATTGTTAGTTTTACTCTTTATTTTTTCTATTGAAGCATCATTAATCTCATATTTTGGTTCAAAATTATAAAGATGAAGAATTTTTGATGTTGCTTTCAGCACTTCTTCACGATTACCTAATCTAAGATATGGAAATAAAACATCGTTTTTTTCTTTATAAGAAAATTTTAATTTTTCTAGTATTCCATTAATTGGTTTATTATTTGAAGAGCAAACTAAAGTTGTTTTAGAATTAAAAAATTCACTCAAAATAACATTTATTATCGTTTGGGTTTTACCAGTACCAGGTGGACCTTCAACATAAGTTATTGGGTATTTCATTGTATTATATATAACCTGCATTTGATCTATATTTACTTTATTATTATAAATAACAATTGCAGGTTCCTTCCTTTTAGCACCAAATCTATTAGAATTACCAAAAAAAGCTTTTAAAGGATATTCCATATTTCCATTTAAAATTTTTTCTTCAAGTAAACTATAAGTAGGAAGTAGATTAACAGGAACATCACGTTTTAAAATCATAAATTCAGGCATTTGATTAATCATCTCAGAAGATCTTAAATTAGATCTTATTAACTCTAAATAATCATTAAAATATAATTTCAAATGTTTTGTTATATTATTTGCAAATTCAAACGGATCAATATCAATATATGAATTAATAGAATGTTTCTTATTTTTTATTAAAAAACTACTATTAATTCTAGGAATATTATTTATAGACAATTTTTTTAAAGCTGGGTTAAACATAACATCATAATATAAAATAACATATGTTTTACCATTATCGTCAATGGAAAGAAATGATAAAATCATATAATTAACTGAGCCATCATTATGCACGTCATATTTTTTTATATAATCTAATATTTGCTTTTCTTGAATTTCATTTAAAATAATTTGCTTCTTTTTTAACAAAATATCCTTATCAATTCCTGAAATTAAAAATTTACTATTTTGATATGGATCATTATCTAACTCATTACATTTCATATAATATCTCAATATATTATTGTCAAATGTTTCATATTTTAGCCATTTGGCAACATAAAGATTATTTTCTATTTTTTTTATTAATTCTAATGGTGTATCATAACTAGTAAACTCTAAAATTCTAGCCGATAAAATATTTTCAAATTTAATAATAGCTTCTAAGCTATCTAATGACTTGTTAGAATTAAAAATATTTACTTTCAAATGCTTATTCATTAAATCAATATCTTTAATTGCTATCCAATAATAGGTTATTTCATTTTTATTATTCTTATAAACAATGTCTATCCACTTTCCACGCTTTAAACTTTCTGATATTACTAATTCAATATTTTCCATTACATCATCTCATAGTAAATATAACATAAAACTTTAAAAAACTCTATTAAATAGAAAAAGTTAATAATTAGTTTACACAAAAAATGAAAAATGATCACATAAAAAGATAAAAACTGACTTAGTTTTTATCTAATATATCTATTTTGAAGAAATTTAGCATTTTCTTCATAAACATCATGTTTTTGTACATAACTATTTGTATTAATTATAACTATTGGTAAATTATTTCTTTTAGAAAATTCTAGATCCCACTCGGTAAAATTATCACCCTAGTTTGACAGTTGTACTATAAAAATCCTCTCTAGATATTGAAAAATCTAGTTTTTTTGTCATTTTATGCTTGCGTGCGTATTCGTGCGCGTGGTATAATATACATAGTTAGAAGGTATAAAATGAGATTACATATTAGAACTATAAACAATTATTCTTATTATTCAATCATAAAAGACTATACTAATATAAATGGAAAAAGATCAACTAAAATATTTGAGAAACTAGGAAATCAACGTCAAGTTGAAGATAGGTTTGGTAAGAATAATACAATTGAAAAAATTAAAGAATATATAAATGATCTAAATTCTGAGGATAAAAACGAATTGGTAAAGTTAGAACTTAATTCTTCTAAAAGGATAAATAAAGAAAAAAGAAATTTTAACATTGGATATTTATTTTTAGAAAAATTATACAACGATTTAAAAATTAAAGATATTTGTAATAAAATTCAATCTAATTATAAATTTGAATTTGATTTAAATGAAGTTTTATCTTATTTAGTTTTTGCTAGAATTATTTATCCTTCTTCTAAATTAGAAACTTTTAAACAATGTCAAAATTTTATTGAACAACCTACTTTTAAATTACATGATGAATATAGAGCTTTAAGTTATATAGCTAATAATGTAGATTTAATTCAAGAAAGTTTATTTATTAACAGTAAAAATGTAATTAAAAGAAATTCTAAAGTAATTTATTATGATTGTACTAATTACTTCTTTGAAATCGATGAAGAAGATGACTTAAGAAGATATGGTATTTCTAAAGAACATAGACCTAATCCACTTATTGGTATGGGATTATTTATGGATGGTGATGGTATTCCTTTATCATTTAATATTTATCCAGGTAATCAAAATGAACAAAAAACTTTAATACCTGAAGAATCTAAAATTATAAATGATTTTAAATTAGATGATACTAAAGTTATTCTTTGTACTGATGCAGGACTTGCTTCGGATGATATAAAAAAATATAACATTAAAGATGGTCGTGGTTTTGTTATTACTCAGTCTTTAAAAAAATTAAAAGAAGAATACAAAGAACAAGTATTTGATAAAAAGGATTGGAGACTTCCTGGTGATTTAAAACATCTTTATAATTTAGAAGAAATAGAAAACAATGAAGATCTAAGAAAAAAATATTATGATTCTTTATTTTATAAAATTATTCAAACTGAAACTAAATCAGCTAAGCAAGATACTATTGTTACTTTTTGTTTTAAATATTTTGACTATAATAGAAATATTAGAAACAGTCAAATTGAAAGAGCTAAGAAAAACATAAATTTAAACAACGTGACTAGAAAAGGCAAAAACCAAAATGATCCTAATAGATTTATTGAAGAAATAAATTCTACTTCTAATGGTGAAGTAGCTAATGAAAAAACATATTCAATAAATGAAGATTTAATCAAAGAGGAAGAAAAATATGACGGATATTATGCTTTATCTACTAATCTTACTGGAAATATTGATGATATATTAAAAATAACTAAAGGTAGATGGGAAATTGAAGAATCATTTAGAATAATGAAATCTGATTTTCTAGCTAGGCCCGTTAATCTATCTCGTGAAGATAGAATTAAAGCTCACTTTATGACTTGTTTTATTGCTTTATTAATATATAGAATATTAGAAAAAAAATTAGATTATAAATATACTACAAAGGAAATCCTTGATACTTTAAGAAATATGAATGTAACCGAGTTAAAAGGAAATGGTTATATTCCGTCATATGAAAGAACAAATATAACTGATTTTATACATGAAAAATATAATTTCAACACTGATACAGAGGTAATAACTTATAAAAAAATTAAAAAAATTTTTAACACAATTTCAAGATAAAAAACACACGCACTTTTTTAAACAAAATAAAACTCCATTAAGCCTTTAAATATAAGGAATTTGGAGTTTTTTATATTCAACAACTGTCAAAGTCAGGATTATAACACAGATACATAAAAAAGCCCATTTTTTAATGGGCTAGTTTAAGAATTCTTTTATTTTTAAGTTCAAGTTATCATTACCTTCTTTTGTTAAATGAATACCATCAGCCATCAAGTAATTAGGATTTTCTATAATTTCTTTACTAAAATCTAAAATTTTAACATTTTCTTCAGATATTTCTGAAATTTTATCGTTAGTTGAAACAATATAAATCTCATGATCACTTAAATTACTAATCAAATTTTTTATTTTATCAATTTCAACAGTTTTATCAAAAACAAAAACTAATTTATGAGTCATTTGATCCTTTTCATCTAAAATCTTATCTAAATCAAGATCTTTTTCAACAACAAATTTAGCATTTATATAATTTTCATGAATTGAATCAAACGCGTTTAATAATAAATCATTACCATAAAAACTAATTTTATTATTTTGTTCTTCTTCATGTTGTTTAATTATTTCAGCTTTTTTAGCATTAAATTTATCTAAATAAACATTATAAATTGCTTCATAAATTGTATCTGTATATACCTTACGACCACTTGGAGTCAAATGAATTCCATCAGCATAAAAATATTCACTGTGGCCTCGCGAAATACTTTTCCAATCAATAATATGCAAATTACTATAATCTTTAGCAAATTCAACTAAATTTTTATTTACATAATCTAAATTAGTAGTATTAAGCCAAAAAACTTCACGATCTCCCAAGCTTTGCATAATATCAACCTTACAACTCTTAGAACAATCACCATTAGCACCAAGGTTAATAACAACTGGATTACCAAGCATATTTCTTCTTTTTAAATCCGAAACTATGGAAGCAACTTCATAAGCCGTACGTGATATTTTAGCATCAACATAACTATTAGGAAACATAGCAAGGATATTAGCGTAGGCCCCAAGCATAACCGAATCTCCTATTCCTATAACCGGTAAGTCAAGGACCATTTCTTTTAATTTTGATTCACTAGTTTCTAAATCAGCCAAGGTTGTAGCCCAAGCCTCTTCCTCTTTTTTTATTTCACTAGCGTATTTTTCTTGATTTTTTTTACTAAGTTCTTCATTAGCTGCAAGTTGATTTTCTAAATCTTTCATTTCTTTTGTATGATCTTCTGCTTTTATATATTGATAACCACCAAAAGCCGAAAAAGAAAGGAAAATAACTAATAAAGAATATTTTAATATTTTTTGCTTACCATTTAAAGCATAATGTAATAAATAAGCTAAAACTATAGTTAAACTTATGACTAACAATATTTTTAAAGAATTATTTTGAAAAAAGAATATTAAAGGATATTGTATTAAATATATTTCATAACTAATATCTGATAAAGATTTTACTACTTTGTCAAAAGGATTTAATCTATTGGTAGAATCAAGTGTTGCATAATCAATTAAACGCATACTTATTAAGGAAACAATAATCATTGCTATGCTAAAATACTCCGATGTTGAAGGAATTAAAACAAAAGACAAAAGCAATAATAACAAATAAACATAAAAAATTACTTTTCTTAATTTTATTTTTTGAATTTTTTTATTTATTAAAATTCCATAATAATGATGAATAAATCCTAAGGTAAGACCAAATAAAATTGAAAAAATTCGTGTAAAAGTATTATAGTAAACAACCATTATGTTAGTATCTTTACTAGAAATATAAAAATAAAGAGCAAATACAATAGCAAAGAATCCTGTAAATAAACAAGGAATGTATTTTTTTACATAATCCCCAAGTTCTTTTAAACCTAAATAAATAAAAGGAAAAACTAAATCAAATTGTAATAATATACCAATATACCAAAAATGCATAAAAGGAGAATCAACATGTCGAGCAAAATAATCCAAATTAGCATTTAATTGCCAAAAATTATTATATCCAAGTAAAACAGAAGTTGTTTCTGGTTTCAAATTAAACCAAAAAATATTAGGTAAAAAGGAAATAATTCCAATACTAATAAAAACTACAATCACTAAAGGAAGATAAATTTTTAAAAGCCTATTCTTATAATATTCTTTTAAAGAAAATTTTTCTTTTCTAAAAGCCGAAATACAAGATAAATAACCAGTTAAAACAAAAAAAGTACAAACAGCTAAATAGCCACCTTTTAAAATATTTAAATGATATAACAAAACGGCAATACAAGCTATTAATCTAATAATATTTAAATCCTTAAAATACTTCTTCATACAACATACTCCATTCTTCATAATTATAGCATTATTAAATAAGAATATAAATACTTTACATCATCTATATACACTTTATAAAATTATTTTAATATGCTAAAATTAAATCGGGGTGAAGTATGAAAATAATTTTAATTTTAATCGCATTAATTCCAATAAAATTACATGCAACTAGTTCCATAATAAATATTGATAAACTAAACATTGTAGAAATACAAGAAAACATTGATAAAGGATATTTAACATATGAAACATTAACTAAAATATATCTAGAAAGAATTGAAAAATATAATGAACAATATAATGCCATTATAACTATTAATCAAAATGCCATTGCTGAAGCTAAATTATTAGATGAAGAATATAAAAAAAGTGGTAGAAGAAGCTTGATGCATGGAATACCTATAATTGTCAAAGATAATATTGACGTTAAAGGCTTACCAACAACCAATGGTACTAAAGCTTTATTAGATTCTTATCCTTATGAAAACGCTCCAATTATTCAAAAATTAATAGATGCTGGCGCCATAGTATTAGCTAAAGCTAATATGGATGAGTTTGCTTTCCACGCTGAACATTCAAGTTCTAGCTTTGGAATGGTTAAAAATGCTTACAATTTAGAATACTCATCATATGGATCATCAGGAGGTACAGCTGTTGGAGTTGCTGCAGGACTTGCTGTTGCTGGAATTGGTACGGATACAGGATCGTCTATAAGAATCCCCGCAAGTGCCAATAATTTAGTAGGTTTAAGACCAACAACTAGTTTAATAGATAACAAAGGAATCATTAAATTTGAAGTAACAAGAGATGTTGCTGGACCCATAACTAAATATGTTATAGATAACGCAATAATGTTAGAAATAATAAATAATCAAGGGAAAAAATATACCAATTTTAATAAGGATATTTCAGAAATAAAAATTGGAGTATTTAAAGATCAATATAATAGGGCTACAAGTTTCATTAAAGATTTAATGTCAAAACAAATTGAAAAATTAAAATCTTTAGGTGCAACTGTTGAATTTATAAATTCCTTTTCACCAAACTATCAATTTAATGCTAATACATTATGTTATGAATTCAATGAATATTTAAAAGGAACAACAAGTAAAATTAAAAGTTTGAATGACTTAATAAAAACTAAAGAATATACGCATCACATTGAAGGATATAATAATTCCTATTGCAATTATGATTACAGTAAAACTCAAGCTTTTAAAAATTATTTAGAAAATAGAAATAATAATATTAATTATGCAAATAATAAATTTGGAGATTATGATGCTTTTATTTATCCAACAATTAAAAATGAAGTAGTAAAATTAACTAATATTAATAATTATAAAGTTAAAACATTTTCAAGTTCTATAGCCCCATTAGTTGGTTTTCCAGCTATCTCTATTCCAATTGGATTTTATAACAATCTACCATATGGAATGGAAATTTTAGCTAAAGCTAATAATGAAGAAGTTCTATACACTATTGCTTATAATTTAGAAAAAGATAATAACTTTTATGAACAACCCGAAATTGCTCCTTCACTTTATACAATTAATAATAACATTCCAATATTATTAAATTATTATGAAAATTCCAATGAAGAAAAATTTGAAGAAATAAAAAAGAAAACTAAAGCATTTTTAGATAATTACAATAATATTGATGATAAAGAAGAAACTATAGAATTATTAATAAAAGAATATGAAGAAACAACTACTATAGATCTTCCAACTAAAGAACTCTCAACTAATGACAGTAAAGAAAAATACAGAATAATTGCAATATCTATTTTTATTGATATAATTATATTATTAGCAGTTTTAATTAAGAGAAGGTGTAAAAATGAAATTAAATAAATTAATTGATTGCCAATATGATATCGAAATAAAAGGAATAAAAACAAATTCCCTTAAAGTTGAAGATGGTGACTTATTTGTGTGCACCAACACAGGAACTATGGATCGTCACCTTTTTATTGATGACGCCATTAAAAAAGGTGCTAAAGCAATTATTGTTAGCAAAGATGTCAATAAAGATATTCCAACTATTAAAGTTGAAGATACAAATAAAACTTTAAGTGAAATTATTCCTAAATTCTATAATTATCCTTTAAATAAAATTCAGTTAATAGGAGTAACAGGAACTGATGGTAAAACAACAGTAGCTACTATTATCTCAACCTTATTAGATAAATGTGGCTATATTGGAACCAATGGTATTAGTTGTGGAGATTACTATGAAAAAACAAGTAATACTACCCCGGGATTAGAAAAATTATATGAAATATTTGATTATTGTGTAAAAAATAATATTGATAAAATGGCTATGGAAGTTTCAAGTGAAGCAATTAACTACAAAAGAGTTGAAGGTATTGAATTCGATTGCTCTATTATCACTAACATAACTAAAGAACATTTAAACACTCATAAAACATTAGAAAATTATATAATGTGTAAATGTCAATTATTTAAAAATACCAAAAAAGAAGGATTTTGTATTTTAAATAAAGATGATGCTCACTTTCAAGAAGTATATAATAGTTCTAATGGAAAAATTTTAACATATGGAATTGGTGAAGATAATGATTTAATCATTAAAAATGTTAACTTACTAAGTGATAAAACAATATTTACTATAACTTATAAAAATCAAGATTACGAAATTACAAGTCCTCTTCTAGCAATGTTTAATGTCTATAACCTATCAGCAGCTCTTCTTGCTATCTTAGCTTTAGGTTATAATATAAATGACATATTACCAAAAATAAAAAATTTAAATGTAAAAGGTCGTTTACAAGAAATAAACTATGGTCAAGATTTTAAAGTATTTGTAGATTATGCACATACACCTAATGGCATCCATGAACTATTAAAATTCATGAATTCATTAAAACACAATAAAACAATTGTAGTATTCTCAGAACCTGGTGAAAGAGATCGTTCTAAAAGACCAGAAAAAGGATTCAATGTCATCACCAATTGTGATCATGCCATTGTTACTAGCCAAGATCCAAGAAGTGAAGATCCTATGGATATCGCTAACGATTTAATATCTCTAGTAAAAGACTATAAAAACTATGAAATAATTCTTGATCGCCGTGAAGCCATAAGAAAAGCCATTGATTTAGCCCATGAAAATGACATAGTATTAATCATTGGAAAAGGAAATGAAAATTATCAAATTTTAAAAGATAAAACTATTGAATTCTGTGATGTTGATGAAGTAAATAATTACTTAAAAGAAAAATTTCAAAAATAAAGAAGGCTTATAACCTTCTTTTAAAATACCTTTATTTATTATTTTCAAGTTTTAATACTTTTTTCTTAGAGGTTTCAAAATCAATAGTACGATTAATTTTAGATGCACTCTTAACAATCAATTCAATCTTGTCACCTAAATGATAAATATTACCATTTCTTCCTACTACCGCACATTTATCCACGGCAGAATGCCTGCTCAATACATTTTCGATCTCCATCGGATAAACTCTTGACGGTGTCTTATCTGCCCCGATC
>OIYS01001064.1_pt1 | contig 15412 bp, 15 predicted proteins | sample 1588271 | NCBI WGS metagenome assembly OIYS01 (sample SAMN03283286) | human gut metagenome | biome: human-associated habitat; material: feces | host: Homo sapiens | place: Peru | collected 2012
TTCCTGACGGCGGCCATCATTCCCCAGAGCAGCGAGGGTCAGACCGGCTTCATCCCCGGCACCGGCCCCTTTAAGCTGGTGTCCCGTTCCCCGCAGGAAAACATCATCATGGAGCGATTTGACGACTATTGGGGCACTCCCGCCAAGGTCAGCAAGGTAACGTATCAGATCTATGAGGATTCTACCGCGCTGATGATGGCTCTGAAGGGCGGCAGCGTGGATATCTGCGCCCACCTGACCAGCGCACAGACCGCTCAGCTGGGCGACGACTTCACCGTTGCCGAGGGCACCATGAATCTGGTGCAGGCGGTGTATCTCAACAACGCCAAGGCACCCTTTGACAACGAAAAGGTACGGCAGGCCATGAGCTACGCCATCAACCGTCAGGAGATCATGGACATCATGGCTGACGGCCACGGCACCGCCGTGGGCAGCAGCATCTATCCCAAGCTGACCAAGTACTTCCTGCCAGAGCTGGTGGACTACTACAGCTATGATCCCGCCAAGGGCAAGGAACTGCTGGCAGAGGCCGGCTATCCCGACGGCTTTGACATGACCATCGCCGTGTCCTCCAACTACCAGCCCCATATGGACACTGCCGAGGTAGTGGTGCAGCAGCTGGCCGCCATCGGCATCCGGGCCACGGTGCAGCCGGTGGACGCCACCACGTGGTATAACGACGTGTATGTGGGCCGCCAGTTCGACGCCACCATCACCGGCCTTGACGCCAAGAATATCACCGCCCGTGCCATGCTGGAGCGCTTTGTCTCCGACAACGGCAAGAACTTTGTCAACTACAATAACCCGGCCTATGACGAGCTGTACGCCAAGGCTCGCGCCTGTGCCGACGACGCGGAGCAGACCGCCCTCTACCAGCAGATGGAGACCATGCTGACCGAGACCGCCGCCAACCTGTACCTGCAGGATATGGCGGATCTGGTGGCGATCCACTCCGGCCTGACGGGCTATACTTTCTATCCCATCTATGCGCAGGATCTGAGCACTGTAGGATATAGTGAGTAAAACTCGATCTGTCATTCCGAGCCAGTGCGCACACTGGCGTGGGAATCCGTTCCCCGTAAGAGAGGTACGGATTGCCGCGTCGCTGCGCTCCTCGCAATGACAACATCCAACCAACAGAAAGAGATGATGACCATGAAAAACATCGTGAAGAAGATCGGAATGATGCTTTTGACCATGGTCATCGTCTCTTTCTTCGCGTTTCTGGCGTTCCAGATCATCCCCGGCGACCCCACCACCAAGCTGCTGGGCAGCGACGCCACCGCCGAAGCGGTGGCGGCTCTCCGGGCGGAGTTGGGGCTGGATCGTCCCTTTTTCACCCGCTATTTCGAGTGGGTGCTGAACGCCCTGCGGGGCGATTTCGGCACGTCCTATGTGTACGCCATGCCGGTTGCGTCGCTGCTGCACGGCAAGCTGGGTGTCACCGCATTGCTGACGGCCATCGCCTTTGTGCTGATCGTGGCGGTGTCGCTGCCGGTGGGGCTGTTCGCCGCGTCCCGTCAGGGCGGCTGGCTGGATCGCGCCCTGACGGTGCTGGGTCAGGTGGTCATGGCGGTGCCGCCCTTTGTGGTGGGCATTCTGCTGACGCTGCTGTGCGGCCTTGTGCTGCGGTGGTTCGACCCCGGCGCGTTTATCTCTCCGGCCCAGAGCTTCTGGCGCAGCGTGGGCTATCTGGTCTATCCGGCGGTAGCCATCGCCCTGCCCCGCATCGCCATGACGGTGCGGATGCTGAAAAGCTCCATCGTGGGCGAGCTGAACAAGGATTATGTCCGCACCGCCTACAGCCGGGGCAACTCGCCCCGCGCCACCCTGTACCGCCACGTGCTGCGCAACGCCGTGGTGCCCACGGTGGCGTTCCTCGCCATGACGGTGGCGGACATTGTGGCCGGCAGCGTCATTATCGAGCAGGTCTTTGCCATCCCCGGCATCGGCCGCCTGCTGCTGACCTCCATCGCCAACCGGGACTTCCCGGTGGTGCAGGCCATTGTGGTGATTCTGGCGCTGTGGGTGGTGCTGGTGAACTGCCTGGCCGATATCCTCAACCAGCGGCTGGATCCCCGGCTGCGGCTGCAATAAGGAGGGACGCGCATGCTGCTGCAAAAGAAAAATACGTCCTTCCGCATCGGCCTGACCATCGCCGTTATCATGGCGGCTCTGGCGCTGATCGGCTATGTCTGGACGCCCTATGATCCGGTAGCCATCGCGGGCAGTCAGAAATTCCTGCCGCCCTCCCTGCGCCACCTGTTCGGTACCGACAACTTTGGCCGGGATATCTTCAGCCGGGTGATGGCGGGCATGGGGACGACGTTCTTTATCTCCCTGTGCACCGTGGCCATCGGCGGCGCGGTGGGTACGTTGGTGGGCGCCTTTACCGGCTACTTCGGCGGCGTGGCGGACGAGGTGCTGATGCGGGTCAACGACGCGCTGACGGCCTTTCCCAACATTCTGCTGGCGCTGGTGTTCATCGCCATGCTGGGCTTTGGTAAATACAATGTGATCCTGGCGCTGGGTGTGGCCTTCATTCCCAGCTTTGCCAGAGTGGTGCGGGCGGAGTTTGCCCGCCACCGCTCCATGAACTATGTCAAATCTGCCCGATTGATGGGAGCCTCCCATCTGCGGATCATCTTCCGGCACATTCTGCCCAACACATGGGGCGTGCTGCTGCCGGCGCTGGTCATCGGGTTTAACAACGCCGTGCTGGCGGAGGCCAGCATGAGCTATCTGGGTATCGGCGTGGCGCCGCCTGATATCTCATTGGGCTACATGCTGTCCGAATCCCAGAGCTATATGATAAAGGCCCCCTGGTACGTGCTGTGTACCGGCCTTGTGATCGTGCTGCTGATTTTAGGCGTCAGCATGATGGGCGACGGGCTGGAGAAAGGGGGCGCGTGACCATGCTGGAGATCAAGGACCTTCGGGTGCGGTTCCATGGCGCCGACCACGATGCCGTGCGGGGCATTGACCTGACGGTGGCCGACGGCGAGATCATGGGCCTGGTGGGCGAGAGCGGCAGCGGCAAGACCGTGACCGCCATGGTGGTGTCCGGCCTGATGCCCCATGACCGGGCGGATGTGTCCGGGCAGGTGCTGCTGGACGGCAAGGATCTGCTGGCGCTGACCCCGGCCCAGATGCGCAAGCGGCAGGGCTGCGCCATTTCCGTGGTATTTCAGGAGCCTATGAGCGCCATGAACCCTGTTATGCGCATCGGCCCTCAGGTGGAGGAAGCCCTGCGGGTACACACCGACCTGTCGGCGCAGGAGCGGCGGCAGCGGGCCTTGCAGGCCCTGCGGGACGTTGACCTGCCCAACGCGGAGGAGGTCTATCAGAAGTACCCCCATCAGATGTCCGGCGGCATGCTCCAGCGGGCCATGATCGCCGCCGCCATTATCTCCCGGCCCAAGCTGCTGCTGGCGGACGAGCCCACCACGGCGCTGGATGTGACCATTCAGGCCCAGATCCTGGAGCTGCTGCGGCGGCTGAACCGGGAAATGGGCATGTCCATCCTGTTTATCTCCCACAACCTGAACGTGGTGCGCAAGCTGTGCACCCGCGTGGCGGTGATGGAAAAGGGACTCATCGTGGAGACCGGCGATACCCGGCAGGTGTTCTACGACCCCCAGGCGGATTATACCAGACGGCTCATTGCCGCCATACCCACGAGGAAGAAGCTATGCGAGAAACGGTATTAGAGGTCAACGACCTGAATGTGTGGTACAGAAGCGGCACAGGCCTGCGCAAGCGGCGGTATCAGGTGCTGCACGACGTGAGCTTTACCCTGTACCGGGGCGAGATACTGGGACTGGTGGGGGAGAGCGGCAGCGGCAAATCCACGCTGGCCCGCGCTGTGCTGGGCATGGAGAGCGACGTGACCGGCACGGTGACGCACCATACCAAGCGGCCCCAGATGGTGTTTCAGGATCCGGCGGGCAGCCTGAACCCCGCCTTTACCGTGGGCCGGGCGCTGGCCGAGCCGCTGTATATCTACGGCAAGTACGACAAGGCGGGCGTGGAGCGCCGGGTGCGGGACACCATGGCGCTGGTGGGACTGGACGAGAGCTACTATGACCGCTATCCCCACGAGCTGTCCGGCGGACAGAAGCAACGGGTGTGCATCGGCGCGGCGCTGATCCAGAAGCCGGGGCTGATCGTGGCGGACGAGGCGGTGTCGGCGCTGGATGTGACCATTCAGGCCCAGATCTTGCAGCTGATCGCCCGGCTGCGGCAGGAGTTCGGCATCTCCTATCTGTTCATCTCCCACGACCTCAATGTGGTGTATGAGATCTGCGACCGGTGCCTTGTGATGAAGGACGGCCGCATCGTGGAGCAGGGCACGGTGGACGAGCTGTACGACCACCCTCAGGCGGAATATACGAAACAATTATTAAAAGCAGCGGAGTGATAACATATGACAGACGAAAGAAAGCAGCAACTATTGAATCTGGCGCTGGACAGCGAGCCCTTTGACGTGCACAACCACGTGAAGATCGTGGCCGTAGACGACGGCTGGGCGCAGGTGGAGGTGGAGATCCACCCCGAGACGCTGAACCGCTGGGGCATCCCCCACGGCGGCATTCTGTTTACCCTGTCGGACGTGGCCTGCGGCATGGCCATCCTGACCACGCGGATGGAGGCCTGCGTCACCGTCAGCGGCACCATCGACTGTGTCAACACCGGGCCTGCCTCCGGCAAGCTCATCGCCACCGGACGGGTGCAGAAGGCGGGCGGCAAGCTGGTTTTCTGCGATTCCGAGATTCGTGACGAAACCGGCAACCTTATCACCACCGGCCACACCGTGATGTACTTCACCGGCAAGCAGCTGGCATGAAGGCGTTTGCTCGGAGATACCGGGGCTATCTGTGGTGGCTGGCGGGGTTGGCGGTGTTTTTCGCCGCCTACTTCTCTTTCAGAAACAGCCGCACGGCCATGAACTGGCTGTGCGGCCGGATCATTCTGCCCTTTGAGCAGGCGGTAGGCCGCCTGTGCGGCCTGACCTCCGTCTCCGTGGCGGAGGTGCTGATTTTATCAGGCATCTATATCGTCATTTCCTATCTGGCGTGGCAGCTGCGGTGCCTGCTGACCCGACCCCATAAGGGGCGGCGGCTGTGCCGCGTGGGACTGACGGCGCTGTGTACGGCGCTGAGCGTTTACGCGGGCTTCTGCCTGCTGTGGGGCGTGTTCTACGGAGCCGACAGCTTTCAAGACAGGAGCGGCCTGACGGCCCGCGGCGGCACAGTGGAGGAACTGGCGGCGCTGACGGAGCGCTTTGCCGAAAAGGTATCCGCCCTCAGTGGTCAGGTGCAGCGGGACGAAAATGGCTGCTTCGCCGTACCCCGCAGCGCCATTTTTGCCGACGCCATGACCGCCTATGATGGCGTGGTGGAGGAGTTCGGCTGCCTGAAAAAGCCCAATGCCGCCCCGAAAGCCTTTGTTTCCTCGCGGGGCATGAGCTATCTGGACTTCAGCGGCTTTTACTTCCCCTTTACAGGCGAGGCCAACCTCAATGACGAAAGCCCTGCCTGCTATCTGCCCGCCAACATCTGCCACGAGCTGGCGCACCAGCAGGGCATCGCCACCGAGCAGGAGTGCAACTTCGTGGGCATTCTGGCGGCCATCACGGCGGAAAGCCCCGCCTACCAGTACTCCGGCTATCTCATGGGCTATGTTCATCTGGCCAACGCCCTGTACCGGGCAGCGCCTGAGACGTGGCAGACCCTCCGGGACAGTCTGCCGGACACGGTGCGGGCCGACCTGCGGCAGAACAGCGCCTATTGGGCGCAGTTCGACGGGCTGGTGAACACCGCCGCCACCAAGGTGTACGACGTCTTCCTCAAGTCCAACGGCCTCACCGACGGCGTACAGAACTACGGCACGGTGGTGGATCTGCTGCTGGCGTATTTTGATGGGAAATAAACAAAAAGACGAGGCTGCGGACATCAGCCTCGTCTTTTTTCATGAAAGGAGAGAGAAAATAACAATGTAAAAACATTTTCTTTGGCTGATACCACTATACATCCAGTGGGGGCCGCTGTCAACGACTATGACAAAGAATTCACAAATTGTTCACAGGGGTACGGCTTGCTGCCTCTTGACGATTAAAAATGGTTGTGGTAGTATTTAGCATACTAATTTTTAGTATACTAAATATTAAAAATATGATCCACAAAAGGAGGGAATGCTATGGCATGCCGCGATATCCATGAGGTAAAGCATCTGGGCGTGCTGATGGGCTACTGCGACCATCAGATGCACCGGCTGATGACGAAAAAGCTGCGGCAGTATGACGTATCTCCCATGCAGTGCCGGACGCTGACCTATTTGCAGGAGGCGGAGGGACAGGTGAACCAGCGGATGCTGGAGCAGCACCTGATGGTAAAGCCCTCCACCGCCAGCGGCATCGTGGGCCGGTTGGAGGAGAAGGGGCTGGTGCGCCGCCAGACCAGCGACAGCGACGGCCGCTGCCGCATTCTGGCGCTGACCGACAGCGGGCGGCAGTTTTACCGGCAGTTTCTCGCCATCGCCGAGCAGGTGAACCGGCAGGCGGCACAGGGCTTCTCCCCGGAGGAGCGGGATACGCTGCGCCGGCTGCTGCTGCGTCTGGCGGATAATCTCAGCGAAACACAGGAGGACACAGAATGAGAAGCTTTTATCCCTATACCAAGGGCTATCGCCAATGGATCCTGTTGGGCGTGGCCTGCTCCATCGCGGAGGCGGTGCTGGAGCTGGAGCTGCCCCAGGCCATGAGCGATATCGTGGACGTGGGCATCGCCAGCGGCGACCGGCGCTACATTATGCTGATGGGCCTGAAAATGCTGGCGCTGGCGCTGCTGGCGCTGGCAGGCGGTGTGGGCGCGGCGGTGTTCGCCGCCAAGGCGTCTATGGGCTTCGGCGCGCAGGTGCGTCAGGCGGAGTATGAGCAGGTGCAGCGGTTTTCCTTTGCCAATATCGAGCATTTTTCCACCGCGTCCCTGATCACCCGCCTGACCAACGACGTGGCCTCGGTGCAGATGACGCTGTTCATGGGCATGCGCATGTGCGTCCGCGCTCCGGTCATGCTGATCACCGCCATCATCAAGGCCACGGAGATCAGCCTTGATCTGAGTCAGGTGTTTCTGGTGGTGGTGCCGCTGCTGATCATCGCGGTGGTGATCGTCATCCGGTACGTAGGGCCTTTCTTCACCGCCCTGCAAAGCGCCACCGACGATGTGAACCTTGTGGTGCAGGAGAACCTGAACGCCGTGCGGGTGGTGAAATCCTTCGTCCGGGAGGACGAGGAGAAGGAGAAGTTCCGCCAGCGCAGCGACAAGCTGCGGGACACCGCCGAGCGGGCCTTCGGCTTCGTGGTGATGTTCATGCCGGTGATGATCCTGCTGATGGGCGGCACCATCGTGGCGGTCATGTGGCTGGGCGGCCACGATGTGGCGGAGGGCACGCTGCTGTCCGGCGACCTGATGGCCTTCTTCACCTATTCCAGCGAGATCCTGATGTCCCTGATGATGGTGTCCATGGTGCTGATGTTCCTGACCCGTGCCATCGCCTGCGCCAAGCGTATCAAGGAGGTCTTGCAGGAGCAGCCGGAGATCACCGACGGTCAGGCGGACGCCGGCCTGACGGTGGAAAACGGCGATATCCGCTTTGACCATGTGTATTTCAAGTACCATCCCACGGCGGAGAGCTGGAACCTGAACGACATTGACCTGCATATCGAAAGCGGCATGACGGTGGGCATTCTGGGCGGCACCGGCAGCGCCAAGTCTACGCTGGTCAGCATGATCCCCCGTCTTTACGAGGTCAATCAGGGCGCGGTGTGCGTGGGCGGCCACAACGTGAAGGATTACACCATGGAGGCGCTGCGTGACGGCTGCGCCATGGTGCTGCAGAAGAACACCCTGTTCTCCGGTACCATTCGGGAGAACCTGCGCTGGGGCCGTGAGGACGCCACCGATCAGGAGATCGAGGAGGCCTGCCGCATGGCCTGCGCCGACGAGTTTATCGAGAAAATGCCCGACGGGTACGACACCCATATCGAACAGGGCGGCGCCAATGTATCCGGTGGCCAGAAGCAGCGGCTGTGCATCGCACGGGCCATTCTGCGGCGGCCCAAGGTGCTGATCCTGGACGACAGCACCTCCGCCGTGGATACCGCCACCGACGCCAAGATCCGCGCCGCCCTGAAGGACGCCCTGCCCGGCACCACCAAGCTCATCATCGCCCAGCGCGTCACCTCCGTGATGGACGCGGACATGATCCTTGTGCTGGACGACGGCCACATCGTGGGACAGGGCACCCACACGCAGCTGATGGAAAGCTGCGATATTTACCGCGAGGTCTATGAATCCCAGCAGGAAGGGGTGAGCATCGATGGCTGACAACAAAACGAGAGCGCCCCGGGGCGGACACGGCCCCAATGCCCACGGCTACCAGCGGCCCAAGGATATGAAGGGCACCTTCCAAAAGCTGATGGGCTACGTGGGGAAATACAAGGCGTCGCTGGTGCTGGTGGCCGTGTGCCTGATTGTCAGCTCCGCCGCCAGCGTGGCCTCCAGCTATCTGCTGAAGCCCCTTTTGAACAACTATATCCTCCCCGGCGACTTCCCCGGCCTGCTGAAAATGCTGGTGGTGCTGGGCGGGCTGTTCGCCCTCAGCGCCGGGTGCTCCTACGCCTACGCCCGCATTATGGTGCATGTGGCCCAGCGGACAGTGGCCGCCATCCGGCAGGATCTGTTCGACCGCCTGCAGGAGCTGCCCATCCGCTACTATGACCAGCACCAGTCCGGCGACCTGATGAGCCGCTTCACCAACGATATCGACACCGTGTCGGAGATGCTCAACAGCAGCTTCGCCAGCATCATCTCCAACGTGCTGACCTTTGTGGGCACGGTGCTGATGATGATCGTCCTGAACCCGTGGCTGACGCTGATCACCTTCGGCTTTCTGGCGCTGATGGGCGGCGTGGTGAAGGTCATCGGCGGCCGCAGCCGCGTGAATTTCCAGCGGCAGCAGGCGGCGCTGGGCGCGGTAAACGGCTATATCGAGGAGATGATTGAGGGTCAGAAGGTCATCAAGGTCTTTAACCACGAGAAGCAGGCCATTGACCAGTTCACCACCCTCAACGACACGTACCGTCAGGCAGCCACGGCGGCGCAGGCCTACGCCGGTATGATGATGCCCGCCATGGGCAACCTCAGCAAGATCAATTATGCCGTCACCTGCTGCGTGGGCGGACTGCTGGCCATCGGCGGCATGTTCGACGTGGGCTCGCTGGGCGCGTACCTGCTGTACGTGAAGCAGGTGAGCCAGCCCATCGGCCAGATCAGCCAGCAGGTGAACACGCTGCTGGCGGCAGCGGCAGGCGCGGAGCGCATCTTCGCCGTGATGGACGCCCAGCCGGAGACCGACGAGGGCAAAACCGTCATTGTCCGTGTGGAAAAGGACGGCGACACGCTGACCGAGACCGCTCGGCGCACCGGCCGCTGGGCATGGAAGAAGCCAGACGGCACACTGGTGGAGCTGCGGGGCGACGTGCGGTTCGACCACGTGACCTTCTCCTACGACGGGGAAAAGACGGTGCTGCACGATGTGTCCCTGTTTGCCAAGCCCGGCCAGAAGATCGCCTTCGTGGGCTCCACCGGCGCAGGCAAGACCACCATCACCAACCTGATCAACCGTTTTTATGACATTCAGGAGGGCACCATCACCTACGACGGCATCGACGTGAAGGACATCGCCAAGGACTCCCTGCGGCGTTCGCTGGGCATGGTGTTACAGGATACCCACCTGTTTACCGGCACCATCGCCGACAACATCCGCTACGGCAAGCTGGACGCCACCGACGAGGAGATCCGCGCCGCCGCCAGACTGGCCAACGCTGACGCCTTCATCCGCCACCTGCCCCAGGGCTACGACACCGTCATCACCGGTGACGGCGCGGGGCTCAGTCAGGGCGAGCGGCAGCTGCTGGCCATTGCCCGCGCCGCTGTGTCCGATCCCCCTGTGCTGATTCTGGACGAGGCCACCAGCTCCATCGATACCCGCACCGAGACGCTGATCGAAAAGGGCATGGACTCGCTGATGGAGGGCCGCACGGTGTTCGTCATTGCCCACCGTCTGTCCACCGTCCGCAACGCGCAGGCCATTCTGGTGCTGGAGAACGGGCAGATCATCGAGCGGGGCGACCATGCCCAGCTGCTGGAGGAAAAGGGCCGGTACTATCAGCTGTATACCGGTCAGGCAAAATTAAGTTAAAAGGAGAGACGATCATGACGGAAAAAGAGCTTTGCCAAAAGGCCATCGACATGCTGGATAGGGCCTATATCCCCTATTCCCACTTCCCTGTAGGTGCGGCGCTGGAGTGCGCCGACGGCACGGTGTTCACCGGCTGCAACATCGAAAACGCCGCCTACGGCGCCACCATCTGTGCCGAGCGCACCGCCATCTTCAAGGCCGTCAGCGAGGGGCACCGGGACTTCGTCCGCATCGCCATCGCCGGCCGCAGCGACGACTACTGTGTCCCTTGCGGTACCTGCCGTCAGGTGATGATGGAGTTTGCCCCGCAAATGGAGGTGCTCTGCATCAACAAGGCGGGCGACGCCAAGAAGTTTGCCCTGAAAGAGCTGCTGCCTTATGGATTTGACCAAACTTGGCTATAATAATTCATATATTTTCCACAAATTTCCGGGAACAAAATCATGCGGAAGTGCGTCTAACAAAGCAGACCCACAGCAACTGTGGAAACCAAGGAGGATATTTTAATGAAAAAGCTTTTTGCCCTGATGCTGGCCGCTGTGATGGCCCTGTCCCTTGTGGCCTGCGGCAGCAGCAACGACGCTAAGGACGACCAGTCCGGCGATAAGCCCGCCGAGATCACCAGTGCCCTGGGGATTCTGGAGACGGCATGGAACGATTACGGCGATGACGAGAAGTTTTCCGTGGTAGGCGGCAAGACCGGCGAGAATATGGTCGAGGACGCACCCGCTGACTACGACCTGTCCGACCGCGCCACGGCAGAGGCCAATCTGGCTCTGCCGGAGGCGGCGCAGGTGGATCAGGCGGCTACGCTGTCCCACGCCCTCAACGCCAACACCTTCACCGCCGCTGCCTATCACGCCACCGGCGACGCCAAGGAGCTGGCCTCTTCCTTGCGGGACAGCATCCAGCAGCATCACTGGATGTGCGGCTTCCCCGAAAAGGTAGTGGTGGCCGTCCGTGGTGAGTACGTGGTGACAGTGGTCGGCGCGGAGGATCTGGTGGACGCCTTTGCCAGCCGTCTCAACGGCATCTTCGGCATGGAGCTGGCCTACGACGAGGCGATGCAGGCGTGAGAAACGCCGTGCAACGGGCAGCCTTTGTGCTGCTGAGCTGTGCCCTGCTGCTGGGCGCGGTAAAATGGGTGCCCGAACAGGAAGCGCCGCCACCGGCGGCGCTTCCTGACGTGTATGTCAGCGGCGGCTATGCTGTCTCCACCGAGGCGGCGTATGACCAGCGGTCGCTGGACTATGCTGCCCGGAAGCTCCAGCAGCTTTACGACAGCTATCTGACCGGCAATGACGGCCATATTTACCTGTCCGTCATCCCCGACAAGGGCAGCTTTACCACGACCATCGAGGGCTATACCCCCGCCTCCGCGCGGGAAACGGCGGACGCGCTGCTGGCGCAGCTGGACTTCGTGCGGTATGTGGATATCGCGCCGGGGCTGACGCTGGAGGACTACTACCGCACCGACCCCCACTGGCGGCAGGAATGCCTTGTGCCCACAGCGCAGACGCTGACGCAGGCCATGGACGTGCCGCTGGCCGGTGATTTTCAGGAGAACGCCGTGGACACGCCCTTTTTCGGCAGCTACGCCGGGAAAACAGACGAACCCCTGACGGCGGACACGCTGCGGTATCTCACCGGCGGGACGCTGGACGCCTGTACCGTCTATGACTACGAAACGGAAGCGCAGGAGGGCCTGTACGACCTGTCCGCCGTGGACACAAAGACCCCCTACGACCTCTATCTGCAGGGCAGCAAGTCCCTGCTGCGCATCGACAGTCCCCTGTCCGCCACGGATAAAACGCTGGTGGTGTTCCGGGATTCCTTCGGCAGCAGCCTGATCCCGCTGCTGGCGGAGAGCTACCGCACCATCTACGCGGTGGATATCCGGTATCTGCCCAGCCAGCTGCTGGGGCGCTATCTCACCCTTGACGGCAGCGAGGACGTGCTGTTTCTGTACAGTACGATGGTGCTGCAAAACAGTCTGACGATGAAGTAAAAGTAAACGGCGGGGTGTTCTCACCCCGCCGCTATTCCAATCATGCCGCCAGCGGCGGCATACTACAACTCTTCACTTTTTATTTTTCACTCTTCACTGAAAACAGGAACTCCACCCATAGGGGTGGAGTTCCTGTTTTCAAAACGAAACCACTTCGTTTTCCGGTTTTTTTGTGGCGTGAATGTCGGAGACGTACAGCACCGGGCCTTCGCCCTGATAGGCGTCGCAGTTCTCCTTGCGGACGGTGGCGGTCAACTCCACCCAGTCCCGGTTCTTGAACTTGTCCAGTCCCTCACCGCGGCACACCAGCGCCAGAAACTGCATGTCCTTGTCGCAGCACACCATGGCGAAGCGGCCGGGGCAGTGAACGCCCTTGAACTTCTTGGAGTGGCACATCAGCGCCTTGAAGGTAACGGTGATGCCGTCGTACCGGTCGGTGTTGTCCATCAGGTCAACATACCACACGCCGTACTCATCGTCCGGCACGTCCAGATGGCCGCTGGAGAGGTCGAACGGGGACATGTCGGGGGTCATATACTCCTCGCTGGTGCCGTCGGCGTTCTCCAGATAGATATCGGCACGGCGGTTCACCATTTTCAGGTTGCGGCTGCGGAGCTGGGCGCGCAGCTCCTCGTTGCAGCGGTTGAAGATCAGCAGGTCGGCGTTGGCGATCTTCTCCATCATCAGCTGGCCCATGTTGCGGACGTAGGGCTCGAAGGTGGTGGCGTCCACCAGCACCATGATCTGGTATAAAATCCAGTTGGCGGGGAAGCCTTCCCGGTACAGGGGCTCCATCTGCCACATGCCGTTGTACTCCATGATGACCTGCTTGGGGCGGTACTGTTTTTCCAGCTTCTTGAACAGAGCCGGGGTCAGCTGCTCCGGATCGTCAATGGTGTAGGTGAACACGTTCTGCAGCACCTTGGGATCGTATTCGTCCTCGCCCTCCTCGCAGCAGATCAGCAGGGTGCGATCCTCGGCGGCGAAGCCGTCCCGCAGGATGCCGTTGATGAAATCCGTCTTTCCGGCGTCCAGAAATCCGGCAATGAGATAAACAGGAATATCCATAGGATTGTCGTCTCCTTACAGGCCGAACAGCTCGTGGAGCTTGTGCTCGTCCAGGTTTGCGCCGATGACGCACAGGCGGCCGGTGTAGTCGGCGGGGCCGAAGCGCACCTCGTGCTCCTCCGGCACGTAGTCAAAGTGCAGCCACTTGCCTTCGCCGTTGGGGACGATGCCCTTGGCCCGGACGATCTGGCCGTATTCGCCGCCGTCCAGCGCCGTCAGAATGTGGTGCAGCTGCTCCTCGGTGAAGGGCTTCACCGTCTCCTCGCCCCAGGAGGTGAACACCTCGTCGGCGTGGTGGTGATGGTGATGGCAGCCGCAGTGGGGATCGTCACATTCCTCGCCGTCGTGGTGATGGTGGTGCGCATGCTCGTCATGATCGTGGTCATGATGATGCTCGTGCTCCCCGTCATGGTCGTGATGGCAGTGGTCGTGGTCATGGTCGTCGTCATCATGGTCATGGTGGCAATGCTCATGCTCCTCGTGTTCGTCATGGTCATGATGGTGATGGTGCTCGTGCTCATGCTCGTCGGCTTCATGCTCGGCCCGCATCTTCTCCAGCATCTCGTCAGCCAGAGAGACCTTCTCCACGGCGGCCAGAATGGTCTTGCCGTCGATCTGATCCCAGGGGGTGGTGATGATGGCGGCGTCGGCGTTCTTCTCCCGCAGTAGGGCGGCAGCGGCCTCCAGCTTCTCCTGACTCAGCTTCTGGGTACGGGAGAGGATGATGGTGCCGGCGGACTCGATCTGGTTGTTATAGAACTCGCCGAAGTTCTTCATGTAGACCTTCACCTTGCTGGCGTCGGCCACGGTGACGAAGCTGTTCAGCTTCATGTCCGGCACGTCCTTCACGGTGTTCTCCACCGCCACGATCACGTCGCTGAGCTTGCCCACGCCGGACGGCTCGATAAGAATGCGGTCGGGGGCGAACTGCTGATGTACATCCTTCAGCGCCTTGTTGAAGTCGCCTACCAGAGAGCAGCAGATACAGCCGGAGGACATCTCGCTGATCTGGACGCCGGACTCCTTCAGGAAGCCGCCGTCGATGCTGATCTCGCCGAACTCGTTTTCGATGAGCACCAGCTTCTCACCCTGAAACGCCTCTGCCAGCAGCTTCTTGATGAGCGTGGTCTTGCCGGCGCCCAGAAAGCCGGATACGATGTCAATTTTTGTCATAGTAAACCCTTCTTTTCTCTGCCGCCCGCGGCGGCACATATTCTTTCCCCCATATCATAGCCCATTTTTTCAAAAATGCAAGTGGGCACAGGGCGAAAAATGTGTTTTCCCTGCGCCCATCTGCATTTTTTGCGGAAACTGCCGCTGTTTTTGCGAAAAATGTTACCAGCTGGTGTTTTCGCCGTCGTTGAGGAAGCCGTCGCTGTCGTGGACATAGCCATTTTCCAGCATCTGGCGGAAGGTGGCGGTGCGCTCCGCGCCGCGACCCATACGTCCCTCCGCCTGCGTGCCGGGCAGCGTATCCTCCCCATTTTGCCGGTTTTCTCCGGCGCCGGGCTGGGTGGGCGTGTCGGTGCCGTTCTGCCAGCTGCCGCCGCTGCCGTTATCCTGCGGGGCGTTCTGGCTCTGGTTGGTATCGGGGCGGCCGGGACTGCCGCCGTTGTTCCGGTCATCGTCCTTGCCGCAGGCCGTCAGTGCCAGCACCATGGCCAGCACCAGAAAAATCGCAGAAAGCTGCTTCATGATGAAGAAATTCTCCTTTCCTGGTTGTGCGCGCTGCGCCGCAGTTAGTATCTGCCTGCGGCGGCCATCGTAGCCGTGCGGATCTCTGGCGTATCATGCAATTTCTGGCTTTTGAGGAAACAACGTTGCGTTTTGCGGCGGAATACGTTATAATTATCATTCAAACATATACCGGTGTGTTCCTGCCCCTGAGACGGTGGGAAATACAAAACGTATTTTACCGCGCAGAATCAACTGCGCGTATACTGGGAGGTCAGACCATGCAAAATCTGGAAAAGCAATATCACATCCACTGTGTGGAGGGCGACGTGGGCCGCTATGTGATCCTGCCCGGCGACCCGGGCCGCTGCGAGAAGATCGCCGCGCTGTTTGACGACG
>OIYS01001068.1_pt1 | contig 15365 bp, 13 predicted proteins | sample 1588271 | NCBI WGS metagenome assembly OIYS01 (sample SAMN03283286) | human gut metagenome | biome: human-associated habitat; material: feces | host: Homo sapiens | place: Peru | collected 2012
AGTTTGGAAATATCCAAAGTAATATAATAAAAATAATAGGAATAGCAGATACAGTAATCTATTTCTTTGCTGTAATAACTACAATCGCATCCCTTATATTATACATGAAGGCATTTTACATCCAAGGTTATCTTAAAAAGAATAAGGAAAAATAAAAAATAAAAGATTTGCTTGATTTTAAAGCAAATCTTTTATTACTTCTCCAGCAATAATTAATCCTGCAACAGATGGTACAAATGATATACTTCCAGGAATAGCTTTTCCGTTTTCTCCAATAATACCACTTTTTAAAGGCTCTTCTTTTGAGTACAGAACTTTTAAATGTTTTACTCCTCGATTCTTTAATTCTTTCCTCATAATCTTTGCAAGAGGACAAACCTGAGTTTTATAAATATCAGTAATTTCAAATAAACATGGATTTAATTTGTTGCCTGTTCCCATTGAAGAAATGATAGGAATACCAAGCTTTTGGGCCTGCATAACAAGTTCTATTTTAGCTGTTACAGTATCAATAGCATCTATTATGTATGTTATAGAATTATTAAGTATGTTAGTGTTTCCAGGCATAAAAAACTCTTCATAAGTTTCAACTTTAGCTTCTGGATTAATTGATAAAATTCGTTCTTTCGAAACTTGAACTTTAGGTTTGCCTATTGTATCATGAGTTGCAATAAGTTGCCTATTTAAATTAGAAATACTTACAACATCTTTATCAACTAAAACAAAGTTACTAATACCAGCACGTGATAAAGCTTCTACAACATAAGAACCAACACCACCAATGCCAAAAATAGCAACTTTTGCTTTTCCTAATTTTTCTAAACCTTCTTTTCCAATTAAAATTTTAGTTCTACAAAAAGCACTTTCTTCCATAAAATTAACCTATCCTTTTTTGCAATTCATTATATGCTTGTCTTACTGCAATAGCAAGCTGTGCACTGCAAGATGTAGGCTTTGAACCACATTTTATGTCTTTAAAAAGTTCTTCAATTTCCTCAACGGTTTTGCCATCAACAACTCTTGAAATTGCAGCTAAATTACCTGGGCAACCTCCATAAAATGTTACATTAGTAATTACATTACCATTTATATCAAATTCAATTCTTCTGGTACAAGTACCAGTTGTATCAAAACTATATCTCATAAAAACCTCCATTAATTAGAATAAACATATTACATATAGATTATACAATCAAATAGCAAAAAAATCAAGAAAAACTTCAACTTGCATATTTCACCAAAATGTAATATAGTATTAACTAGAAAGGAGCAATTTATGAAAATAGGTATAGATATAGGCGGAAGCCATTTAGGAATAGGACTTATAAATTCAAACGGAAAAATAATAGCAAAGGAAGAAAAAGACATACATAATAATGCAAAAAATAAAAATTATGGTGAGCAACTTGTTGAAGCAATTATAGAATTAATTACAAAAATTTTAGAAAAAAAGAAAATTAAAATTCAGGAAATAAGCTTAATAGGGATAGCAGTACCAGGAACAGTTTCAAATACACATATTATAAAAGCAGATAACTTACATATCCAAAATTTTAATATAGTCTCAGAAATAAATAAATACTTCAATATTCCAATTTATTTAAGGAATGATGCAAAGTGTGCAGCAATAGCTGAGAAGGAATATGGAGGGCTAAAAAAATATGATGATGCTTTATTCCTTACAATAGGAACTGGAATAGGCGGAGCAGTGTTCTTAGGAGGAAAATTATTAAGACCAAAAAAATATGAAGGCTTTGAAATTGGCCATATTGTAATAGAAAAAAATGGAATACAATGCAACTGCGGAAGACATGGATGCTTTGAAAAATATGCATCTATGAAAGCTCTAAAAGATACAGTCCAAAAGGAATTTAATAGAGATAACCTAACAGGTAGAGAATTAAAAGAAATATTAATAGATGAGAACAATAAACCAAAAACAGATGTAATAATCAATGAATATATTGACAACTTAAGCTTAGGATTAGCAAATTTAATAAATATATTCGAACCTGAAACTATATCAATAGGAGGAAGTTTTGTACATTATAAAGACTTAATGTTAGATAAACTAACAAAGAAGTTAAATGAAAAAAATATGTTATTTAACAATAATGGAGCTCCTAAAATAGTTATGGCAAAACTAAAGAATGATGCAGGAATAATTGGTAGCGTTATAGAATATAAAGATTAAGACTTGGTAATAATTACTACAAGGAGGATTTAAATGACATATAAATTTACAAAAAAAGCCGAAAAGGCTATACAGATTGCAGAAAATATTGCAATAGAATTAGGACATAATTATGTTGGAACAGAACATATTTTGTATGGGTTAGCAAAAGAAAATACAGGCATTGCAAATAAAGTTCTAGAGAATCAAAGTATTGCCGCAGAGGCAATTTTAGAGAAAATAGAGGAATTTGTTGGAGTCGGCGAAAATAAAAATACAGGAACAATGGGCTTAACTCCAAGAGCAAAAAGAGTAATTGAAAATGCATTTAGGGAAGCTAAAAGACTGAATTCAGAGTATATAGGAACAGAACACTTACTTATAGGAATAATGAGGGAAGCTGATAGTGTTGCAGTAAGAATCATGCTTGAACTAAACCTAGATTCACAGAAATTATATAATCAAATAATAAAAGTTATAAATGAATATGATACAGTAGACTCAAACAATGGGGATAAGGAAAAACAAAATAAAAGTAGTTATAACAATACTCCAACATTAAATCAATTTGGAAATGACTTAAGCAAATTAGCTTTAGAAGGGAAATTGGACCCAGTTGTAGGCAGAACAAACGAAATTGAAAGAATAATACAAATTCTATCAAGAAGACAGAAGAATAATCCATGCTTAATTGGAGAACCAGGTGTTGGAAAAACGGCAGTAATTGAAGGTTTGGCAGAAAAGATAGTTGCTGGAGATGTTCCAGAAAACTTAAAAGAAAAAAGAGTAGTATCATTAGATATTTCAGGAATGGTTGCAGGAGCAAAGTATAGAGGAGATTTCGAGGAGAGAATAAAAAAGGCTTTAAAAGAGGTAAAAAAAGCAGGAGATGTTATAATCTTTATTGATGAAATTCATACAATCGTTGGTGCTGGAGCAGCAGAGGGAGCAATAGATGCGGCAAATATCTTAAAACCACTTCTAGCAAGAGGAGAAATTCAAGTAATAGGTGCAACAACTTTAAATGAATATAGAAAGTATATTGAAAAAGATAGTGCACTTGAAAGAAGATTTCAACCAATAACAGTAAATGAGCCAAATGAAAATGATACAATAAATATTTTAAAAGGCTTAAGAGATAAATATGAGGCACATCATGATGTAAAAATAACAGATGAAGCAATAATTGCAGCAACAAAGATGTCTACGCGATATATAACAGATAGATTTTTACCAGACAAGGCAATAGATTTAATTGATGAAGCGGCATCCAGAGCAAAACTAAAAACATATACTGAGCCAAAAACATTAAAAGCATTAGAAGAAAAAATACAAAAATTAACAATAGAAAAGGATGAGGCAATAGCAACACAAAATTTTGAAAAAGCAGCAGAATTAAGAGACCTAGAGCAAATTGCAAAAGAAAAATTCGAAGCAGAAAAACAAAAATGGAAAGATAAAAACTGTAAAAGTGTAAAACAAATTTCTGCAGAAGAAATAGCAGAAGTAATAAGTAGCTGGACAGGAATACCAACAAAGAAGATTACTCAAGATGAAAATGAAAAACTAAAAAATCTAGAACAAACTTTACACCAAAGGGTTATTGGGCAAAATGAAGCTGTAAGTGCAGTAGCAAAAGCAATAAAAAGAAATAGAGTTGGTTTGCAAGATCCAAATAGGCCAATAGGTTCATTCCTTTTTTTAGGACCAACAGGAGTTGGAAAAACTGAATTGTCAAAGGCATTAGCTGAGAGCTTATTTGGTGATGAGAACTCAATGATAAGAATAGATATGTCAGAATATATGGAGGCACATTCAACCTCAAAAATGATAGGTTCACCTCCAGGATATGTAGGCTTTGATGAAATAGGAGGATTAGCTGAAAAAGTTAGAAGAAAACCATATTCAGTAATACTGTTTGACGAAATAGAAAAGGCACATCCAGACGTTCTTAATATTCTTTTGCAGATATTAGATGATGGAAGACTTACAGACTCACATGGAAGGGTTGTAAATTTTAAAAACACAGTAATAATTATGACATCAAATATAGGTGCAAAATTAATTACAGATAAAAAAACATTAGGATTTACAAGTATTGAAGATAACCAAGAAGCAAAAGAATATGAAGCAACCAAGAAAAGTGTGCTAGGAGAATTAAAAAAAGAATTCAAGCCAGAATTTATTAACCGTATTGATGAAATAATAGTATTCCATAAGCTAGTACCAGAGGAAATAGAGCAAATAACCGAATTAATGCTAAAACAGATACAAACAAGACTACAAGAGCAAAACATTAAAATAATAATTGATGATAAGGCAAAGAAAATTATTGCTCAAAAAGGAACAGACAATAATTACGGAGCAAGACCACTAAGAAGAGCAATACAAACCATGATTGAGGATAAAATTGCAGAAGAAATAATAGAAGGAAGAATAAAAAAAGGAGAGAAAGCAACAATAACTGAAAACGAAGGAAAACTAATTGTGGAAAAATATGTGTAAAATGTGGATGAAAATCCACATTTTTACAAAAAATGGAAGGGGAAAATAATGAAAAACAGACAAACAAAGCTACTTGTTAATATACAAGCTATGATTAATAATTATAATACAATAAGCAGATTACAACCAGGTAAAAAAATATTACCAGTTTTAAAAGCAGGAGGATATGGAATAGGGCTAGAAGCAATAAATAAATTAATTAAAAAACTAAGCTTAGATATTGTTGCTACAGCCATTGTTGATGAAGGTATTGTATTAAGAGAAAAGCTACAATACAGTAACGATATTGTAGTTATAAACCAACCAGCTGTTGAAGAAATTGAAAACATTGTAGACTACAACATAACAACAAGCTGTTGCTACATAGAATTTTTGAAAAAACTAGATGAAAAAGCTAAACAAAGAAATAAAAAAGCAAAAGTTCATATAGAGATAGAAACAGGAATGGGAAGAACAGGCATACAACAAAAAGATTTGGAGGACTTTATTAATCAAGCAATAAACCTTAAAAATATTGAAATAGAGGGAATATTTACCCATTTCGCAACAAGTGATACAGACTTAGAATTTACTAAAAAGCAAATTGAAATATTTGAAAAAGCAGTAAAATATATTCAATCAAAAATAAATACAATAAAATATATACATTGTGGAAATAGTGCAGCAATTATTCAAATAAAAGACTTGCCAGGAAACATGATAAGACCTGGAATAATGTTATATGGCTATTTACCAGATGAAAGCCTAAAAAACATGGTACAACTAGAACCAAGCTGTATGCTATCAAGCAGAATTTCATTTATAAAAGAAGTACCTGAGAACACAAGTATCAGTTATGGAAGAACATTTATAACAAATAAAAAATCAATTATTGCAAATGTCCCTATAGGATATGCAGATGGAATAAGAAGAAGTCTAAGCAACAAAGGACATGTAGTAATAAAAAACCAAAAAGCACCAATAGTTGGAAAAGTATGTATGGATAGCTTTATGATAGATGTAACAAACATAAAGAATGTAAAAATTGGTGATGAAGTATTTATTTGGGATAATAAAATAATAACACTTGAAGAAATTGCAAAACAATGCGACACAATAAATTATGAAATACTATCAACAATATCAAACAGAGTAGTAAGAAAATGCTAGAATAACTAAAATTGGAGCAAATCACATACAAGTTACGAACTAAGTTCTCTTTCTATATATAAGTATACAATAGTGAAATTATTTCTTCAATAGTTTTTATAAAATATTTTCATTTGATACAACTATGTTTTTATGTATAATCTTTTTAATCCAAATCGGGAAGACTAGGATCTATGTTCTTAACGTTTGTATGTGCTATTACTTTTCCAATAGAATTTAGTCTAATTGAAAACTTAGTAATATATTTATTCCACCATTCATTAATATATTTTAAATTTTTGTATTCATTCAATTTTTGTTCAAATAAAATCTTCTCGTTATTATTACCATTATTTTTAAATTTATTGTTGTCAAAAATACTCGTGATAACATTTTTTTGTTTTTCTGTAATTGGTATTTGAATATTTACACTTTGTTTAGGCTCACTTATTACTTTAGTAATAGACAAATTATTTATCTGTTCTTTTTTTAATATTTTTAATGTTTTAAAATTTGTATCTAATGGATTGTCTATAATTATGTTCATAGGAAGATTATTATCTTTGAATTCTTGACACAATTTATAAAATTCTTCACTATCTTTTTTTATCCAAATTTGAGAATAACTTGTAAATTCTTCAAACCAAAAATCACTTATTTTTTTTGTATTACCAATTGTATTAAAACTTATTATTCTATTTATTTCTAAATTTTCTATCCACTCATCATTATTAGGCAGATTAGTGCCTTGAAGGATTTTTCCAAATAATTCATCCAATACTTTAAATCCTTCTTCTATATTACCATCGATTGGTGAAAAACATTCAACTGCATGAAATATAGTCAAAACCAATAAAGCATCTTCTGTTATTTTATCTATAATTTCTACTGCGTTACTAATTGCTACACTTTTATTTATATTATTATTCTTTGTCCTGTGTATTAATAGCTCTGATAATAATTCATAATCCAATTTTCTTTTAGAACAAATAGCCGTTCTTTGAGCATTCTTGAATAATATTTGAACTGCTGGTTCCTTAAATAAATCCAACATTTCGTTTTTTACTAATTTTGGAAGCAAAATATCTTCAAACTCATTTAATCTTTTAAGTGCTATATCATTAGCAACGAGTTGATTTTCTTTTAATGTATTTGCAATTTCACCATTTATAATTGCTCTAACTTGTTGCTCAGTTAATCCATTATTATTTACTATCAGAGTATTTGCCATAAATTGTTGCGAATTATCTCCAGATTCTTGTATTTGTTTATTTTTTTCCATTAATAACTCCTATCTGTGTTTGATTAGATTTTTTACCAGATTTTTGAATTTGTTTTACAACAGTAGTTTTAATATATTTATTATACATAATCCTATATGTTACTCCACTACCAATAATACAACCAATAAGTGCACTTATTAATTCCGTACCCACTGTTTTAAAAAACCACTCCATCGTTTATTTCTCCTTTTACTTAAATATTTCTTTTAACAATATCCAATTATCATTTTCCATATCTTCTGTGTATTCGGTGTTGCAAAGATATAACGAATCATTTTTATCATAATCTCTAACAAATCCCCAATTAACGTTATATTTGTTAGCATATTGCTTTAATGCTTCAAACTTATTTTCAACTTTAATATCAATATTTTTTGATTCACCTTCAGCATTTTCGCCACCCTTAGTTTCAATAATCCATATTTTATTATCTTTATCACAAATAATAAAGTCAGGGTAGAAGTGCCATTTATGATTTACTGCATCAATATATACTATTGAGAAATAATCATTAGAAGATTCACCATTTTTATAGAACCATTTAATATTCTCATTATTTTCACAAAAATACTCAAGCATTCTTTCACTTTTGGATTTTATTGTACTATTTGGATAATTCTTATAAATTGATTTTTCATAAATTGCTGTATCTTTCATTTTAGGATCATATTTAATATAATCCATTTCGGGTGCTTTCCAGTCAACAATTTTTAATTCATCTAATTTCATTTTTATTTGTCTTGCTTTTTGTGAAACTGCTTCTTGAAAGTCATGTTTTAACACATCTTCATTATTTATAACAAAAGCATAAAATTCTAGTAATGATAAATCAACAAATTTTTTCGTAAATAGTTTGCCTCTAAAGAACATTCTTTCAAGCATTAATCTTGTCCTATCATATCGCATACCAATTTTAGATGATATAGCATTAATTGAATGTCTTAATTCAAATCCATTTTTATTTGTACTTACTTCTGATTGAACCTTTATTCTATTAGCATTTTCTAATTCATCTGAATTAATCCTAACGATTTTATCTTGTACTATGTAATTATCAATAGTATCTTTAAATACATATCCATTTGCTTCTAATATAGTTTTATTATTCTTTTTATTATTTGTTAGATTATATTTTTCAATATAATAGTTATGAAGAATATTAAAAGTTTGTCTTTCATCAAACCCATCAAAGGCATTATCAAAAGTTATCTTTTTTAAACTGAAATTTTTGTATTCATTTTTTAAAAACACAACCTTAGTATCATAAGCATTAGAACCAAGTTCTTGTTTTACAGATTGTTCATATTTTTCATCAAATGTATATAAATAACAATTATCTAGAAGCACATTATCATAATGATGAGCTTGTGGCATTCTTCTGATTCTTCCAATAGTTTGTGTTTCAAAATCTTCACTCATATTGTCACGAAGTTTAACAAGTATTTTTGCTCTTGGACAATCCCAACCTGTTGAAATTGCTTGTTTCATTATTAAAATTGCCTGATTAGATTCATTATTTTCAATATCTTCAATGTTTTCTTTTCTATCTGATAGCCATATTGCTAAATTCTGTCTATCATAAGAATATTCTTTTTGTTCAAGTATTTTTTCAATTTGCTTTATTAAGTCATCTGACTTGCTAGGCACCTGAATAATAATAAGAGGATTTACTTGAATACCTAATTTTAAATATTCTTCTTTAATTGCCTTTCTTTTGTTTATTGCAAGTTCTAGTAAATATTCATGCTCATTTGAAAGAGTAGATTCATTAGAAACATTTTCATTTATATATAATGCTCTTGTAATTAGTCCGGCATTTATTACTTCTAATTCATCAATTTTAATAAATTCAGCTTCTTTATTAGTTTTTGTAGTAGCACTAACTCTAACAATATATTCAGGATTCATATATTCAATAATGGCTTCTGCTTTAACAGTTTTATTTAAATGTTCCTCATCAACTATAATAATAAATTTATAGCCATTATTATGTGCCTCATGAACTCTTTCATATAAATTTTTTCTTTCGGCTTCTTTTAGGGCATTATTTCCTTTTTTAGTAATTGTTTCCCAATTTATAAAGGCTGTGTCTTTGACATCAAAACCTTGAAGTAGCACATCTTGAATATTTTTAGTATTATGATGTGGTAAAAATTTAACCATTTTCTTTCTGCTTTGTTCTTCTAAATCTCCTTTACCAGGAGTAAGCCAAACAAAGATTACTTTATTATTTTCTTTTAAATATTCTTCAATGTATGAAAGTAAAATAATTGTTTTGCCACTACCAGTAGGGGCTTGTAATAATACTTCCTTTTTACTACCAATAGAAGTAGCGTCCAATAGTTTATTTACTGTATTTATTTGAAAATCTTTTAATTTAATTCCTTGCATTATTACATTACCTCCATAATTTCATCTTCAAAGTAATATTCTGGTATTATATATACTTCAATATTATTATTTTCAAAAATATTTTCTTGTTCACTTGTCAAAAGAATATCTGATGAAATATAAATTTTTTCGCATATTTCTAGTTCTTTTTCATTAATACTGAATCTATCTAATTCATCCTCATTTAAGTAAACTCTAATTTTATCATCATCAATCTCGATTCCATTTTCTAACTGAATAAGATTTTTAATGTTTATAAGCAAATTGTTGTGCAAATCTTCTGTTTCAGTATTTATTCTTGGAATATAAGCACAACGATAGTATTTTAAATTAAAATCAATTCCAGCGGTGTTTGTATAACCTTTTTTTACATTCTCTAATCTTTGATATGTGATTTTTCTACATATTTCATTTTCGTTGTTTGTACAAAGAATAAATTTTCTATTACCATTGTCTTTTTTATTTACTTCTAATACAGCTTGTCCAGTTGTACCTGATCCAGCAAAAAAATCAAGAATAATCGAGCTTTTAGTCGAAGCCATTTCAATTATATCTTTTATCAAATTGATAGGTTTTTTTCCGTTTTCAAATTTAATATTTCCTTCCTTAGTTAAATTATTTAAATTATATCCATCCCAGTATGTTCCTTTTATATCTGCTTTATATACATCTCCACTTATAATTTCAGTAACATCTTTTAACCAAGTAAATAGCCTTAACTTTTCACCCTTATAAAATTGTTCATAAACATTACCTTTATTTTTTCCACTCTTAGGCACATATTCAATACTATAAAGGGAATCTTTATCTAATTGAAAGTTTTTATCTTTTAATGCATCTATAACTCTTGGTCTTATAGAACTTTGTGGCATTGCAGTTGTAAATATTCTATCAATATATTTTTTATAAATTTCATATTCAGATAAATTTTCATCACTAGCTAATTTTGAAACTGATGTTAAAACAGGATTATTTCGTTTATATATTTTTATTTCATCACCTGAACCATCGAAAGTAGTGCAACAGTATTCCTTTTCACCAAAATCCTTAATAACGCTTGTATATTTCCAACTTATATTATTAGTTCTATAATAATCTAGTAAATCATCTAATTTTGTATATGAATACACCTTATTAAAATTCATGCTTTGAACTGAATTTTTTGAGTAAATTAATATATATTCTATATTCTTTTTAAGTTTCTTATCTTCACCGCCACCAGAAGCACCAGCATTATTTTTCATCTTTACAGAAATTAGATTAACAAAATTTTCTTCTCCAAATATATCATCGCAAAGGATTTTTAATTGAGCAACTTCAATATCGTTTATATTGATAAAGATATATCCATCATTACTTAATAAATCTTTTGCTAATTTTAATCTTTTGTCCATAAATGATAGCCATTTACTATGTCTATATCCATCCTCTTCATCAATATAAGTATCATTATAAATAAAATCATTTACTCCAGTATTGTAGGGTGGATCAATAACTATTAAATCAATTTTTTCTTTATGAGTTTTTTCCAACAAATATAAACTATGAAGATTATCTCCTTCTAATAAAAAGTTAAATTTTTCATTTGGATTACTTACGATTTTTTTATCTTTTATTTCTTCAAAAGTTGGGATTTGAGTTTCCAGTTCTTTGTCAACACGTTCCTCATGTTCTTCCCAAATAAGACCATATTTTTTTTTAGTCAATTCATTTTCAATCATAGATAGATTTGTTAACATTTTTTCATCAGTAATATTCTTTTTTATTTCGCTAATTGTATTTAGCATTTTATCTCTTCTAATTTTAGAAAGGTTAGTTGTCTCCATTATTTTCCTCCTTTGATTTTATTTCTACAACATCATTTAAAGTACATTTTAAAACATCACATATTCTAACTAATGTTTCTAAAGGCACTGATTCATTTCGTCCCATTTTTGCCATAGCATTTGTACTTATTTTTGCTTGTTTGCATAGCTCTGTTTTGTTAATATTTTTATCAATCATTAATTTCCATAATTTATTATAATCTAATATCATTTTTACCCTCAATTCATTATTTTTGTTACACATCTATTGTATCATTTTGTCTTTCATATATCAAGCAATTCTTGAAAAGCTCAAGATAACTTTTTAAGATTTATTAGATAAGAAATTTCTTATAGAGGGTTTGGGCTTTTCACACATACGAATTTGTGCGGGAGTACAAATTCAGTGCTGGCTAGACATAGATTTTATTCCCATATTCAAGAAAAATAAAAAGAGGATTAAATTATTTTGATAATTTTTTCCTCTTTTTTAAAGATTATTTACACAAAAACATATTCATTTAAGACAATTTCTTCAGCCATATTCTTGTAATTATTCATTAACTTTGTCCATTCTAATGGATTTAATTCTTTATTTTTTTCAGACAATCTTTCATCATATATGATTATAATCTTTCAATAAATAGAAAGAAAAGTAATTTTGACAAAACTGAAAACATTTTTAGTGATTTAAAAAGCTTTTCAATATTAGAAGATAATGATGAAAATTCTAGTGTTCCGATTGAATATAAAAATCACTTATTTGATTTTTTAAGTGAATTAGTAAAATTTTCTGAAAAAGGCGGTATTAATTATCAAAAATATATAGAGTTAGTTAATAAGTATTTTGACGATCCCAATTCTACATATCATGCTAGTCAAATATTATATATTTTAATTTATAAAAATATTGAGTGGCTTAAAGAAACAAGAATAATTAAAAAAATAGTAAAAATAATTGATAATGATTTTAATATTATATCTGTTGATCCAAGAATTTTTGTATCAATGATAGTAAATACGCACGATGAAGAATTGATAAAAAAGTTTTTATTTAAATTATATTGTTGTTCTGAAGAAAAAGATTGGAAAATATCTCATGGTTTTATGGCATTACAGTATTTATTATATAGAAATTTTTCATCTCCAAAATTATTGAATAAAATGAAACCATATTCTTCAGAAATTGTTGAATTTATATCAAAGTATTATAAAAATGACTGGCGAAAAAATATAATCAGTATTGAAATTGAAAATCAAATTAATAAATTAATTTATGCTGATACACCAATAAGTTTTTTTAAGTTTTTGGAAATCATTTCAATAAAGAATAAAAATGTGCTACAAGCACAAGCATATAATAAAAACTATTTTGACTCCATTACAAAAAACATTGAATTAACTAAGGGACTTACAAATAATAAAAAGAAAATTAATTATACAAAGGATGAATTAAAGGATATTTATTTAAATAAATTAAAAATTGATAGTAACATGTGGCAATCTATCAACGATTTATGCGATAGAAGAAATAAAAATCCACTTTGTCATGCTAGTTGTGATGCTTTTTCAAATAAGCAAGATATTTCGATTTCAATTTTAAATGATATTAATGAAATAAATAATTTAGTTGATGATATTATTAAATTATACATTTAGCAAGTATAAGTTGTATATTTTTTAGTAATTTTGGACAAATATCTAAAAATATGATTATCTAAGTTTTGCCAAATTATAAAATTTGTGATATTATAATCACAACAAAAAGAACTGAGTTTCCTCAATTTTTGAAAGTTAGGATAAATTAGTCTATTTGTTTTCGTATAAACAATTTGAAGAGCATAGCTTGTATATAATTTTGTACAATTTGGTTTCGCATGCAATTATACACTTGTAATGATGTTTGCCTTCGGATTGTTTTTTTCTGAAAAACAAATAAATAGAATTAGATGTATTAGCATGTGCACTTATTTGAAGTATAATTGTTACGACATTAAAAAGAATTGTTCTACCAAATTTACATCCCGTTTTAGAAATAGCCCCGTGATACGCAGAAATACCAGATTGAGATGTTACTGAATCAATTCCTAAAAAAGATACAAATTGATATTTATCATCAAATCTTGTATTGACAAATAAAATAGAATGAGGAAAATCATGTATAAAATTTAAAGCTAAATCATCATATAAATCATTAAAAACAAGGTTAAATTCGGGAAAAACAATTTCAATTAATTGTTTATATCTGTTCTTTAATCTTGTTTGTCCTTCAAATAATGACCAATATTGTCTAGCAAGTGGATTATACATAAAGTATTCATCATTTTTATAGTAAAAATTATCGATTGTGCCTAAATAACATCTAGCAATTTTAAAACAATCTAATTTATCAGTTTTAGATTTATTTAAAGTATCTTTAAATTGTTTAACTAGTTTAGGATTCATAACAACAGTATCAATGCCTTTTGATCTAAAATAATTTTCTACAGGCAAATGATAAATAGAAGTTGATTCCATCACAACAATTAAATTGGAATAATTTTTGATAGAATTAAATAAATTATCAAACTCATTTTTATTGTGCTCAATTAAAGTGGCATCAATAATAATGTTTTTCAACTCATCAATAAATACTTTTGCCTTTAGCAATATCAAAACTTAAAATATGTTTCATAAAAACTCCTTTCATTAAGATTTTGGTTAACACCATATTGAATTACCTATATTCCTACACGCTTAATCATCCGAACTCTAATATTAAAATTAGTTTCCATTATCTACAACCGAATTAATAAATAATCATATGGCAGACATTCATACTTTCGTACTCGAAGTGCCTGTTATACTCCGTCTTTACCGATACTTGTTATAATAACAAAAAACATAAAAAAATCAAAAATTTTAACTTGAAGTCTTTATGTTTAACATTATACGTGTTATAATTATCCCAGGAGTTGAGGAAAATGAGATTAGAAGAACTTTTAAAAAAAGAAGGATTATCAAGTTCTGAAATAAGTGAATTATTATATCGTATAAATACTGAAAAACAAGATGACGAAAAGAAAATAGATATGTATAGTAGGGCAATACAAGAAGCTTCTAGACTTGGAATTGAAGAACTATACAAGTTGTATAAAGAAATTGGAAATTATAAATTGACTGAAGAAGAAAAAAAATTACTTCAAGGAAATATAACATTTTACATAAAAGAACAAAAAAATATGACCAAAGCAAATATACAACAAATGTTATATTTTATAAGTACTGAAAGACAAGAAGATGAAAAGAAAATAGATTTATACAATACAGCTCTATTTGAAGCATCAAAATTTGGTATTTCTTTCTTACATAGTATATATAAAGACATTAAAAATTACAATTTAAGTGAAGAAGAAAAGAAATTACTACAAGGTAATGTAACATTCTATATTGGTGAACAAAAAGATATGACACCAGAGGATTTACAACAAATGCTATTCTTTATAAACACTGAAAGACAAGATGATGAAAAGAAAATAGAATTGTATAATAAAGCATTATTTGAAGCTTCTAAACTTGGAAGCGAAGTATTAGAAAAAATAAAAAATGAAATAGGAAGCTACAATTTAACAGATGAAGAAAAGGTTTTACTTCAAAGAAATGTAGACTTCTATATTAGTGAACAACAAAAAAATAGTACTAATACTATTGAAAGTTCAGCTGGAAGAGATAGGTAACAAATAAAGACGATAGTTTATAACTCAAAGCCATCGTCTTTTTCTTTATCTTTTTTATCATCATAAAATTCTTCCACGTATTCATCCATCTCATCATTAATATGCTTAGTGGCTTTTTCTATTTCTTTTTTATTAAATAGATTGAAACCTTTGAATCTACTTTTAACTTCTGAATCATATTGTTGCTTAAAATATTTTAAATCTAAACCACTATAATTAAATAATCTTTCAACAATATTTTGAATAAACTCTGGTAATTTTTTTAATACCTTATTTAAATGATAAATAAGATAATCAGTTTTTTCTTTTAAACTTTTATATTGATTTTCATACTGATAATTTAATCTTTTTAAATCTTCATTTT
>OIYS01001069.1_pt1 | contig 15349 bp, 16 predicted proteins | sample 1588271 | NCBI WGS metagenome assembly OIYS01 (sample SAMN03283286) | human gut metagenome | biome: human-associated habitat; material: feces | host: Homo sapiens | place: Peru | collected 2012
TTACTTGTTACTGTTACATATACATCACTAAATGTTGGAAATTGATTTGACGTAAACTGTGTAAAATCTGAAGTAAATGTTATACCAAATCTAGCATATGTATCTTGTACTACTTCACTAAATAATGTTAATACATCATCTTCAATATCTGGTGCATAGTACTTCATGAATGCTTTTAATGATTGTAATGTTTTATTAAGTACAGTATATCCTAATCCTGTTTTTATTTCATTTTCATCGGCATCCATTATTATTTCAAGTGGATTTACCATTCCGTATTCTCCACCTTTACCTAAGTCTATGACATCTCCTCCATACATTCTTGTCATTTCGCTTATTTCACCTTCGGGATCAACCGCTACTATTTGGTAACCATTTCTTATATGACTACGAAGTATTAATTTAGCTGCTGTTGATTTACCTGAACCTGAAGTACCTAATATAATCATATTAGCATTGTTCCTATTACTTTCTTTTCTTATTTGATATAAGAACTGATTAAATAGTACTACACCACCAGAGAAATCTACTCCAAGAAGTGTTGATAATCCATCATCTTTGATACTATCAAAGATGAATGGATACATAGCTGCCATTGTTGGAGATGGCATAGGTGTACCTATTCTAGTTTCTATTATTTGTTTATCAAATATAGGAAGTATAGATTTTAGTACTCTTTCTTGTTCAAATCTAAGAGGTATTGCTCTCATTTCCATAGCATCAAGATAGTTCTTAATACTAACTTTTTTATTTTCTAATTCTTCTTTTGTATCAGCAGTAATCATGATATGCATTTGAAAGTCAAATGTTTTTGCTTGTGAAGCAGTAAACTGCTGAATAAAATATTCTAATGAATCAACATCTTGTCTTATTCTTTCTTGAATTGTTCTATCCTTTTCTTGTTGATATCTACTTCTTAAATCTGATATTTCTTTATTTAACATTTTTGCTAATACTGTGAACGGTACAGGAATATGTTTTATTACTAATTTTACTCCTGACATATTTGTTAAATTAGATAAATATCCTGGTCCAATAAATCTTGGATATGATATTACTGTAAGTATTGTTGCATATTTATCACTTATTACAAAATCCGATGGATTAAATTGCAACCCTTTAGGGGCTAATTCACTTTTAAACTTCATTATGCAATCACCGTCCCAAAATTAGTTGTCATTCCACTATTAAGAAAATTATCTAATATTACTCTTAAATCATCATTTGATACTTGCGTTGCTTCTAATCCTGCACTTGCTAAGCCAGTGATTAGAGTTCTAAGTCTTTTCTGAATTAGGTCATCATTTTTTTCTTTAAATAGTATGTAATATTCTGTATCTGTTATATTGTTATTCGCAAAATCATTTGCTTTATCAATATCTTGATTTATTAATTTTCTAACTGCTGGATTAGATGTTTGATTATATAGTAATTGTAATCTTGCTAGATAATTATTTAAATCAACTGGTCTATCTGCAGAAATTAACCAAAACTCAAAATCAATCATATTGTAAAAATTCTTTAATGCTATTAATGTACTATCTTGACTTCCTTGATCTAGAATAAAGATATTTCTAGGTCTTATCTTAACTCCTGTTACCTTTTTCTTGTTGTCTAACACTATTGTTCCATTAGATATACTTCTAATTGGTAACCAATCTTCAGTATATTTTGAATTACTTTTTGTCTTTGTCATTGATTGCAAGTCGCTCATAAAAACACCAACCTCTCCATATATAATTTCTTCTTTCTCTATAAAATCTTAACACACTTTGTATAGCACAAAGTACATTATGATAATTTGGTATAGGCACTACCAGTAAGCCCGTTATTCCTACTGGCAAGCAAGATAATAATATTAATATTGTATTACTAGAATCTACTATCATAAGTAATAATAATGATAGTCCTGCACCTACACCAAACATTATTAAATCTATTGGTCTGAATATATTAAATATCAGTGTACCTCTTTTAGCATTTGCTGGTACTAAATAACCATTCACTAAATATCACACTCCTTTTTATTTTTAAATGCCTTCAGTTCTATGGTTATGACTTGGTTCTGCTGGGTTTGCTTGATTATTTTTAACAAACTTAAACTTATCTTCTGTCGCCGCATCATTTGCATATTGCTTTCTAAGACTATTGTGAACTGTTTCTAATCCTGAAACAACACCACTTTGTGAATTATACTTATCTGATAAATCAGCTACATTTGCCGAACTGTATGTAACACCACCAAATGTAAATGTTCCTCCACTTTGAACTTGAAGTAATCCATCTCTTAACTTTTCCATATCCTTTTTTGCACTATCTAAATTCATTTTGGAGCTTATGAATTCTTCACTATTAAATATAATCTTGTAGTTTGCTCTAGTTGTTCCATCTAGTGCCTTGTCCCAACCAGTTGTTCCTGTTCCATAAGAAGTAAATCCTGCCGCTCTAAGTTTCTTAGCAATTTTAACTCCATCATTCCATTTATCATTAATATCTCTAACTTCTTTAGCACCTTCAGATACATTTTTAATTGCTTCTGCACGACCTGGCATTAACTTATCAAGTTTTTGTTGCAATTTATTTCTAGGTGCTGGTAAATTGTATTTTTTTCTGTCATGTTCAGTTATAGCATGAGTAGCAAGATTTTTTCCTAGTTTTAATCCCCAGCCTAGTGGACTATTATAGGCAGTTTTTAATGGTTCTACTACTTGTTTTTTGAAACTTAATCCATAATCAAATGAAGCGGCTCCACCAAGTGATGGGAATATTTCTTTTAATAATGCTGGTACTTTTTTTGCAAATACTAGTATCGCTATTACCATAATTACAAATATATAAGTAGCTTGCCATCCATTAGATGCTGAACCACCACCAGATAAAATTGATGATAGTGTATCTGCTTCCATAAGATTTTGAATCATTGCTATAGCAAAATATATTATTGCTGTTCTAAGAAAGAAATCTAAAAATGTTGTTAAACATTGTGTTCCCCATTTTTTTAGATAATCATCTCCTTTTGGAGTTATATACATTATTATTGGTATTGGTGCTATTATTTGAAGATATGCTAATTGTACTAATCTTACACCTACTTGTATTGTAAAAATTGCAATTGTGTATAGTACTGCTGCACCCATTGCTAAAGCAACAAAACCTCCACCATCAAATTCAACTATATAATTATCATTACTGTCTCTTTCTGTTACACAAGAATAAGCTATATCCAATGAACCATTTTTTTGCATTATATTTTGTTTTATTAAATTAATATTATCATCATTTATAAAATAATACTCACAATCATTTCCTGTTGTGTCTGCTGATGCATTTAATCTATAAGATGCTGAAAAGACTTCAGCACTTAGTCTTCCTCCAAAGCTATCTTCTTTATCATTTACATCATAATTAAATATCACTTTTGATAATACTTTGCTATCTACGATTAAATCTTGAACACGATATGCTAATTTGAATAAAGATGTTGTGCTTCCTAGTAATACTATAGCTATTACTATTTTCTTTACTATATTTCCCATTCCTTTATTCTTGTCTGTCATTGCATCAGGATCTACAATGTACTGAACAAAAGCAAAAGTAACTCTAAAGATCATAAATATTCCTATAATTAATCCTACTCTTGAAAATATTCCTTCTAGTTGTCCATCTTTTAGTATATTAGCTGTTCCTAATTTTTCAAATATATAAAATGTAAAATATATTAATCTATATATTGCATCACATAATGTAAGAAAAAATGTTCTTATTCCATCCATTATTGCATTACCTACATCACTTAAAATACCTAACGTATACATTGTATCACCTCCCTATTTAATACAAGTTTCTGGATTTATCCAACTCCATACACTGTTGGCTAAATCTAATAATAAATTAACAAATATTGGTACTAAGAATACTAATACTGCTGCTATTATTCTTTTGATAAATTTTTCTCTTGCTTTTTTCATATCTTCTTCTGTTTTTGAAAATGTTGCTTTAGTAAAATCTAAAATTCCCAATCCTATTAATAAAATTGGAATAAATATTCTTATCCATTTCATAATTTCATTTATGAATTTTATAACATCATCACCAAGTAATTGTGAACAATCTTCTGGATCAGTAGGCGTTGGATCATCTTTATCATTTCCTCCCATATAAACATAAGTTGTCATATATGATCCACTTGTTAGTCGATCTAGAGAATATATTATGCTACCTTGATTTACTCCAACATGTATTTCATTTCTATATATATTAATTGGACATCCACCATAATTTTCATATTCTTTTAGTACCCTTGATACCTGTATATTACTATACACAGTTAAAACACTGAATCCTGATGATGTATCATTTGGTAATACTTCATCTTCTTTTACTACTCTAACTTGTGATTCATTAAAATATAAATATATGTAGCTATTTTCATTGAGTTTTTTATATTGACAACCTGTTATCCATTTACCACTTGATAATTCATCTTCCATATTTGATTTTTCACCAGGTACATAATATGAATCATAGTAAGATTTCCATTTATCGTCTATTTCATTTTTACTATTTGATAATTCTGCATATTGACTTTTAGCTGTTGTACTAAAATATATTTTTCTTGGGTTATATCCTTCAAGATTTACATAATTAGGACATGAAGTTAATTCTTCATTATTATCAAAAACTATATCAACACCAAGTGACCAAGTATCACTATCAAATGCTGGTTGTTCTTCTTTTAAATTTGTATTAAGTGCTACTTTTTTTGTTCCATCTTTGTATTGAACTATTTTTATTGCTGCTTGGTTACTTATCTTTTTATAAACACAAGTTAATTCAGTAGCAGCATCTACTGTATTTGTATACAAAGTAAATGAGATTATAAACGTTAAAATTAATATTATTTTCTCTTTCATTTTCTTTTTTCACTCCGTTCTAAGCCCAATAAATCACTATAACCTAATTATAGCATACAAAGAATAAAAAAGAAATCATTTTTTTATGATTTCTTTTAAATTATCTGATTTTTCCACTATTTCTTATAATTGATTCTTGATTAATTACTCTCTTGTTTAGTTCTTCATAAATTGCCCTCTTACCATCTAGTCTTAATAGTCTTGCATATAAAGCATATTTTTTGGCATAACTACCAATTGTATATCCAAAAACTAAAGTTTTTTTCACGAATTTTGGTAACTCCTTACCACTAAATAAACCAAATAGTCCTAATGACCTCCAATTATCTAATTCCTTTTTGTAATCTTTTATTTCTTTTGGTATATTTACTATTTGATTCATTGTATTATGTCCTTGAGCATATGTCTTTTCTAATTCACTAGATATTTCTGCTTGCTTTTCAATTCTCTTTGTTATGCGATTATATTTTTTATCAGCAAATTTTCTTTGTTTTTCTTGGATTAATCCCGTTTTTGCTTTTAATCTTTCTATTCTTTTTTGACTTCCACTATGCATATATCCAATGTTTTTAATTATTGCTTTATCTCTTATGTTTGCACCTATGTTTCCATCAATACTTTGCATATTTTTTCTTTTTTCTTCAGTATTTGATATAACATTTTTAATATATTTTATTTTTTCTGCTGTTTTTGATTTATTTTTGATATATTCATCTGTTAATCTATACTCTACAGGATTAGCGGATTTATCTGCGGCTTCTTCTAGTTCTATTGCTTCCATTTTGTATTCTTCTAATCTTTTGTTTAGCATGTCTAATAATTGTTCTGTACTATACATTTTTTATTCCCCCTCTTGATTTACACTCATTTCATTTATTATATTTTGAACAATTTCCCACTCTTCGTCATTTTCTATTGTCTTTATTGTATATGTTGTCTCGTCTTCTATTAAAATAGAGGCATATATATTATCACTATTCTCTCCTTCTATTGTATATATTATATATTCTTTATTCAATTCTTCAATAGCTATAATATCTATAACATTTAATTTTATTTTTTTACCATTCTCACTATTTACTGTTAGTATATTTTCTTCCACTTTTATTCCTCCAATTACAGTGTAATTTTTCTTATTTATTTATAAAAAGGAATCATTTTTTATGATTTCCTTAAAATATTTATTATTATTTCTTTCTAATTTGTTCCCAACAAGTTTTCCAATTTGTTGTATTTGTACCTTCAATACCAATTCCACTAATTGCATCCATTACGATAGTAACAATCCATACTACGCAAAATACAAGTACAGCATAAATTAATCTATTGATAAGTGATTTTTTAGCTTTTTTAACTTCATCTTCTTTACTTGAAATTACTGCTTTTCCTAAATCAATTGATCCTAAAACAATTAATAATATTGGAACTCCTATCCAAACAAGATTTATTACTGTTCCTACTACATTCCATAATGGTGCTAAACTAGGATTTCCACAAATATCTAATAAATACATAATATTCCCTCCTTAAATCTAAGTATATGATACACTAAAATATGGGAAATGTCAATTATTTTACCTAAGTTTGTCATTTCTTTTTAAATATATCAAATATGCTTTTTCTTTTTTCTTCCTTGTCTTCATTATTCACTTTTACATATCCTAGTTTTTCTAATAATGGTATTAATACTTCTTCATTTGTTTTTTTATCATTTAATGGTGGTATATTATAATATATATCTATGTCATTTACTCTTTCGAATTCTTTTATTTCTTCTTCTGTTAATAGACTTTTATTTAATACTGCTTTACTACTTTTTAAGTCATTAAAAATATATGGATTTCCTAATTTTAACTTATTCATTTTTATTGTACTTGGTTCAATTAGATAAAGTACGTCTGTACACAGATAGTCTTTTCTTGCCCTATTTAAATCAATAATAAATACTTCTGTATCTTTGTAATTTTTTATTGTATTTTCAAATAATGTTTCTCTAATATTAATCATTTCGCTATCTTTAAAATAATTAAAATCTCTTTTATCTATTTCTATAGCCATTACATTATAACGTTCTCTTAATATTTTTTTTAACATATATGCTAATGTTGTAGAGCCTGCTGACTCTGTTATATTTTTTATTCCAATTATTCTCTTTTGAATTACCGTTTGTACATTTTGATTTTCTACTTGTGGCACTGATTCTATATTTTCATCAATACTCGTATTCATATCTTGCAAGTATGCTACATCACGATATAAATTAGGATTTGTGTATAGATACATTAAACTATTTTTATCTTTAGTAAAATTATATATTCCTATACTTACTAATTGTGATAAAAACTTATTTGAATCGCTTATTGGGTCTTCTTTGTCTAATAATAATATTACTTTATCCATATCTATTCCCATAGATAACTTTTGAAGATTTGTTAAATCTTTATAGTTTTTTATTGCGGTTATATCTAAAAACATCTTGTTAAAAAAGAAATTTTTAAATGTATTTATTATTTCATCTACTTCAAATTCTCCCTCTAATTTTTTTGATACTTCAATATTTAACTCATTTAAAATACTACTATACTTATTTGATATTACTGTATCCATTTTTATCATCACCCTTTATATTCTTTTTATGATAAATAAATTATAGCATTTTTTGATTATTTTTGGAAGATTATTTTTGCTTTTTTTTAAAAAAAGTGGTATTATTATTTTGGTGATTTTATGAAGAAAAAGAAATATTTACTTATTGTTTCCATATTAATTGTTATATTAGGTATAATTATTGGTTATTTTATATTTTCTATGAATGATAATCTTGTTAAACTAAATTATGACGAAATTATGGAAAAAATGAATAATAATGAAAGTTTTGTATTATGTATTTCTAGAACAACCTGCTCTCATTGCAATGTATACAAACCTAAATTGAGAAAAGTTGCTAATAAATATGATATTAAAATATATTATACTGATGTTGATAAGTATAGTAAAAATGATTTGAAAGACTTTAATTCTAAAATTAGTTTTGATGGTGGTACTCCTACTACTTTGTTTATTAAAAATGGAGAAGAAAAGACAACTGCTACTAGAATTGAAGGAGACGTATCTATAGAAAAAATAATTGAGGTATAAAAATGAATGAAGAAGTAATAAAGAAAGTTAGTAATAAAATAAATTTGAAAGATTATCAAATAAAAAATGTTATAAATATGTTAAGTGAAGGAGCAACAATTCCTTTCATGGCTAGATATAGAAAAGAAGTAACTGGTAATTTAAATGAAGATGAGCTTCGATTAATTGAAACTGAATATAATTATATGGTTAATTTAGAAAATAGAAAAGAAGATGTAAAAAGATTAATTGATGAAAAGGGAATGCTTACAGAAGAAATAGTAAAAGCAATAAATGATGCAAATAAATTAAGTGAAGTGGAAGATATTTATGCACCATTTAAAGAAAAAAGAAAGACTAAAGGTACTGAAGCAATAAAATTAGGGTTAGAACCTTTAGCTAAAATAATAATGAGTTTACCTAATAAGGGTAGAGAAGAAATAGCAAAGTCTTTTATTAATGAAAATGTTAAAAGTATTGATGATGCAATAACTAATGCTGGTTATATAATTGCTGATTGGATTAGTGATAGACCTAAATTTAGAAAATATATTAGAAATTATTATTGGTATAATGGATTAGTAAAAGGTAAGATAAAAAAAGATGCTAAAGATGAAAATAAAACTTATGAAATATATTATGATTTTGAATGTAAGATAACTAGTATTAAGCCACATCAAATATTGGCATTAGCTAGAGCAGATAAAGAAAAAGTTGTAACATATTCTTTAAGTGTTTCAAAAGATGATGTAATTAAATATTTAGAAGATGAAATAATTGGTGGAAAAAAATCACCATTAGTTGAAGATATGAAAATATTTATTCTTGATGCTTGGAAAAGATTATTGGAGCCATCATTAGAAAGGGATATAAAAGCAGAATTATACGATAAAGCAAGTGAATTTGGAATAAATGAATTCGGTAATAATTTGGAGAATTTATTATTAACACCACCGATTAAAGGTAGTGTGGTTCTTGGTTTTGATCCTGCTTTTAGAACCGGTTGTAAATTAGCTGTATTAAGCGAAGTTGGAGAAGTTTTAGAAATCGGAGTAATTTATCCACATGAACCAAAAAAAGAAGTTGATATGGCTGAAAAAATAATGCTTGCATTAATACAAAAACATAATATTAAAATAATAGCTATTGGAAATGGTACAGCTTCTCGTGAAAGTGAGATGTTTGTGGCAAACTTAATAAAAAAATATAATCTAGATGTTAAATATATTATTGTAAGTGAAGCTGGTGCTAGTGTTTATTCGGCGAGTAGTTTGGCTAAAAAAGAATTCCCAGATTATTCTGTTGAACAAAGAAGTGCAGTTAGTATAGGAAGAAGACTTCAAGATGCTTTATCAGAACTTGTTAAGATTGATCCAAAGAGTATTGGGGTTGGTTTATATCAACATGATTTAAAACAAAAAGAGCTTGATGAAGAATTAGGATTTGTTGTTAGTAAAGTTGTTAATGAAGTCGGAGTAAATTTAAATAATGCAAGTGATAGTATACTTGGATATGTATCTGGATTAAATAAAAAAGTTATTGGTAAAATGCAAGAATATAAAAAGAAAAATGGAGTATTTAAATCAAGAGAAGATCTAAAAAAAGTAGCGGGAATGGATGAATTGATGTTTCAACAATCTGCTGGATTTTTAAGAATTTTTGGAAATAATCCATTTGATAAAACTAATATCCATCCAGAAGATTATGAATTAGTTAGTAAGATATTAAATGATAAAAATATAGATGCTAGTTTAGTAGGTACAAAACAAATGCAAGAGGTTCTTGATAAAATTAAATTTGAAGAGTTAAAAAATAGATTTGATATTTCTGAAGAAAAATGGGAAATGATTAAAAATAATTTAGTTAATGGGGTAATAGATCCGAGAGATGAATTAAAAAAGGTAAGTTTACGAAGTGATGTATTAACTATTGATGATTTAGAAATTGGTATGAGTCTAGAAGGAGTAGTTAGAAACGTTACAGCTTTTGGTGCTTTTGTAGATATTGGACTTCATGATGATGGACTTGTTCATATATCTAAAATGAGTAAAAATTTTGTAAAACATCCGAGTGAAATATTAAAAGTTGGAGATATTATTACTGTATATGTTTGTGGAATAGATAAGGACAAAGGAAGAGTTAATTTATCTTTAATAGAGGAGTAGTGTATGAAATTAATTATTAGACTTATTAATATTGCTATTATATTTTTACTTATAGGAGGAGCCTTTTTCTTGCTTATTAATAAAACTTTTATATATGAAGCTTATAAAGGTGAATTAATGGATGGGGATGGTATTCCTATTAAAAGATTTATGTATGTTGTTGATGATAAAGAGAACCCTGAAGCAAAATTTTATACTTTTTTATCTAATACAGTGTTAGAAGATGAAAAAAAGAAGTATTTAGAAAAATTACAAGCTTGTTATGGAAAGTATTATTATGATAAAAATAATAATATAACTATAACTAGTTATGATATTTCTAGTAAAGATTATTATCGTGAAGTATATATTTCTTATGCTTCTGATAATTATTGTAGTGAAGAATATGTCCTTAGTGATATGTGGGTTTATGAGTATAATGGATTAAGTAGTTTTCTAGGGGGAGATATTAGCGAAAAAACTATGACTTCTTTAATAGATAAAATTTATAATAGTAAGAGAGTAGATCCAGTTATAAAGGATTATAAAAATGAATATTCTTATAGAGTAGAATGTGATAATAATGGGGATAATTATTCTTTAATATTTGAAGATTTTAGTGAAAATGAATTAATGGTAAAAAAGATTGAAAAAGAAAATATTCAATTTGCTGTTTATGAAATTCTAAATGTTAAAGATTATTTGAAGGGATTAGTATGAAATTCAATAAAAAAGATATAAGATTATTAATACTTTATGCAGTTGTTTTAGTATTTGCATTTATTTATATAAAAGAAGTTTTTGAAGTATTAAAATATATTATTAAATTGTTTATGCCTTTTATAATTGGGTTAATGATTGCTTTTGTTTTAAATGTTTTAATGAATGTAATAGAAAATAAATGGCTAAAAAAAGTAAAATGGAATAAAAATATAAAAAGAGGAGTTAGTTTAAGTTTAGCTATATTGTTAGTTTTAAGTTTCTTTATATTGTTATTATTTTTAATAATTCCTAATTTACAAGATACAATAGTTATTTTTGCTAATAATATTCCTGAATATTTAAGTAATTTAAAGGAATTGTTAGTAAAAATTAAAATGCCTGATAATATTATTGATGAAATAGTAAAAACAATGGAAAGTTTTGGAGATGTAGCGAGTGACTATGTAATTAATAATAGGAGTACTGTTATATCTGTGACTTTGGGAATAGCTTCGAATGTAGTTAGTAGTTTTGTAAATGTTTTTATTGGTTTTGTATTTGCTATTTATTATTTAGTTGATAAAGAAAAAATATCTAGACAAATTAATAAATTAATGGATGCTTATTTATCTAAAAAAAGCTGTAAAAAAATAAATGAAATAGCTACATTATCTAATAAAATATTTGCAAGTTTTGTAAGTGGACAATGTATTGAAGCTTTGATAATTGGTATTTTATGTTTTATAGGAATGATTATATTAAGACTTCCTTATGCTGGTACTATTTCGGTATTAGTGGGATTTACTGCATTAATTCCAGTTTTTGGAGCATTTATTGGAACTTTAGTGGGGGCCTTTTTAATATTTATGGTAAATCCTTTGCAAGCAGTTATATTTGTAATATTTATAATAGTTTTACAACAATTTGAAGGTAATTTGATTTATCCACATGTTGTAGGTAAGTCAGTTGGGCTTCCAGGTATTTGGGTCCTTGTTGCGGTCACTGTGGGGGCAAGTATAAATGGAGTGCTTGGAATGTTATTAAGTGTTCCTTTGGTTTCAATTATTTATAGTATTGTAAAAACAGATGTTAATTTAAAATTAAATAAGAAAAACACAAGTGGTTAAGCTTGTGTTTTTTGTGTGTGAAGAAACATCCAAGGTCACGCCTTTTGGTAAAAATATGAAAAAGAGATGTTTCTCACTATCTAATTATATTTGAAAATAGACCTTATGTCAATTTGTTTGTGATGATATGAGAAATAAACTCTAGTTTTATTGAAATTTTTGTTATATAATAATGTTGTTCGTGGTTATAATAAAAACGGGACAAGGCTTTTGTTATAATTGGGCAATTAAAAAGTGAATAAATTATAGTAAATAGAAAAGAGGTAAATATTTATGTATAGAGAAGATTTTCCTATGTTAAAACAAGATATAATATATTTCGATAATGGTGCAACTAGTTTAAAACCTAAATGCGTTATAGATAAAATGACTGATTATTATGAAAATTATAGTGCTAATGCTCATCGTGGAGATTATGATATTTCTTTTAAAGTTGATGTTGAATATGAAAATGCACGTGAAGAAGTTAAAAACTTTATTAATGCTAAAAGTAAAGAAGAAGTAGTTTTTACAAGTGGAACAACTGATTCATTAAATATGATAGCTAGTGGTTTTTTTGGTAATTTACTTGAACAAAATGATGAAATATTAATTACTACGAGTGAACATGCTTCGAATGTCCTTCCTTGGTTTAGATTAAGTAAAGAAATTGGTTGTAAAGTTAATTTTATACCTTTAGATGAGTCTTTACATGTAACTATGGATAATGTAAGAAAAAGTGTTACTCCGAATACTAAGGTTATTGCTTTAGCTGGTATTACAAATGTTGTTGGTGATATTAGACCTATTAAAGAAATTACTGAATTTGCTCATGAGAATGATATTTTTGTAGTTGTTGATGGAGCACAGATGGTTCCTCATTTAAAAACTGATGTTCAAGATTTAGATATAGACTTTTTAGCTTTTTCTGGACATAAAATGCTTGGACCTACGGGTATTGGTGTTTTATATGGAAAAAGAGAATTACTTGAAGAACTAGAACCAATTAATTTAGGTGGAGGTATGAATGAATCTTTTGATACGGTTGATACAGTATTTTTAAAAGAACTTCCAACAAGACTTGAAGCTGGAACTCCGAATATAGCTGGTGTTATTGGACTTGGTGAAGCTATAAGATATATCAATAAGATTGGTATTGATAAAATTCATGAAAGAGAATTACATTTAAGAAATTACTTAATAGAAAAATTAATACCTATAGATCATATAGATATTATAAATTTAGAAGCTGATAGTGGAATTGTAGCATTTAATGTTGATGGTATTTTTAGTCAAGATGTTGCTTACTTTTTAAATAAATATAATGTTTGTGTAAGAGCTGGTAATCATTGCGCAAAAATACTTAAAAATGCTACGGGTGTAGCTAATACATTAAGAATTAGTTTGTTTTTCTATAACACTGAAAAAGAAATTGATGAATTAGTAGAACTACTTAAGAATAAACAAAAAATAGAAGATGAAATGATTTAACTTCTATTTTTTTTCTATTGTAACTGTAATATTAAATTTTTTGCATATATCTAAAAAATCATTAAGATATATGCGATTTCTATTGTGTTCAATATTACTTATATTATTGGTATGTAAAATAAAATTCATGAGTTTGTTCTCATGAATTTTTGTACTTTTCTATAGCTTTGTGATAAACTTTTAATATGTCTGATGCAAATACTTCTTTTGAATATTTATAGGTACTATTTCTAGCATTGGTTGACATATCTTTGTAAAGTTTTGGGTCTCTCATTAATTTAAAAATATATTCTCTAAATTCTTTATCATTATTAAATAAATAGCCGTTATAGTTTTGTTCAATCATTGCTTTAAATGAATCATCATTAATACATATTGTTGGTTTTGATGCTGCAAGTCCTTCGATTATAGTTAGTCCTTGGGTTTCCGTTTTAGAAAATGATGTAATTACATCAAAAGTATTAAAATATGTTGGAACTAGATTATAGTCAACTTTATCAGTAAAAATTACTACTTTTTCTAGATTAAGTTTTTTTGTTAATTCTTTTAAATTGTCTAAATCTGGACCACCACCGACGAGCATTACTTTTATATTATCATTATATTTTATCATATCTTTTATATTATAAAGTAATTTATCAAAACTCTTTTCTGGTGCTATTCTACCTACGGACCCTATTATAAAATCGGTTTCTTTGATATCGTATTTTTTCTTGATTTTAATAATTTCTTTTTTCATTGCTGGTGTTAATTTGAATTTATCAATGTCTATTCCAGTTGGTATAACGTTAATTGTCTTTTTAATATCGTATTTGTTTATAAATAAATCTTTTATTTTATCGGTAGGTACAATTAATTCGTCGCATTTTTTTTCACAATAATATTTTGTTACTTTGATAGCTAGTTTTTTAGCAAAGTTATTAAAATGTCCATGAGTAACATAATGAACATAATCTTCATATAAAGTGTGGTATGTATGCACTACAGGTATATTTAATTTTTTTGCTACAATTCTTGAAAAATAACCAACTCCGAATTCGGTTTGAGAGTGGATGATATCAAGGTTCCAAGTTTTTATAATTTTCATAGCTTTTCTAGAATATATTCCAGTTAATTTTGTTTCATAAATTCCAGTTTTTATTCCAGGCAAGCTTATTATTTTATTTTTTTTATCATAAACAAATTTATTTGTTTCAAGATTGGCAGTAACAATATAGACTTCATGATTCATTTTTTCTAATGCTGTTTTTAACATTTTAATACTTGTTGTTACTCCGGATATATGGGGTTCATAAGCATCTGTAAAAATTCCAATTTTCATTTTTCAACCTCGTTTTCCTATATATTAAGTATAATATATTTTATAAGTTTTGTATATAAAATATTAAAAGAAGTGTATTTTTCTTATTTATTAGTTTCTTTTAAAATAAGGAATATATCCTTGAATATCCCGATTTATGTCAATTTTTGGCACAGGTTTTAATGAAGATCGAACGCATTTACTTTGTGAACTTTTAAGTGAATGCCTAGATATTAAAATTGATCGAATAATTAAATTTACCAAGCTTAGAAATATAAACTTTTATTTTTCTTTCTGTAGTCAAAAAACGTTAGTGAGTGAAGCTTATGATATGGTTTTTGATTTATTCATATATCATTAAATTATGGAGTAACTTTGAGTGAACCATTAGTTAAATGCTATACATTTTATGATAAAGATCATGAAAAAAATTGGATAATCATTTCAAATATTATGAAATCAACGTTGAAAAGTTTGCTAAACTTTGGTATGATAAAGACATGAAAAGTGCTAGAGAAAAACCACTTTTAACAATGCTAGGAATAAAGAATAAGGAAGATTTAGAAAAGTATTGTA
>OIYS01001071.1_pt1 | contig 15320 bp, 8 predicted proteins | sample 1588271 | NCBI WGS metagenome assembly OIYS01 (sample SAMN03283286) | human gut metagenome | biome: human-associated habitat; material: feces | host: Homo sapiens | place: Peru | collected 2012
GGACAGATAGAGGCTCTCCTGCGACCACAGCAGATCCGCCGTCTGGCGGGTGCCGTCGGCGGCGGTGAGCCGGAGGGTGTACTCCTTGCCCACATGCAGGCCCTTGATGGTTACGGAGTGACCGGTGAAGTTCTGCATGATGTTGTCTTCCCCTTCACAGCTGGCGGAAACGACCCAACTCTCCGGGTCGTGGCCGTTGACGGTCAGATTCAGCATTACGTAGCCTTCGTCCTGGCCGGAGGTGGCGGTGAAGTTTACGATCTCCGTCTGGCCCTCGGTGGTGAAGACGTCGGAGATCTGGCCTGTCAGCTTGTGCAGGCCCTCAGTGGTGACGAGGATGTTATATAGGGAGTTGGGGGACAGGCCGGTAAACAGGGCCTTGCCGTCCTCTACCTGGGATTCCAGGCTGTTGCCGTAGACATCGGTGCAGTGGACGGTCAGCAGGCTGTCGGAAAGGGGGGTGTCCACGGTGACCACCAGCTCGTCCTGGGTGCCGGAGACGGTGAGGGCGTTGATGGGCTGGAGATAGAAATTATTGTAGAACCAGTGGGCAAAGAAGCCAACGGCGCAAACCAGCACCACCAGGATGAGAAGCACCAGGGGGGCCTTGCTGCGGGGCTTGTCCGATATGGTGACGGGAGTCACATTCTCCATGACCGGCTTGCGGACAGGCCGGGGAGTCATGGTGGGGTAGCGGGGAGCCTGGGGTTTCAAAATGTCGTTGACTTCGCTGAGTTCACTGTCCAGGTCGAAGACAGGCTGGGGAGCCTCGGCGGTGACCACGGGGAAGATCACATCCTCCTGGGGATCCGCCGGAGGAATCTCCGGGTCCTGGGGCAGGGAGATGTCCGGCCCGGCGGCCTCCGGCACATCCGCTACGGCGGTGGCACCGGGGGTAAAGCGCATGGTGGACTGGCTCAGCACCGGGGCCTGAGGCCCGGCGGGCTGGGGGGCCGGGATGTCCATCCGGATGGTGGAGTCCTGGGCCACGGCAGGGTCCGGCTGAGGCCCTTCCGGCACCGCCTGGACCGGTGCTTCCGGCACCGGTGCTTCCGGTACCGGAGTGGCCTCCGGCTGAGCCGCGGCGGCGGGCTCCTGGCCCGGCTGGCTGATGGGGGTATCCCCAACGGTGCCCAGCTCCATGTAGGTCACAATGGCCTGACCCAGCTCTGCCGGGTCCTGCCACCGGTCCTCCGGCTTGGGGGCGCAGGCCTTGAGGATGATCTGGGTCATGGCCTCGTCAGCGTTGGCAGGAGCGGGAAGGGGCCGGGCAGGGTCATCGGGAAGCTCCGGCAGTACACCGCCGTTGAAGAGCCGATAGAGGATCATGCCCAGAGCATAGGTATCCAGGGTGGTGTTCAGGGCGGACATGGGGTCTTTGACCTCAGGGGCCGTGTAGGCGCTGACGTAGCGCTCCGGCATGGAGCTGTAGCTCAGGTACTTGGTGGATACAAAGCCGAGGTCCGCGATTTTGAAGTGGTCTCCCTCCACCATAATGTTGGAGGGCTTCAGGTCGATGTACAGGTAGCCCGCCCGGCGGCACAGGGACAGGGCGGCGCATAAGTCGATGGCCAGATTCACCGCCTGAAGCTGGGTGATGGCGGTGCGGCGGATGGCTTTTTCCAGAGTGCGGCCGTAGGTGCTCACCAAAAACACCTGGTAGCCCAGCCGGTTGGTCTTCATGGGCACCACCTGCCAGCCCTCAAAGCCGGCGAAGCCCTCCAGCTTGGAAAGGCCTTGGAGGAACTCCGCCTCCGCCGCGGTGTCGTCTGCCTGCTGGCGGAAATAGTCCAGGGCAGCGGCAGGATCTTTGTAAGCGCCTGTTACCAGCAGGGCATCCAGCTGAACCTGGGACGCGGGCATGGACAGGATCTTTACGATATATTTTTGATCGGAGTTCTCCTTCATCGCCGGGCAGCACTGAACGCCCGGACGCTCACTCATGGGGGCTCCTAGCCGGAACCCATCCAGAAGGGGAGAGGCCAACGATTCTTGGGACATATAGATCGCCTCCTTAACCCCCATATCATACCGGAAAACCTCCGAAAAATCAATACTTTTCTGTGTACAAACCGCAACTGTGCCGCTTTTTGGGCGGAAGAAAAAACAGGCAGAGGCAGAAAAGCCCTCCGATGGAAAAAATACCAGAAAGGATTTGGGCTGTCCCTCTTGTAATCCGGAAAAAATGGTGATATAATTTGACGATAAAAGGGGACCTGTGGCATGGCCACGGGCAAAGAAAAACTTGGGTCATCTGTCGCTTGCCCGGCGGGGAGCCCATGGTGAGGAGGAACATCCATGAGTAAGATCACTTGCGAGGTTTGCGGTACCGTTTTTCCGGATACGGCATCCAACTGCCCCATCTGTGGCTGGTCGCCTACAGGGGCGGAACCCAAGGCAGAGGCAAATATGGGGGACTTTGATGTCAACACCCCTCGGGAGCCGAAGATGGGCGGGGCCCAGCAGGGCAGACGGATTTTTGATTTTGACGAGGCCAACGGCCGCAAGTCCGTTTCCACCGAGGCGGAGGAGGACGACACCAGCTACTATGGCAGCGGGAATCCCGGCATGGGAGAGCCTCCCCGGAAGACCAATACGGCCCTGGTGGTGGTTCTGGTCATCTTCATTGTGCTGGTGCTCATTGCTACCGGTGTGCTGGTAGTGAAGTTCCTGCTGCCCGGCAAGAAGGCAGACACCAAGGCAACTACCACCCCCACCATTGTGGCGGAGACCGTGGAAACCGCTCCTACCGAGGAAGTCACCGAGGAGACCACCGTGCCCTGCACCAGCCTGTATGCTCCCGCTGTGGATACGCTGACTGAGGTCGGCCAGATGTACCGGCTGAACGCCAGCGCCAGCCCTGACAACACCACCGACACCATCACCTATGCCTCTGAGGACGAGAACGTGGTGACGGTGGACGAGAACGGCAACCTGACCGCTGTGGGCAACGGCAGCACCAATATTGTGGTCACCTGCGGCGAGCAGCAGATCAAGTGCGCCGTCACCGTAGCCATCGAGGAGACGGAGCCCACCACGGAAGAGACCGAGGCCCCCACCGAGGAGACCGAAGAGACCAAGAAGTCCTCCTCCGGCGATGTGACATTGAAGCTGAAGCGCTCCGACATCACCTTCTCCCGCCTGGGCGTGTACTACACCCTCCAGTTGGACTGCGACCTCAGTGCCGAGGATGTCACCTGGAGAACCAGCAACTCCGCCATTGCCAACGTGAACAACGGTGTTGTCACCGCCATGGGCCGGGGCATCGCCAAGATCACCGCCAAGTATGGCGACCAGGAGGTCAGCTGCATCGTCCGCTGCAAGTTCTAAAGCGCAAAGCGTTCCCTTCGCGCACCGGCTGGATCGCCGGTGCGCGATTTTCTATCCTTGCAATACCCCTGAAAATAAGATATAATGTCATCAAACTGGTTTTACGCAAAGGAGACAAATACTATGGAATACCGTTACGATACCCAGCTCCTGATCGCTGGCAAGGATCTGGACCGTCAGGCCCGGGGCCTCCAGGGCTGAGGTGAGGCTATGGAAGAACTGGAAACCTTTCGGCACGAGTATAAGTACATCTGCTCTCAAGGAGACCTGACCGTCCTGGAGCACCGGCTGAACGCCGCCATGGAGCCGGACGAGCATGCCGGAGCCGACGGAATGTATCATATCCGCAGTATCTATTTTGACGATCCCTACGATTCTTCTGTGCTGGAGAATCTGGCAGGTGTGAACCATCGGGAGAAGTGGCGCATCCGGGCCTACAACTGTGACGATTCCCGGCTGGCTCTGGAGCGGAAGGTGAAGGAGAACGATATGATCCACAAGGACATCTGCCCCCTGACCCGGGAACAGTTTGACCTTTTGACGGCGGGCCGTCCGGTGTCTGTGACCAAGGACACCCCACAGCTGCTCAACCGCTTCTCCTATCTGATCGCCACCAAGGGCTTTGCCCCCAAGGTGATCGTAGGCTACGACCGGCGGCCCTATGTGTGCAGGGCAGGCAATGTGCGGGTGACCTTTGATACCCATATTTTCTCATCTCCGGATATCGGCGCCTTCTTTGAGAAGGAGCTGTGCCGCCGCCCCGTCCAGCGGACGGGCCAGCATCTGCTGGAAGTGAAATACGACGAATACTTGCCGGACTGGCTCCTCCATGCCATCCAGCTGAAGGATATGCAGCGGACGGCCTTCTCCAAGTACTATCTGTGCCGGACCTATGACGTAGGCGGGGTGGCCTGGGCGGCGACCCGGCTGCCGGAAGAGGAATGCGTGTAAAATGGCGAGAAAGAGATTCGCCGTCTTTCTGGTGCTTCTCAGTGTGCTGACACTTACGGGAGTGCTGCTCTATGGCCATGCGGTGCGCTTTGCCTTCTCCAGGCCCTCAGGCTTTTACGATGAGCCCTTTCTGCTGGAGATCCAGGCCCCCAGCCGGGAAGTTTACTATACCCTGGACGGCTCCGAGCCGGACCGGACTTCTTTGCAATATACCAAAAAGAAGATCCCCATCGGGGATGCCTCCGAGAATGAAAATACCCTCTCTGCCCGGGAGGATCTGGATTCCTACGGGCAGGACCATCCGGAGATGATCGATACCCAGATCCCGGAGGAAAAGGTGGACAAGTGCACCGTCATCAAGGCTGTATACTACGATGCTGCCGGGAACAAAAGCGAGACCATCTGCGCAAGCTATTTTGTAGGCTTCCGGCATAAGACCGGCTACGGCACCACCAAGGTGGTCTCCCTTGTCACGGATCCTGAAAATCTGACGGATTACGATACCGGTATTTTTGTCCGGGGCCGGACCTATGACGAGCTGAAAGAGGGCTGGGGAGACCAAGCTCCGGGAAACTACTACAACAAGGGCCGGGGATGGGAGCGGGAAGCAATTTTTCAGTATTTTGGCACCGATGGCAAGCTATTGTATGAGACCGACTGCGGCATCCGCATTATGGGGGGCTGGCACCGGAAGGCCGTGATCAAGAGCTTCAATCTCTATGCCCGGGAGGAATACGGCGGGGCCAATGAATTTGACTACGATTTCTGGGGCACCGGCTACGACCCCCACAAGATCACCCTCCATTCCGGCTCCAACGACTACTATGGCAAGGTCCAGAATATGCTGGTCTCCGATCTGACCCGGGGACTCAGCTATGGCACCATGCACTATGAGGTCTGCCTGGTGTTTCTGAACGGAGAATACTGGGGCATTTATAATCTTACGGAAAAATACGACAAAACCTACATTTCCGAGACCTATCATGTAAAAAAGAGGGATGTTCTCAGCGTCAAAGCGGGAAAGCTGGAAAACGGGGAAGAGGAAAATTTCAATCTCTATGAAGACGCAATGGAGTTTGTAGAAAACGCCGACATGACCCAGGAAGAAAACTACCGCCGGTTTCAGGAGCTCTTCGATGAGCAGAGCCTGTTGGACCTCTACGCAGTGGAAATCTACTGCGGCCGGAACTACGATTGGCCCAACGGGAACATCCACCTGTGGCGGACCGTCACAGAGGGCGGCCCCGGCTACGCCGACGGAAAGTGGCGGTACCTCCTCTATGATATGGATTCCTCCGGCCTGACCCGGGGGCAGCTGACTTTGGACACGGTGCAGACCGCCATGGACGACTCCGGCTTTTTCCGCAGCCTCTGCCGGAACGAGACCTTCCGCAAAAAGCTGGGGGCGGACATCCTGCGCATCGGTCGGGAATACCTGACAGGGGAGAAGGTCAGTGCCTATATTGACGAATACGAAGCCTGGCTCACGGAGCCAATGAAGACCTATTTCCAGCGTTTTTTCAATTCCGACGAGACAAAATTCCATGAGCGGCTGCAAAGCAACCGGGATTTCTTCAATGGCCGACTGGAAATCATGGAGAAAATTTTGGCGGAGCATGATATGCTGCCGTAAGCCCCTGCCCTCTCTGGGCAGGAAAGAATTTTAACCGGTATCATGAAACCGGAAAACGACAGAAGGAGACTGACTATGACGACCCTTTATGAAGGCGCTTTTGCCAAGGTGAACCTGACCCTGGATGTACTGGGCAAGCGGGAAGACGGCTACCACGACCTCCAGAGTGTGATGCAGACCCTGTCCATTCGGGACGATGTGGAGATCGATGTGGGCACCGGCAAGCCCTGGAGCCTTTCCTGTTCCCGGGAGGATCTGCCCCAGGATGAGCGGAATCTCGCCTGGAAGGCGGCGAAGGTGTTCTGCGAGCAATTGAAAATTGACCCTCAGGGCCTTGCCATCCGCATCACCAAGCGGATCCCGTCAGAGGCCGGCCTTGGCGGCGGCAGCGCCGACGCGGCGGCGGTGCTCCGGGCGCTGAACCGGCACTATGATTCTCCCCTGTCCATCCTGGCTCTGGCGGAGCTGGGGGCGCAGGTAGGCAGCGATGTGCCCTTCTGCGTGCTCTGCGGCACGGCTATGGTGGAAGGCCGAGGAGAACGGCTGCGGAAGCTTCCGGATCTTCCGGACTGTGTGTTCGTGGTTTGCAAGCCGGACTTCTCCGTGTCTACCCCGGAGCTCTATGGAAAGCTGGACACTGTGGCCATTGCCCACCATCCGGATAACCGGGCCATGGAGACGGCATTGCTGGCGGGGGATATGGAAAAAATCGCCGAGAATGTGTACAACGTCTTCGATCCGGTGGTGACGAACGATCATCTGGAGCTGAACTACATCAAATCCATTTGCAATACCTACGGGGCTATGGCCCAGCAGATGACGGGCTCCGGCAGTGCCGTGTTTGCCATTTGCCCGGACTTTGAGGTGGCTGCTGTGATTTGCAGCATGCTGAAAGACAACTATCCTCAGGTTTTCCTGGCAAAGCCTGTATAATTCCACCAAAACCCGTCCAGAATGAGTACAAATCTCTCTGGACGGTGTTTTGTATGAAAAAGCTGCTTCATTTTCTCCTGTTCTGTGCCCTGGCCGCGGGCTGCTTTTACCTGGGCGGCATTGCGGCGGACCGGCAGGTGCTGTCGGATCAGTGGGTCCGTATCCACGTAGTCGGGGCCTCGGACGATCCGGCGGATCAGGCGGTGAAGCTGCAGGTCCGAAACAGGCTTTTGGAAGCCCTGGAAACGAAATTGCTGGATGCCGACTCCGAGGAAGCCTGGGATGCGCTGGAGGCGGAGCTGCCCCAGCTGCAAGAACTGACCCGGCAGACCCTGGCGGAATCCGGCAGCACGGACGCAGCCAAGGTAACCCTGGAACGGGAGACCTTCCCCCAGCGCCGGGGTGATGGCTTTCGCCTGCCGGCGGGGGTGTATCGGACTCTGCGGGTGACCATCGGTGAAGGCCGCGGTCACAACTGGTGGGGAGTCCTCTTCCCACAGACCTGGGGGGAGGAGTCTGTGAGTACGTCCTTGACGGAGGAAGAGCCGAAAATCCGCTTCTTCTTTTTGGAGAAACTTGGGGAGCTGGAGAATTGGCTGGAAGAACGCAAAAAACCTCTCCTGGAAGAGGGTGGCAGGGCGAAGCCCTGACGGGTGTGGGGCGGCAAGGAGAACCGGGGCTGTACCGCCCCTCCTCCGCCTGAACGAAGCACCTTCCCCCAGGGGAAGATAAGAAGACAAGGAAGGAGCGAATCCATGCTTCGTTTACTACTGGGAAAAGACTGGAAAGCCCTGAGAAAACAGGTGCTTTCTGAGCTGGCGGATGATGTCCGGCAGCGAAAGCCCGGGCGGGTATATATGGTGCCGGAGCTTGTGAGCCATGAGGCGGAGCGAGCCCTGTGCGCCGCGGCGGGGGATACCGCCAGCCGGTATGCGGAGGTCCTGTCCTTTACCCGGCTGTGCCGCAGTGTGTCCGATGCCGTAGGGGCCCTGGATCGGGAATGCCTGGACGGGGGCGGCCGGGTAGTGGCCATGGCGGCGGCGGCCCGGATCCTGTCCAGCCGTCTGAAGGCCTATGCGGCCTTAGAGAGCAAGCCGGAATTCTTGAAGGAACTGGTGGACGGGGTAGACGAATTCAAGCGCTGCTGCATTACGCCCGAGGATCTGAAGCGGGCCGCGGAAAAGAGCGAGGGAGCCTTTGCCCAGAAGCTGGAGGAGCTGGGGCTTCTGATGGAGGGCTACGACGGTCTCTGCGCCCAGGGCAAGCGGGACCCCAGAGACCGGATGACCTGGCTCCTGGAGCAATTGGAGGACTGCGATTACGCGGAAAACCATGTATTCTACATAGAGGGCTTTCCGGACTTCACCCGGCAGAATCTGGCCATTCTGGAGCACCTGATGTGCCTTAGTCCTTCCGTTACCGTGGCGCTCAACTGCGATGAGCCGGGAACGGAGCTGCTTGCCTTTGAAAAGGCCGGGGAGACGGCCCAGGAGCTTCTGAAAATCGCCCATCGGCGGGGAGTAAAGGCAGACATTCAGCGTTTGCCCCAGGAGCCGGATCCTTTGTCCCCCGTTCGTGAGAAACTGTTCCAGGGAAGTCTGCCGAAAAATATCCCGGCACAGCGGCTGGGGGTCTACCAGGCTGCTGACCCTTGGCAGGAGACCATGGCGGCGGCGGAGCAGGCGGCGGAACTGATCCGTAGTGGCTGCCGGTGCCGGGATATCTCCCTGGTGGTGTCGGATATGGGGGCCTACGGGGGGCTGGCTGGACTGATCTTCAAGCGCATGGGCATCCCCATTTATCAGGCGGGTACAGAGGAGATCATGACCAAAAGCGTCATCGCAACGGTGCTCTCCGCCCTGGACGCGGTGGTATCCGGCTTCGAGCCCCGCGGCGTTATGCGGTATCTCCGCTCCAGCATGTCCCCGCTGACGGCGGACCAGTGCGACAAGGTGGAAAACTATGCCTTTATCTGGCGTATCCGGGGCAAGGATTGGCTATCCCGCTGGAAAAGCCACCCGGATGGTCTGGCCGGAAAATGGGAGGGGGATGCCGAGGCCAGACTGGAGGAGCTGAACACCCTGCGGGAAACGGTTATGGAGCCTCTGGCGAGGCTCAGCCGGGGCTTTGAATCGGCCCGGGATCTGAGAGGGCAGGTGCTGGCCCTATACGCTTTTTTGCAGGACATCTGTCTGGAAGAAAAGCTGGAGGCCCAGGCCAAGGAAATGGATGAGGCCGGGGACAATCGGAGCGCCCAGATCCTGAACCAGCTGTGGGAAATTCTTCTTTCCGCTCTGGAGCAGATGTATGATGTGCTGGGGGAGACCTACTGGGAGCCGGAGCACTTCCTCAGGCTCTTCCGGCTGCTGCTCAGCCAGTATGATGTGGGTACCATCCCTCCTGTGCTGGATGCTGTGCAGATGGGCAGCGTCAGTGCGCTGCGGTGCCATCCCTGTAGGCATCTGCTGGTATTGGGGGCCCAGGAGGGGGCTATGCCCGGCTACTCCGGCGCAAAGGGCGTATTGACGGACCAGGAGCGGGTGGCGCTGCGGGCTATGGGACTGACCCTCACCGGCGGCGCTATGGAAGGCATTCAGGAAGAATTTGCCGAGATCTACGGCGTGTTCTGCGGGGCCGCGGAGTCCGTCCGGGTCTATTGCAGCGCCGAGCAGCCCTCCTATCTGTTCACGCGTCTGGGAGAGATGGCCGGAGGCGTGAAAACCGTGTCCCCCACTATGGAATTTGCCTGTGCCGACAGGCGGCAGGCGGGGGCCTGGCTGGCCAGGTGGGGCCAGGAGGCTCTGGCGAAGGACCTGGATGCGGAGGAGGGCTACCGGGATACCCGGGCCCGGGCGGACTATCGGCTGGGGAGACTGGAAAAGGAGACGGTAAAGACCCTCTACGGCCAAAGATTGGAGCTCTCCGCCTCCCAGGTGGATACCCAGGAGGATTGCCGCCTGCAATATTTCCTGAAATACGGCCTGCGGGCAAAAGAACGAAAGGCGGCAGAGGTGGACCCGGCGGAGTTCGGCACCTATGTTCACGCCGTGCTGGAGCAGACAGGCCGGGCCGTGATGGACCGGGGAGGCTTCCATGGGGTGTCATTGGAGGATACCCTGGCGCTGGCCAGGGGCTTTGCCGATGCCTACGCCAGAGAACGATTCCGGGACATGGACTCCCAGCGGCTTACCTACCTGTTTCAGCGGAACAACCGGGAGCTGGATATGATCGTGGAGGAGCTGTGGAAGGAGCTGAACGCCGCCGCATTTCAGCCTGTGGGCTTTGAGGTGGCCTTCGGCAAGGGAGGGCAGATGCCCGCCATTGCCATTCCCAATTCCGCCATGCCCGCGGTTCTGCGGGGCTTTGTGGACCGGGTGGACCTGTGGGAGGATGCCACGGGCAGATTCCTTCGGGTGACGGACTACAAAACAGGACAGAAAAAATTTGACTACTGCGATATCTCTCAGGGTATTGGCCTGCAGATGCTGCTGTATCTCTTTGCCCTGGGGCATGGGGGCAGGGACCTCTTCGGGGAGGGCCTGCGGCCTGGGGGCGTGGAGTATTTTCCTGCCCGGGCCCCCTATCTGAAGGCCGATGCCCCCTTGGATCCGGCGGAGGCCGAGGAGGAGCGGGTCAAAGCCTTTTTCAGGTCCGGTCTCTTTTTGGAGGACCGCCGGGTTCTGGGGGCTATGGAGCCGGAGGGCCTGGGGGACCGGCTGCCGGTGGTGGAGAAAAAGGACGGAAGTCTGACGGGAAGCCTGGCTACTTCGGAGCAGTTCCGGCTGCTGGAGGGATACGTATTTCATTTGCTGGCAGACATGGTGTCGGAGATTGCCTCCGGAAGTGTCTCCCCCAATCCCTACAGCCGGGGTACGGCCCATGATGCCTGCCGGTTCTGCCCCTATGCGCCGGTGTGCCACCCGGAGAAGGAGGCCCAGCGGCGGAATTACCGAGCCCTGAAAGCCCAGGAATTCTGGGAGCAGGTGGAAAAGGAGGAGACCCATGGCTGAAACATTGACCCCTGCCCAGCGGGAGGCGGTAGAGAACCGGGGTGGAAAGCTCTTGGTCAGCGCTGCCGCCGGCTCCGGTAAGACCAAGGTCCTGGTGGACCGGCTTATGGGCTACCTGATGGATCCCGCAGATCCGGCGGACCTGGATGAATTTCTGATCATCACCTATACCCGGGCAGCTGCCTCGGAATTGCGGGCCAAAATCGCCAAGAAGCTGAATGAACACATTGCGGCAAACCCGGAGGACAAGCACCTGCAAAAGCAGCTGCAGCGCCTCTATCTGACGGAAATCTCCACAGTCCACGGCTTCTGCGGAGACATTCTGAAGGAATACGCCTACCGGCTGGATCTGGATGCCGATTTTCGGGTGGCAGACGAGAACGCCTGCCAGGAGCTTCGGGAAGAAGTGCTGAAGGACCTGCTGGACAACGCCTACATAGACCTTTTGGAGGATGCCGGATTTCGGGCCTTCGCGGATACGCAGGGCCTGGGCCGGACGGACAAAGCCCTGCCGGAGCTCATCACCAAGGTCTATGACAGCGCCCGATGCCATCCGGACCCGGAGAGCTGGCTGGATGGGTGTCTCCTTGGCAATCTGACCCAGGCGGAGGGCGCGGAGGAAACTCCTTGGGGGAAATTCCTGATGGAGGACCTCTTTCGTTTTCTGGACGGACAGATCGCCGCCCTGGAGCGCTGCGTGGAGCTGGCCGGGGAGGCCCCCACGGTTCAGAACAATTTGGCGGACACGCTGCATCAGCTGAAGCACCTGCGGGAGAGTAGCACCTGGGATGAGGCAGTGGACCGGATCCGGATTTCCTTTGGCCGGTTGGTCTTCCCCAGGAAAGGAGACCCGGTGCCGAGAAAAGAGGAGATCAAGGCGGTGCGGGAAGCCTGCAAGGAGGGACTTGCCAAGCAGGGGAAGATCTTCTCCCGGAACTCGAAATCCCTTCTTGAGGACCTGGAGCAGATGGGCCTGGCCCAGCAGGGCCTGATCACCCTGGTGCGGCGGTTCGGGAAGGAATATGGGGCCCTCAAAAAGAAGCGCCGGGTCCTGGACTTCGGAGACCTGGAGCACAAAACTCTGGACCTGCTGTTGGGTCTTCGCCGGAACGGCCCAACTGCCGCTGCCCGGGAAATCGGAAAGCGGTACCGGGAGGTGCTGGTGGACGAATACCAGGACTCCAACGCCGTCCAGGACGCCATTTTCGGCAGCATCACCCGGGAAAAGCAGAATTGTTTTCTGGTGGGGGATGTGAAGCAGTCCATCTACCAGTTCCGGCTGGCGGATCCGGGGATCTTCCTGGATAAGTACAACCGCTACGGCCCGGCGGCCCAGGCCCAGCCGGGGCAGGGGCGGCGGGTGCTCCTCAGCGACAATTTCCGCTCCGGCGGAGAAGTGGTGGAGGCCGTCAATCAGGTGTTCTCCTGCTGCATGAGCCGGGATGTAGGAGGCCTCCGGTACGGGGAGGCTGAGGCCCTGCGGGAGGGCATTCCCCATGAACCCCTACCCAATGCCGGAGTGGAATTTTACACGCTGGAGGCCCAGGAGGATGCCAACAGGGAGGAGGCAGCCTTTGTGGCCGGACGCATTGGAGAAATGCTGAACCGTGGAACCCTTGTGCGGACCAAAGAGGGGCTGCGCCCTGTCACACCGGAGGACATTGTGATCCTGCTCCGGTCACCGGGCTCCCTAGGAGCCGCCTTCCGGCAGGCGCTGGAAAAGGCGGGCATACGCTGCGCCACGGGAGCCGGAGAGGATCTGCTGAAAACCCCGGAGGTGGCCACCCTGCGGTCTATTTTGCAGACCATTTCCAACCCCCGGCAGGATATTCCCCTTCTCAGCGCTTTGGCAAGCCCAGCCTTCGGCTTCACCGCCGATGACCTGGCACGGATCAGAAGCGGAAAAAAGGATGGCTCCATTTACGACGCCATACTGGCAAGTGATGATACAAAGGCGGTTTCCTTCCGGCAGGAGCTGGAGGAGCTGCGGAAAAAGGCAAGGAGAAGCTCCCTGACGGAGCTCATGGAGCACCTGCTGCTGGTGACCAACCTGGATGGGGTCTATGCCGCCCAGCCAGGAGGGGACAGGGCCAAAGAGAATCTGCGGACCTTTTTCCAACTGGCGGTGAACTATGAGCAGGGAAACCTATGCACATTGGAGCAGTTTCTGGAGCACCTGGAGGCTCAGGAGGAGAAGGGGCTGCTCCGGGCCGGGACGCCTCAGTCCGGGGCAGTGACGATTATGAGTATTCATAAGTCCAAGGGCCTGGAGTTTCCCGTGGTATTCCTGTGCGGCCTGTCCCGAAAATTCAACCAGGAGAGCCTTCGGGAAGGGGTGCTCTGCGATCCGGAACTGGGCCTGGGGCTCATGGTGGCGGATACGGCGGTCCGGGTCAGGTATCCCTCTCTGGCAAGACTGGCCATCTCAGCGAAAATGAACCGAGAGGCCGTCAGCGAGGAACTGCGGGTACTGTATGTGGCGATGACCCGGGCCAAGGACCGGCTGGTCATGACCTACGCCGCGAAAAAGGCGGCGGAGGATGTGCGGGAGCTGGCCCTGCGCCTGGGCCTGACAGGCCGGGAGGACCTGTGCCGGGAGGCCCGGTGCCCCGGGGACTGGGTGCTGCTGTCGGCTCTGCACCGTACAGAAGCAGGCGCGCTTCGGGGGCTCAGCGATGTGACCCTCCCAGGCACTGTCAGCGATCATCCTTGGGTCATCCGCTATCTGGACACCCATGAGGAGGGGGAAACGGTGGAGGAGCAGGAGCCCCAGGAGGCAGCCGCCATCCCAAGGGATGCGGCGCAGACCCTGAAAAATGCCCTGGCCTTCGTCTATCCCTATGCTGCCGCTACCCGGGCGGCCTCCAAGCAGACGGCCACCGGACGGAAGGGCCGGGAAAAGGATCAGGAGGCGGCCCAGGACGCGCCGGAAGAGAAGAAGCCCCAGCGGGTCTGGCGGAGGGCCTCCTTCACGGCTGCCCGGCAAGACGGCAGAAGCTACGGCAGCGCCATGCACCGGGTCATGCAATATCTCCACTTCGATGCCTGCGGCAGTACAAAGGGCGTGAAGGAAGAGGTGGGGCGCATGGTTGCCCAGGGCTTTTTGACGGCGGAAGAGGGCAGAAAAATCGACTGCGATGCCATTGCCCGGTTCTTTGAAACGGACCTGGGCTGGCGCGTCCGTCTGGGAGGCAACGTGCTCCGGGAATTCAAGTTCTCCATTCTGGACCAGGGCGAAAAGTACGGTCCCGGCCTGAAGGGGGAGCATGTCCTCCTCCAGGGCGTGGTGGACTGCGCCCTTTTGGAGGAGGACGGCATCACCATCGTAGACTTCAAAACGGACCGCATTGAGGAAGAAGATCTGCCCCAGGCTGTGGAGCGCTATCGCCTTCAGGTGGAGACCTATCGGGAGGCCATGGAGCGGATCTATGAAAAACCCGTGAAAAAGTGCCTGCTGTATTTCTTCCGATTGGGAAGGTTTGCTGAGGTATAAGAAGACCCCGGAGGGCGGTTGCCTTCCGGGGCTTTTGGTTACTGCCGGTTCTGGTCCTGGCCTTTGCTCTGCTGGCTCTGGTTCTGACTCTGATTCTGATTGCGATTTTCTTTGTGATTCATCCTGAAGAACCTCCTGAAAATATCCGCGGTATTTGGCCGCGAGGGTAGTTTGCCCCAATTTTCATGATTTATCCTTGGGCCGGAACAGCAGGCTTGCCAGGAGCCCGGCGAAAATGGCGGCGGTAATGCCTCCGGCTGTGGCTTTGAGTCCCCCGGTGAAGATGCCGAGAAGGCCCTCCCGGTCCACGGCCTCCCGGACACCCTTGGCCAGGGTGTTGCCGAAGCCTGTCAGGGGCACGGCCGCCCCGGCTCCGGCGAAGTCGGCAAAGGGCCCATAGAGCCCCAGGCCGCTCAGAACCACACCGGCTACCACATAGCTTACGAGGATCCTGGCCGGAGTCAGGCCGGTTTTATCGATGAGAAGCTGCCCGATCAGACACAGAGCGCCTCCGCATACAAAGGCCTTTACATAGTCCATGTTTATTGCCCTCCTTCAATGACCACGGCGTGGCACACCCCGGGGATGGGCAGGCCCTGCTGTGTTGAGGTGGGGGAAAGCAGAGCGCCGGTGCCGCAGAAAAGAATTCGCTTCAGCTTCCGGGCGGCTAGCTTTCCCAAAAGCTCGCCGCAGAGTGTGATGGCGCTGCACCCACAGCCGGAGCCTCCGGCGTGGACATCCTGGGCGGTGTTGTCAAAGACCATACAGCCGCAGTCCAGAAGCTTGCCACCCAATGGCAGCCCACCCCGGCGGCCCAGCTCCAGCAGCAGCTCCTTGCCGTACTGGCCCAGATCTCCGGTGACGATGAGGTCGTAGTCCTCCGGCTGCTTGCCCAGGTCCTCCATATGCTGCCGGATGGTGGCAAAAGCCGCCGGGGCCATGGCGGCGCCCATATTGTTGGCATCCTGGA
>OIYS01001078.1_pt1 | contig 15284 bp, 15 predicted proteins | sample 1588271 | NCBI WGS metagenome assembly OIYS01 (sample SAMN03283286) | human gut metagenome | biome: human-associated habitat; material: feces | host: Homo sapiens | place: Peru | collected 2012
CGGATTTTTTGCTTTTTTTGTACTTACATGGTGTCACATCAATTGTAACTCTACATTAGATTAATGTTTAAAGATAAATAATTACTTGCTATTTTCTAATATTTTTATTATACTAATTTTGTATTTTTAATATTATTGGTAGTAGTAGTACTATTTAATTATTTTAGAGAGCTTATGTTGGTGAAATTAAGTATAATTAATAGTATGAACTTGATCAATTTGCATATTATGGGTAAGACCATTATCTCTATTTAAGCGCATAGATTTCTATGAAATAAGGTGGTACCGCGATATTTCGTCCTTATATTTATAGAAATTTTTTTTGGGAGGAATTATGAAGGTATTTATTAGTTTTATATTTACTTATTTACTAGTCCTGGCTATTTATGAGATTTTTCTTATAGTTCCAATTAAAAGAAAAAATAAAAAAGAAAAAAAGGAACTTGCTGAAATAAAATTTTTAGTAACTAAGTATGGACTTAATATTAAAAAAGTTAATTATAATCAACTTTTACAAATAGTAGCATTGATATCATCTTTTGATATTTCGGTAGTAGTTACTGTTGTGTTTGGTTTGAATAATTGGTTAATTCAAATACTAGTTATGGTAGTATTGACTTTAATATTATTTATTATTAGTTATTATTTAGTATACTGTTTTTATAAAAAGAAAGGAATGATAAAAGATGTATAATTTTAAAGAGATAGAAAAAAAATGGCAAGATTATTGGGATAAGAATGAGTGTTTTAAAGCATTAGATGATTATTCTAAGAAGAAGTTTTATGCCTTGGTTGAATTTCCATATCCATCAGGTGTAGGGATGCATTTAGGTCATATTAAGGCTTATTCTGGTTTGGAAGTTGTTTCTAGAAAGAAGAGAATGGAAGGTTATAATGTTTTATTTCCAATTGGATATGATGCTTTTGGATTACCTACAGAAAATTCAGCTATTAAACAAAATATCCATCCAAGAGTTTTGACTGATAGAAATATTTCTGTATTTGCTGGACAATTAAAGAAGGTTGGTTTTTCATTTGATTGGTCTAGAGTAATAGATACTACTGATGAGAATTATTATAAGTGGACACAGTGGATATTTTTGAAAATGTTTGAAAAGGGACTTGCTTTTAGGGATAAGACTTTAGTTAATTATTGTCCTAGTTGTAGAGTGGTTTTATCAAATGAGGATTCACAAGGTGGAAAATGTGATATTTGTCATTCACAGATTGTTCAAAAAGAAAAAGATGTTTGGTACCTAAGAATTACTGAATATGCTGATAAGTTATTGGAAGGTTTAAAGGAAGTTGATTATTTACCTAACATTAAATTACAACAGGAAAATTGGATTGGTAAATCTACTGGTGCTTATGTTGATTTTAAAGTTAAGGATATTGATGAAATTTTAAAAGTTTATACAACACGTCCTGATACTTTATTTGGAGCTACTTTTATGGTTGTTGCTCCAGAACATGATATTATTGATAATCATAAAGATATGATTAATAATATGGATGAAATTATAGCTTATAGGGAAGAGGCTAAGAAAAAGACTGAATTTGAAAGGGTACAGTTAGCTAAGGATAAGACTGGTGTTAGGATTGATGGCTTAGTAGCAATAAATCCAATTAATGGTAGTGAAATACCTATTTATATTTCTGATTATGTAATGATGGGTTATGGTACTGGTGCTATTATGGCCGTTCCAGCACATGATACTAGAGATTATGAGTTTGCTACTAAGTTTGGTATTGATATTATTCCTGTTATTGAAGGCGGAGATATATCAAAAGAAGCTTATACTGGTGACGGTGTTCATATTAATTCTCAGTTCTTGGATGGTTTAAATAAGGAAGATGCAATTAAAAAAGTTATTGAATTCTTGAGTGAAAAAGGTCTTGGTGAGAAAGCGGTTCAATATAAAATGAAGGATTGGGCATTTAATAGACAAAGATATTGGGGAGAGCCAATTCCTATAGTTCATTGCTCTCATTGTGGAGATGTTGCAGTTCCTTATGAAGAATTGCCTTTGAGGTTACCTGATGTTGATAATTTTGAGGTTGGTACTGATGGTGAGAGTCCACTTGCTAAAATTGAGAGTTTTGTTAATTGCAAGTGTCCAAAATGTGGAAGAGATGCAAAAAGGGAAACTGATACAATGCCTCAATGGGCTGGTTCTAGTTGGTATTTCTTAAGATATATTGATCCTCATAATGATAAAGAGTTTGCTTCTTTAGAAAAGCTTAAATATTGGATGCCAGTTGATTGGTACAATGGTGGAATGGAGCATGTTACCAGACACGTTATTTATTCTAGATTCTGGTATCATTTCTTATATGATTTAGGATTAGTTCCAACAAGTGAGCCATATAAAAAGAGAACTGCTCAAGGTTTAATCTTAGGACCTGATGGAGAAAAAATGAGTAAGTCTCGTGGTAATACAATTGATCCTAATACTATGGTTGATCAATATGGTGCAGATGCTTTGAGAACTTATGTTCTTTTCATGGGGGACTATGGATTAGAGGCTCCTTGGAATGAACAAGGTGTAAAAGGAGTTAGTCGTTTCTTAGATCGTGTATATAGACTTTCTGAGGTAGTTAATGATAATGATGGCTATACACCTAAATTTGAAAGTATTATTAATAAAACAATTAAAAAAGTAAGTGAAGATATTGATACTTTAAAATATAATACAGCTATTTCTGAATTGATGAAGTTAGTTAATGAATACTATACTGTTGATAATATTAGTAAAGACGATTATACTGTATTGTTGAAATTATTATATCCATTTGCACCTCATGTTACAGAGGAATTAAATGAAATGATTGGAAATGTTGCAATCTGTAAATCCAGTTGGCCCCAATATGATTTATCTAAGACTGTTGATTTAACTAAAGAAATTGCAGTTCAAGTAAATGGTAAGGTTAGAGCAACTATTACTATTAATACTGATGATTCAGAAGATGTTATCAAAGAAAAAGCTTTACAGGCTGAAAATGTTATTAAACATACTGAGAACAAAGAGATCGTTAAAATTATAGTTATTAAGGGTAAGATAGTTAATATAGTAGTTAAATAGACTTTAAGGAGACTTAGAGTCTTTTTTCTACAAATAATTTTATTTTAATGTCTTATAATTCTTTTGGTGATAAAATGAAAGTTAAAATATTTGATTTAGAAGATGAAAAAGATTTGGAAAATGAAGTTAATGCTTTTCTTTCTGATTTAGAGGGAGAAGTTGTTGATATTAAATATCAGGTTAGTTTGGGTGTTTTTAGTGATGAACAAGTTTTTTGCTTTTCAGCTATGATTGTTTATTACTAGTTAGCATATTATTATTTTTTATGTTATCATGGTGGTGGAGGATAAATTATGAATAGTAGTAAAATTTTATCTAATGCTTTGATTTTATCAATTGCTGTTGTGATAGCTAAAATAATTGATTTTTTGTATATAGTGCCTCTTTATCATATTATTGGTAATAAGGGTGGAGCATTATATGGATATGCATACGTTATATATACTATTTTTATGTCATTTTTATCTTTACCAGTAGTTTTTTCAATTTCTAAGACTACTTCTTCATATCAGGCTTTAGGATATAATAATGTAAAGAAAAGAAGTTTTTTACTGGCTAAATATATTTTTGTAGGATTAGGTGCAATTTCATTTATATTTACCTTTTTACTTGCCCCTGTGTTTGCTAGAATGATAATTGGAGATATTACTGGTGGTAATTCTTTTAATGATATTACACTTGTCATTAGGATGGTTTCTATATCATTTTTAATTATACCTCTTTTGAGTGTATATAGAGGTTATTTTGATGGTCATAGAATAACTAATATGGCTTCTGTATCAAATAGCATTGAACTTATTGCTAGAGCTCTTATTTCTATAATTTTAAGTTTATTAGCAAATAAAGTATTTAGACTACCATTAGTATGGGTTTCATGTTTTGCTTTAATTGGTGTGTTTTTAGGACCATTATGTTCATATATATATTTATTTGTAAAGTTACGTATTAATAAAAATAAATTTAATACAAAAATTAGAAAAGTTGTTGAGCCTTTAGTTTCTTCTAAAACTATTGTTAAAAAAATAATGTTTTATATGTCGTTTTTAGTAATTAGTGATTTAATTAGAACATTATATGGTTTTATAGATATAGTAACAGTAGTTAAATCATTAGTAAAATATGCACACTTTAGTGTTAGTGATGCTGAAGGTGTAATTGGTATGATTACTATATGGACCAATAAATTTAATTGTATGTTGGTAGCAATAGCAATAGAGATTTTTAATAGTTTAGCTGATGGATTATCTAAAAGTATTACTAACAATGATAAGAAGGATATTAATTATAAAATTAATCAAGCCTTAAGCCTACTTTTAATAGTAATAGTCCCAATTGCTTTTATTGTTAGCTTTTTGTCTGTTCCTATTTGGATGATGCTTTTTGGTGTAGATAAATATGGCCCTAGTGTCCTTTCTTATTCTATCTTTCTAGGACTTATTATGGCTGTTTCTACTATGATTTTTTCAATTCTTCGTTCTTTTAAGGATCAAAAAGTTGTTTTATATAGTTTGGGTATTGGTTTACTGTTAAAAATACTTTTAAATACTAGCCTTATTAATGCTTTCTATAAGATGGGCTTACCTGCTTATTATGGCTCTATTACAGCTAGTATTATTGGTTATTTGATTTCTACTATTATTTGTTTTATAATTTTGTATATTAAATATAATGTTAATTTTGAAAGTTTTATTAAGAGTCTTATAGATACTTTTTGTGTTGTTTTAGCAATCTTTGTAATACTTTTTGTGATAAAGTTAGTTGTACCTATTAATAATAGCGGTTTTATTGTAAATCTTATAGTAACTTTATTCTATCTTTTAATTTATTTAATACTTTATTTTCTTCTTGCTAAAAGATTTAAATTATTTAAAAGTGTTAGTATAAAAAGTAGATGATGTTATGCTTTTTTATGTATTATAAAAGGAGATAGTTGCGTCTCCTTAATTTTTTTTATTTTCTAGTTCTTTTTTTAATTTGTTTTTACTTCTTTTCTTTATTATTTTTCGATATGTTGGTACTAATTTTGTAAATATAAAGTACATTGGTTTATTAAGTATATAATCCCATTCACCTAAAAATTCTACGTAATCTCCGCCGAATTTCTTTTTAAATTCATGAAGACTTAATATAGGGTTGTCTTTTGATAAGTCACCAATTGTACCAAATTGATCATACATTGTTATGCCTTTTTCTTTACAGTATTTTATGTGATTATAATATGTATTGTAATTTGTATATGTCTCACTTAGTATATTGTGATTTCCTGCATATAAGACCCAAGCTTTATCTTTATATGTTACAATCATATGGGCGTTTAATGTAATATCATTACCGTACTCTTGTTTATACTTTTTGAATTTTTCTAATTCTTTTTTTATTGTTTCTTTCTGGTTAGTTAACTCTTTTAGCTTTACTTTTGAGCTTTTACTTAAATTATCAATTGGCATTATAGATATTTGATCAGTTATCTTTTTTAAATTTTTTTCTAGGGCTTTGATGGTTTTACCTAAGTGTATTTTACCTAGGAAGAGTATAGCACTTGTATTTTTATTTCCATTAAAGACTTCATACAATGTTTCATAGTAATCTTCATTATATGAGATAAAGTCTTTTCTGGCTTCTGTTAATTGCATTAAGTGATAAAATTCTTTTATATCTTTTTCAGTTCCTATTGCTACTTCTGTTTCTAGTTTTTGTGATTTGGCAATACGCTGTTTTGTTGTTTTTGAAAAGTGATTTTCTATTTCGGAAAGTGGTTGTGTTAAATCAATTCTAAAAGAATATCTTGGTTGATTTGTTTCGAAATTTTTAGTAAAGCCTAAGTGTTTAAAGCCTATCTTTTTCAACATATTATAAACTTTATCTTTGTCATAGAATGTTTTTTGTTCTTCATTTAGATAGTTATAGTCTTTTATAACAATATCAGGGTCTATTTTTACGAAGATACCTTTTTTCTTTTTAGCAAATTCTGTAACTCTTTTTGTCATTTCTTTTACTAGGTTTTCGTCATTATAATCTATAATAAAGCCGCGTGGAGCATAAAAATAGCTATAATTTAGTGGGAGATGTTTCTGCAATAATAGAGTTGCACCTACAATATTGTTGTCATCTATTAATCCTAAGTAATATGGTGTTAGGTGCTTTTTTATTTTTGAAAATTCTCCCCAACTATATGATTGAAGAAAATGTGCCTTATTATTATTTGCAACAAATTCGTCGTATGTTGTTTTATCTAGTCTTTTTAGTGTAAACATTTTTAACTCTCCTTCTCTATATCTTAGTATATCACAAAGTACTGATTTTCAAAAAAAAAGTAAAATATTTTATTTATTTTACTAGTTACATTATATACATGCCTTCTTCTTTTTTTAGATAATTGCTTTTACCTTTTTCTTCTAGTATTTGTACCCTTTCTTTTAATCTATCTATCTCATATTTTAGCTTTTTTAACTCATCTTGATTTTGACATGATGGCATTTGATAATTTGGATTTGGAAATGGATACATATATGGTATTGGCATATTATTCATATTATCCACCTATCTTTCATTTTATTATATTCAATAAAATTAATTTGGTGATAATTTGTTTATTTGTTATAATTTAATTATGAATTCTTGAAAAGAGGTAGTTTATGAGACTTAGAAATATTAAAAATAAAGAAGAAATATTAAATAGTTCTTCATACTTAGTTAAAAATCCTAAACAATATAAGGGTAGTTGGAGTAATCTATTTAAAAACAATAACCCAATATTTATAGAGATTGGTATGGGAAAGGGTAAATTTATTATAGAAAATGCATTAAAATATCCAGATATTAATTTTATTGGCATAGAAAAATATGATAGTGTTGTTTGTAAATGTTTAGTTAAAATACCAGATAATCTTTCTAATTTGTTGATTGTTAGAATGGATGCTTTAGAGATTGATCAAGTTTTTTCTAAGGAGATTGATAGAATATATTTAAACTTTTCTGATCCTTGGCCTAAAGTTCGACATAGTTTAAGAAGGCTATCTAGTAAGATATTTCTTAATAAATATGATAGTATTTTTAGAAAAGATGAAAATATATTTATGAGAACTGATAATAGGGATTTGTTTATTTATTCACTAGAAAGCTTTAGTGAACATGGTTATATATTAAAAAATATTAGTTTTGATTTACATGCTGTAGAAGATGAGAACCTTATAACAACAGAATATGAAGATAAATTTTCTAATCAGGGAATGAATATTTATTCTGTTGAGGCTTTTAAAGAAAGTGTCTAAAAGAGTAAATATTTAAAAAAAATTTTTACATTTATTAAAAATTTGGTATAATGTATTAAGAGTAGGTGAATTATGAAGAGGATAGTTATTTTACTCTCAGTGCTACTTGTTTTTATAACGGGATGTAGTGTTACAAGACTAGATAATAAGACGTTGGATGAAAGTATTGATATTATACTTTCTGATAAGCAAAAGGCTTATAATGTTAATTTTGATGGATATAAGTACTATGTTCCTAATGGACTTGAATTCTTAAATAAAGATGAGTATAATGCTTTACTTAAAGATAAAAATAATAATAAATATTATTTGTATGTTGATGCAATTAGTTATTATCATAAAGTTGATATAGATTTTTCAAAAGATAATGATTCTTACTATTATAAGGAATTGAATTATAATAAGAAGAAGGGCTATATTCAAGTTTTATCGTCAGGTAAAGATAATTACTATATTAAAATGATTTTTAACTATGCTAGATTAGAGGCTTATGCTTCAAAGAGTGATTTAGGTAGTGTTGTTAATAATATGAGTTATATTTTAAGATCAATAAAGTTTAATGATAAGGTTCTAGAGAGTTTAATTGGTGATAATGTTTTAAGTTATAAAGAGGAAAACTATACATTATTTGAGACGGAATCATCGCAAGAAGATTTTTTGGAAGTTGTTAGTAAGTACGATCCAGAATTTAGTAAGGCTAGGGATCAAGATAATATTGATATTAATGATGATTAATTTTTTGTGAGGTGAACTCTATGGGTATATTTGATAAACTTAAAAATGCTTTATTTGAAGAGGAATATGTTGAAGTTGAAGAAAAGCCTAAAGCAAAGTTAAAGAAAGAAAAGAATAGATTTAAAAAGGCAAGTAAGCCTGATACTTCTTCTCAAGTAGAAGAAAAACCTATTGCTAAAAAGATTATATTACCTGAAAAGACAGAGGTTTATAGTGATAATGATGATGTTAATGATTATGAAGAAGAAGTTTTGGAAGAGTCTGTAGAAGAGAAAAAAGATAACAGCTTTAAAATTATGGATGATAATGATTTTAAAAGTGATGATTATGCATATGAGGATGTTGAGCCAAAGATTGTAAAGGTTATTGAAAAAGATAATAATACTGACAATTATTCTAATTATTACAATGGTTCTAATTCTAGTTCTAATCTTTATCAGGGATCAAAGAAAGAGGAAAAGAAGAAGATGCCTTATGGCTTAGATGAGACACCTAAAGTTAATGTTCATCAATATGGAGCTTATGAGAGAAAAGATGAAAGAGGTTATTTTAAGCCTTCTCCAATTATTTCTCCTATATATGGTATTCTTGATAAGAACTATAAGAAAGAAGAAATTGTTACTAGGAAAGATGTAAGACTTAGTAGTAGTTATTCAAGAGAAAAGCTTAATGTTGATGAAGTTAGAAACAAAGCTTATGGTAAGTTAGAAGATGAAATAGAAGAAGTTTCATTTGATGAGACTCCTGATAATAAGCCAACATTTGAGATAGAAAAAGATAATTTATTAGTTGACTTAACATCTGATGATAAAAAGCCATCTGTTAAAGAGGTAACTATGGGTGATGCTTTAGAATATTTTCAGGATTTAGGACTTGAATATAATGTTGATTATGTTGATGCTACTAAAAAGGCTACTGGTAGAAGAGTAAAAGATAATTATGAAGAGTTAAAACAAGAAAAGACTGATAATGTTGATAGTTCATCAGAAAAAAAGCCTAATAATGTTGATAGTTCATCAGAAAAAAAGCTTAATAATGTTGATGACTTGTCAAAGAAAGAAAAAGAAGAAAAGGATACAAAAGAAGAAATTAAAAAAAGTGATGATGATGACAATTTATTTGATTTAATTGATTCTATGTATAAAGAAGAAGAATAGGAGGACTAATGGAAGATCTAAATTTACTTTTACCTGTATTATTATATATACTTGGTATCATATTATTAATAGTATTAATTATTTTAGGAATAAGACTTATTTCTACATTAGATAAGTTAGAACGTGTTGTTGATAATATTGATCAGAAGGTTAATTCTTTAAATAATGTGTTCTCGCTTATTGATAAAATAACAGATAGTATTGCTTCATTTAGTGAATCTATTACTAGTAATGTAGCAGGCCTTGTTTATAAGATATTTAAGAAAAAAAAGAGAAAGGACGATGATATTTATGAGTAAAAAAAGTGGTTTAGGAAAGTTTATAGCAGGAGCTGCTGTAGGAGCAGGTCTTGGTATACTATTTGCTCCAAAAAAGGGGAGTGAAACAAGAGCTATATTAAAGGAAAGGTTAGAATATTTAGTAGATAAAGTAAAAGATATTGATGCAGCTGATATTAAACGTGAGTTTGATCAGAAAGTTAAAGACATTAAAAAAGAGTTAGCTGACTTAGATAGAGAAAAAGTATTAGAAATTGCTAAAGAAAAAGCAGAAGATTTAAAAGAAAAAGCTCAAGATTTAGTTGACTTAGCTGTTGAAAAAGGTACACCTGTACTTAAAAAGGCAGCTATGGAAGTTAGAGAAAAAGCAATTGATGTTACTAAGGAAGTTTTAAGAAAATTAGAAAATACTAAGTAATTATTAGGGTGATTTAGTCATCCTTTTTATTTATGATATCTATCAAAATATTTGACTATTTAAATATTTGTGTTAAAATATAATTATATTTTTGATGATTAGTAAATTAGTAGAAATTAAATTTGCTTTTAGAGAGTTAGTGGTTGGTGGAAACTAATACAAATTAATTTTGAATTACATTGCTATGAGAAAAGTCGTTTATCGCGTTAAGATATTGAGGTGTATTTATACACGAAATAAGGTGGTACCACGAACAATTCGTCCTTTGGATGATTGTTCGTTTTTATTTGTTAGGAGGTTTTATGCATACTGAATATGAGGTTAGAATACTAGATATTAATAGGGATGAATTGATTGAAAAGTTGGAAAAGACTAGTGCTGTTTTTCAATGGGATTTAATGCAAAGACGTTTTGTTTATGATTTTATTCCAAAAGAAGATAATAAATGGATTAGACTTAGAACTAATGGTGAAAAGACTACGTTGACAATTAAGAATCTAACATCTTCTTCTATTGATGGTACGCAGGAGTTAGAAATTGAAGTGGATAATTTTGAGCGATGTAATCTTATCTTAAAAGAGTTGGGTTATAATCCTAGAGGTTATCAAGAAAATAGACGTAGACAATATATTTTGAATGGTGTTGAAATTGATATTGATTCTTGGCCTAAGATTCCTGATTATTTAGAAATAGAAGGTCCTAGTGAAGAGGCTGTTTTTAATACATTAGAATATTTGGGATTTAAGAGAGAAGATGCTACTACGAGAGATGTAGAGGGTATATTTTTAGATTATGGATTTAATCTTCAGGAAATATACAATTTAAAGTTAGAGGAGGAAAGAAAATGACAAATTGGGAAGAATTAAAATGGAGAGGTTTAGTTAAAGATGTTGCTGGAAGCGATATTGAGGATAAAATAAATGCTGGAGGAGTTACTTTTTATTGGGGAACTGATCCAACTGCTGATAGCCTACATTTAGGACATTACAGTTCATTAATTACTGCGAAAAGATTAATGCTTATGGGACATAATCCAATCCTTTTATGTGGTGGTGCTACTGGTAGAATTGGAGATCCTAGACCAACTGCTGAAAGAGAAATTATGCCAATTGAAGTTTTAGAAGCTAATATTGAATGTATTCATAAGCAAATTGACAAGATATTTGATGGGAAGGCTAAGCTTGTTAATAATTATGATTGGTTTAAGGATTATGGATATTTGGATTTCTTAAGAGATATTGGAAAGTATATTAATGTTAATTATATGTTAGGTAAGGATATTATTCAAAGAAGATTGGATACAGGTATTACTTATGCTGAATTTAGCTATATGTTGATTCAAGGATATGACTTTTTAAATATGTATGAAAAAATGGGTTGTACTATGCAAGTAGAAGGATCAGATCAATGGGGTAATATTACTACTGGAATTGATTTGATTAAAAAGATTCTTGGAAAAGAAGCATATGGATTTACCATGCCATTAATATTAGATTCAACTGGTAAAAAGTTTGGTAAGAGTGAAGGTAACGCTTTATGGTTAGATGAAAATAAGACATCTTGCTATGAATTATACCAATATTTAATAAATACAGATGATTCTAAAGTATATGAGTACTTGAAAGTATTTACTTTTTTAACACCTGAAGTGATTGATTCTGTAATGGAAGAACATAAAAAGGCACCGGAGAAAAGAATTGCTCAAAGAAAGTTAGCTGAGTGTATTATTACTGATTTACATGGTAGAGAAGGTTATGATAACGCTGTTAAAATAAGTGAGGCTTTGTTTAATGGAGATATTAAATCATTTACTTCTAAAGATATAGAAATAGCATTTAAAGGTCTAGATGTATTTAAAATTAATAGTGATTTAAATATAGTAGATTTATTAGTTAATAGTGGTGCTTGTTCTAGTAAGAGAGAGGCAAGGGAATTTGTTAATAATGGTTCTATTACATTAAATGGTGAGAAAGTTAGTGACTTGGAATTTGTTATTACTAAAGACTCTTGTATCGATAGTAAATATATTGTTATAAGACGCGGTAAAAAGAAATATTTTATTGGTGTATATGAATAAAGAATGTTAATTTAATATTCTTTTTGTGTGGAAAAATACATATTTTTTTGTTATTATTATCATAGGAGGATTTAGATGAACAAGAAACTACTTAAAAGATTAAAATTGATATCTATTGTATGTGTAATTATTTTGATTATAGAGGTTTTTTATCTGATTTATGTTTCATTTTTTAAAAGTTCTAAATCTATATACTTTGATAGTACTAATTCTTTGGATGTTGTGGAAAAAGGTTTTATAAGTGCTGGTAGTAATAATGATAATGACAAGCATTATGAAAAAGCTAAGATTACAAAATATAATTCTAAAATGGAAAAGAGTTTTGAAAAACTATATAATAAGGGGTATAATGGGGCTTTTTTCTCAGTAATAGAAGATGATGATGGTTATGTTGCTGTTGGTAGTTATGAGGCTGATGAGAGCGAATATAGGCGTTCTGCTAGAAGTGCATTAATAGTAAAATTTGACAAGAGTGGTGAAGTTGTTTTTGAGAATAGCTTCCAGATGTTAGGTAATTCTAAATTTGTTAATATTGTTTCTGTTGATGATGGTTACTTGGTAGTTGGACAGAGTATTTATGAAGATATGTCTTTGGGTACATCTAGGGATGGTGGAGCATATTTAGTAAAATATAATAAGTCTTTAAAACTAGAATGGAAAAGTAATTATGGTGGAAATAAATCAGCTGTTTATAATGATTTAGTTGTTTATGATAATTATATTTATACTGTTGGTAAAGACTTAGAAAAGTCTGGAATAATTTCTAAGTATGATATGAATGGTAACTTAATCAAAACAGTAATTTATGAATATACTGATAATTTAGGATTTAGTAGTGTTACACAAGTAAATGGCAACATTGTGGTTAGTGGTGCTAAGTATATTGAGGATGGCAAATCAGCAGCACTTCTTGCTTTGTATGATAGTGAATTAAATTATATAAAGGAATCTTGCTATAGTGATGATGGTAGTAATAGATTTAATAATTTTATGGTAGATGAAAATAATAATATAATTGTTATTGGTATGAAAAAAATTGATAAAAAAAGTGATTTAGATATATTTAGTTATGATGGTATTATTGGAAAATATGATAAGAATTTGACTGAAATTGAAACTTTAATTTATTCTAATGATAAGGATGATCACTTTACTGATATAAAAATTTATGATGATAATTATATTGTTTCTGGTTATTCTTCTTATGAAAAACATGGCTATATGACAAAATTTATTGTTTATAGCAAAGCATTAAAGGTTTTAGAGGTTCGTTAAAAAGATAATCACACCGGATGGTGTGGTTTTTTGTGTGATAAAAAATTCTAATTTTAATAAATTAGATCTTATATAAATTATGATAATTGATGTATAAAAAGAAAAAATTGGGTTTTCCCAATTTCTTTTACTTATTATAGAATTCAACGATTAATGCTTCATTAATATCAGCATTTAATTCATTTCTTTCTGGAAGTCTAACATATTTAGCTTCTTTTTTACCTTCATCATAAGTAATGAAGTCAACTCTTTTTGTTGTTTTCTCTAATGACTCTAGTACTACTTTTAAGTTCTTGTCATCTTCTTTTAATGAAATTGTATCTCCAACTTTTACTCTGTAAGATGGAATATCAACTTTTTTACCATTAACAGTTACATGTCCATGGTTAACTAATTGTCTAGCTCCACGACGAGTTGATGCAAAACCTATACGATAAACTAAGTTATCTAGTCTTGATTCAAGTAATCTTAAGAAGTTAGTACCATGAATTCCTTGCATTTTTTCAGCTTCTTTAAAAGTCTTTTTGAATTGTCTTTCATTTAGTCCATACATAAAACGAACTTTTTGTTTTTCTTTTAATTGTGTACCATAGTCAGATAGTTTTCCCTTTCTATCATTTCCATGTTGTCCTGGTCCGTATGGACGACGTAAGTCTTTTCCAGTTTCACTAATTGAGAAACCAACACGACGAGCTTGTTTAAAAGCTGGTCCAGTATATCTTGCCATATTTTTCTCCTTTCATTTACAATTCATTGAAATTGATTTAGTCATATCTTAGGGAGTTTCTCTTATTTTTCGCATAAACAGCAATAGTTACTAAACTATAATTGAAAAACACTTTAAAATATTCTAAATCTGCTGTTTCAAGTGAATTTGCATTTCTAATTATATGGTATTATTCTTTATATGTCAAGGCTTTTAGTACTTTATGAATACTATTTCGCGTGTTTTTTACACTATTAATCATTACTTTAAATTTTATTCATTATTTCTTATATTATCTTCATTTAGAATAAATTTTATAAAATAGTGGAAAATTATATCGCTATTGTGTTAAAATATGTTTATGTAAGATAGAGGTGAAGTAGATGCAAGGACAATTTTTATTTATTGGTTCAATTTGTATAGTTGGCTTAATTATAATTATACTTATACTTCATTTTATTAGAAAATTTCAACGTAAATCTTATAGAGATAGAATAAAAGAATTGGAACTACAAAGGAATCTTATAGAAAGTACACCAGTATTATTGGAACTCTCTAAGGTTGAACCTATAATTAAAAATGAAAAGTTAGAGGAAAAGTATAATCGCTGGCAAGAAAGATTCGCTTCTATTAAAGAAAATAAACTTACTTTAATTGATGATATGTTAATAGATTTGGATGTTTTTGTGGAAAAACGTGACTATAAAAACTGTCTATATCGTATGGCAAAAATTGAAATGGAAATTTATAAAGCTAGAGAAGCTGCAAATGCATTACTTGATGAAATTAGAGATGTTACTCTTAGTGAAGAAAGATATAGATCTATAGTTACTAAACTTAAAACGAAGTATAGAACTCTTAATAAGGACTTTGTTGATCATAAACAATTATATGATGATATGATCGAAGCTATAACTTTACAATTTGAAAATATTGAAAAAAGATTTCTTGATTTTGAAAAAGCTATGGAAAAAAATGAATATAATGAAGTTGTTCATATAGTTAAAGCTTTAGATACAATGATTAGTCATATTGAAATTGTTGTTAATGAGGTTCCTGATGTTTTATTAATAGCAAAACAAATTATTCCTAATAGATTAAAAGAAATTACATATACATATAATGAGATGAATAATAAAGGATATTCTTTAGATTACTTAAATATTGAATATAATACTGAAGAAGTTCGTAAGAATTGTGAACAAATACTCGATAAAGTTAAAGTACTTAACTTAGAAAATTGTATGTTTGATTTAAAAACTATGCTTGATTATTTAGATTCTT
>OIYS01001079.1_pt1 | contig 15279 bp, 5 predicted proteins | sample 1588271 | NCBI WGS metagenome assembly OIYS01 (sample SAMN03283286) | human gut metagenome | biome: human-associated habitat; material: feces | host: Homo sapiens | place: Peru | collected 2012
CAGGCGAAAAATCCCTCGCTGTTGGTCATATTCCCGGTTTTCAGATAGACCCTAAGGAAACCCTAAATAAATCGTCTTCGGCTGGCGGCGAATCTTTTGCCCCATCCGTACAGTTCTGAAAGCGGGAAATACACAAAGTATTCCACCGCTTTCAGAACTTTCGGCTGAGCCAAAATCTTTTGCCGCCAGCTTTCGCCGATTTATTCAGAGCTTCCTTAAGAAAGCAAAAACCTCCGCCGGGTATCCGGCGGTGCAAATAGATATCCGGCTTATTTTGTGGCAAATGCGCGACCGACCGAAACGGGAGACACGCATTCTTGTTCAGCTGAACAAGGGAATCCGGTGCAAAACCGGAACACGGCGGGCAGACCCGTCGTGCTGTAAGCACGGAGCCGACTTCCTTTCCGCGAAAGCGGGTCATTGGGGAAACCTGAGAAGGCGGGAAGCGGCGTGGACGATTTCGTCCGAACGTGTTAGTCAGAAGACCTACAAACTGTGCGTTTGAAAAACGTGCAGCATAAGCAGAACGCCCCGGCGGCGGTAAACCCGACGTGCCGGAGCTGGCCGGAATGAATTCCGCTTTACGCCTGCGGGCGTTGCAATACCATATAATGAGGAGGTTTATTTATGAAGAGAAGACTACTGGCATTCCTGCTGGCGTTTGTGATGACGTTCAGCCTTGTGCCGGTAAACGCGTTTGCCGCAGAGGCAGATGCAGCCGCTCTTTACACCAACATTACCACGGAATCCGGCGAAAATGTGACCGTCGAGTATGTGGAAACGGTTGTTGGTGAAGCGGCGTGGGGTGAATCGATCAACACACCGTATTACCATGTGACGATTCCTGAAGGAACCGGAAAGGTGCTTCTCACCTATCCGGAAAGTGTCAAGCTTGTGCTTTCCGGGGATGACGGGGCAGTTTTCTTCTACAGGAATACGTACCCGGGACAAAGCGAGATTGCTCTCGGCGGGGCTCTCACGGTTGCGACCAACGATGACGGAAGCAAGACGGTGACCATTCCTGTTGAAAGTTTCATGCGGAGTGCGGCTGGTTCAGTTGCTGTGGGCATGGCATACTACGTTGACGGGGAGAACCAGTCTGCTGCCGAATTCTTTGACTTTACTTACGCAGCCCTGACCCATGCGGTTACCCTGACCTCCGGCGAGGGCTATACCCTGACCGGAGAAACCACGGTAGAGGACGGCAAGGACTACAGCTTCACCGTCACCATCGCCGACGACTACGAGATGGAAGACAACTTCGTAGTCAAGGCCAACGGCGAAACGCTGACGGCCGGTGAAAGCGGCAGCTACACGGTTGAGAACGTCACTGCCGATCTGACCATTACCGTCGAGGGCGTCGTGAAAAAGCAGGCTGCCAGTCACGCTGTGACTTTGACTCCCGGCGAGGGCTATACCCTGACCGGAGAAGCCACGGCAGAGGATGGCAAGGACTACACCTTCACCGTGACCGTGAGCGAAGGCTACGACGCGGCCAACATGGTCGTCAAGGTCAACGGCGAGGAAGTTACCGCGGTTGACGGCATTTACACCGTCGAGAAGGTTTCCTCCGACCTGACCATCACTGTTGAGGGCGTGACCGAAGCCGTTCAGAAGACGGCCGGCCTGTCCGTTCTGAAGTTCGGCGACACAAGCACCGAGGCCAAGGCGCAGATGTTCCAGCTGATTCCGGCTTTCGACCCGGCGGTCAAGGAATACACCGTGCTCGTGCCGGACAACTCCAACATGTTCTACGCATGGGCGACGCAGGCTATCGACAGAAGCAGCAGCACGACCATCACGGCCAAGTGGGTAAACCTTAACGTTGATACCGAGAAGACACAGGCTCTGACCTCCGGCAAAGCCAGCGGCCAGAATCTGGCAGGCTTCGCACCCACCGGCACGAAGGTCAACACCATGACCGTCACCGTTGTGGACGGCGACTTCAAGGATGAGTACAAGCTCACCTCCGTCCGTGTTGCGCCGAGCCTGACCGCCCTGTCTCTGGACGGCATCCGGTTCGCGGAGAGCTTCTCCGCTACCAAGACGGCTTACACCGCGACCACTGCCGCCGAGAGCGTTACCGTTGCGGCGACTCCCCGTGATGAAAGCTACACCGTCACCGTTAACGGCGGCAGCGATACCACCGTTCCGCTGAATCTTGGTGAGAACAAGATCGACGTGGTCGTCACCAACCCCGGCGGCTATACCAACACCTACACCATTACCGTTACCAGACTGGCAGCCATCGAGGTCGGCTTCACCGTTGACCCCGCCGACGCCAAGGTAACTGTCTGGGATTCCAACAAGGACAGAGTTGCTCCCACGGACGGTAAGTATTCCGTCATGGCTGACGCCGAGTACACCTACCTCGTGCAGAGCGACGGCTATGTCAGCCAGAAGAGCAGCTTCAAGTTCAGCGAAAGCAGCACCATCGACATTACTCTGGCCGTGGCTACGGAGAACCCGAACCTGGACAAGAGCATCACTGCCGAGTGGGGCAACTTCCGCAAGGGCGACAACAATCTGGGTATCACCAACGCTAAGACCCCCTACGCCCCCGAGGACGCGGAAATTCTGTGGGCTGTGAAGCACGGCACCGGCTGGGCGGCCGCCCCCGGTTCTCCCATCATGGTCGATGGCGACATCTACACCTACTCCGGAAGCACCATCCGCCGTCTCAACAGCATGACCGGCGAGACGGTGACCGAAGGCACCATGGTTGATAAGTCCAGCTACTCCATCGTCCCCATGACTTATGGCGACGGCATGGTCTTCGTTGGCCTGTCCGGCGGCAAAATTCAGGCATTCAATGCCAAGACGCTGGAATCCCTGTGGGTCTACACCGACGAGCTGGGCGGTCAGCCCAACTGCCCCATCACCTACAAGGACGGCTACATCTACGCAGGCTTCTGGAACAGCGAGGACAGAAACGCCAACTTCGCCTGCATCAATACCGTTGACGAAGATCACGCCTCCGCTACCGAGGTCAAGTACGCCAGCTGGACTTACACCAGAGCGGGCGGCTTCTACTGGGCGGGCGCCTACGTCACCGACAAGCTTGCCATCGTCGGCACCGATGACGGCGCAGGCGGTTACGACACCAACGGCGCCGCGCTGCTGGTCTTCGACCGCTACACCGGCGAGAAGCTCGACGCCCACGAGGGTATCCGCGGCGACCTGCGCTCCAACGTTTCCCATGACCCCGAATCCGACCGGGTGTTCTTCACCACCAAGGGCGGCATTCTGGGCAACGCCCAGATCGACTGGGATACCGGTAAGATTCTGGACTACAAGGAAGTCGTTATCAAGGATGCGCAGGGCAATGCCAACGCCATGTCCACCTGCACGCCTTCCGTGTACAACGGCAGAATCTACATCGGCGTCGCCGGCACCAGCCAGTTCGGCGCCAACAGCGGCCATGGCATCGCGGTTTATAACCTGAACGGCGACGGCTCCATGACCCAGGCGTATGTTTACGCCATCGTCGGCTATCCCCAGACCTCTGCCATGGTCTCCACGGCATACTCTGCCGAGGATGGCTCCGTGTACATCTACCTGCCCTACAACTATACCCCCGGCGGCGTTTCCGTACTGAAGGATAAGCCCGGCCAGACTGCGCCTGTGACCACCACCGGCTCCGGCTACAGCGAGGTCTTCACCCCGGTCGGCCCGCTGGCACAGTACTGCATCTGCTCCACCATCGCCGACCAGTACGGCACCATCTACTATAAGAACGACTCCTGCTACATGATGGCGATCACCTCCAAGATCGAATCTCTGGAGATCACCCAGTATCCCACCATCACCGAGAACGAGGACGGCTCCATCACCGTTGACGGTCTGAAGGCTGTCACCAAGCTGAAGAACGGCGAGGAGCGGGATGTATCCAACTATGTTTCCGTCGTCAAGAACGAGGAGACCGGCGGCTACACCGTGTCCTACACCTACGGCTTCGACAACGCTAACTACGGCCTGAAGACCGTGACCGCTGAGATCAGCGACCACACCGTCACCATCCCCGAAGATGCTGGCTACACCGTCACCGGTGAGAAGACCGTTAAGGATGGCGAAGACTACACCTTCACCGTGACCGTAACCGAAGGCTACGACGCGGCCAACATGGTCGTCAAGGTCAACGGCGAGGAAGTTACCGCAGTTGATGGTAAGTACACCGTCGAGAAGGTTTCCGCCAATCTGGAGATCACCGTCGAGGGCGTGACGAAGATCGTCAACTACACCGTGAACTTCGAGGGCATGAGCGGCGCAGAGAACAACGTGTCTCTGGGCGGTGCTTTTGAGGGCGTGTTCTCCATCACCGCAGACAGTGCTGTTTCCTACGAGACATTCGCCGCAGCCTTCAAGTTTGATCCCGCTGTCGTGTCTGTGACTTATGTCAGACCTGCTATTTTCCAGCAGAGCGTAGACACGGAGAACGGCATCCTGACGCTCACTTCCAAGGACAGCTCCTTCCCGGCAAACCAGAAGGGCGAGATCATGATCGGCTTCAAGAGCATTGCTTTTGGCGACGCGACCGTAACCCTGACCTCCGCGAAGGCAAATGGCAAGGAAGTTCTGAGCGCACCCATTGCGCTCGCCAAGGCCGCTGGTTACAAGGTCAGCTGGACTGAGGACAAAGCTTATACAATCACCGGCGAGAAGTACGCAGATGTTAACGGCACCTACACCTTCACCGTAGCGGCCAACGAAGGCTACGACGGCACCAATATGGTCGTCAAGGTCAACGACGCCGAGGTTACTGCGGTTGACGGCAAGTACACTGTCGAGAAGGTTTCCTCCGACCTGACCATCACCGTCAGCGGCGTGAAGAAAATCATTATTGGCCTGTCCACTCTGAGATTCGGCAGCACCGACAGCATCAGAAGCGCGAAGTATTTCGATATGACCCCGTCCTTCGATCCGGCCGTCAAGGAATACACCCTGCTCGTACCGGACAGCACCAATGCTGTTTACGCATGGGCAACCCGCGGCGCAGACCTGACCACCAAGGCAAAGATCACTGCCGCATGGACGGACAAGAGCGACGGCAAGACTTGGACCACCACGATCTCCTCCGGCAGCTCCAGCGGCAAGAAACTAGCCGACTTCGTGATCGCCGGCACCGAGTCCAACACCCTTACCATCACCGTGACCGATGATGGTTCCACGGACGTTTACACCGTCAAGACTGTCCGCATTGCCCCGTCTCTGACGAAGCTGGCTCTGGATGGCGTCAAGGTCAACGAGACCTTCTCTGCCACCAAGAAGACCTACACCGCGATGACTACGAAGGACAGCGTTACCGTTCTGGCGACACCTCGCGGCGAGGACTACACCGTGACCTACAACGGCGAGACCAGCAATGTCATTCCGCTGTCCGCAGGCGAGAACAAGATCGAGATCGTCGTCACCAATAAGGACGGCTACACCAGTTCCTACACCCTCACCGTCACCAAGGCTGACCACGCCGTCACCATCCCCACCGACGAGAGCTACATCGTCACCGGTAAGGAAGCCGTTATGGACGGCGCGGACTACACCTTCAAGGTGGAAGTCGATTACCGCTACGAGGCGGGCGAAGACTTTGCCGTGAAGGTCAACGGCGAAACCGTGACCGGCGAGAAGGGCGTTTACACCGTCAAGAACGTCACCACAGATCTGGTCATCACCGTCGAGGGCGTGACGAAGAAGGTTTTGAAGCCCGTAACGGTCTATTTCTCCTTCTCTCACGACGATAAGTTCGAGTCCTGCGAGCAGTCCGGCCAGACCGTGGCTCTGAAGAAGGTCACCGTTCCTTACTTCGATCTGGCACTGTACGGCCTTGAGGACTTCTACTTTGCCTCTGAGGACTACGGCCCCGCCAGCGGCGATCCCACCGGCGGCCCCGGCAGTGCTCTGGACCCCGGCACCAAGGAATTCGCTTACGGCAAGATCACCATGCTGCACCTGTTCCTCTATGCCACCGAGGTTTACTATCTGGGCATTGACCCTGCGGATGCGGGCAAGGGCTATCTGGCGAATAATGGTATTATGGGCACCGATATCTTCAGTTACACCGGTTCTACGGGCTCCATCTTCCTGCAGAATATCTGGAATTACGACCTGAACCTGAACTACTATCTGAACTACGAGTATCCTCTGGCCTCTGCGGGCTGGGGCAGCACATGCGATCAAATCCTGCTCCGCGAGGGCGACATCGTCACCCTCGGCCACTTCTCCGACTGGAGCTTCTTCAATGATACCACCAGCATCTTTAATTACATCGTAGCAGACAAGACGGATCCCGTTCAGGGCGACAAGATCAAGCTGGAGCTGTACCATGCGGGCGCTGACATGTATGGTACTTACAACACTGCCCACACCCTCATCGACTACAGCCCCAGTGTTTACTGCACGCCTGTCAACGATATCGTTTCCGGCGACGTGACCACATGGCAGTATGTGGGAAATGCGGAAGCTGACGGCAGCCTGGTCGTGGATACCAGCACTCTGGCTCCCGGCGAGTATATCTTTGCTCTGGCCGGCCAGCCCGGTAAGGAGAACCCCGGCGTCATCTGCTCCACCCCCGGCGGCATCCGCCTGACCATCCACGAGAAGCCCGTCGTGAAGGGCGATATCAACGGCGACGGTGTGATCGACTCCACCGACGTAATGGCTCTGTTCAACGCGATCAACTCCGGCGATGACCTCGACGCCACTGTTGCAGACGTCAACGGCGACGGCGTGATCGATGCCCGCGACGTGATGGCGCTGTACAACATCATCAAGAGCGACAACTGATCCAGCAGATGGTTTGCCGGCCGGAATATCCTGTTTTGACCGGCAAACCCCACCTTACCGGTACTTGACTCAAAGCAAAAAGACAACTTCTGACAGGAGGATGTTATGAAAATTTTTAAGAAATCCATGTGCCTGCTCCTCGCGGTAGTCATGGTTCTCGGCATGGCGATCACCGCCTCCGCCGTGGAGACCACGGAAACCATGAGCGTGACGGCCAGCAAGGCCAACCCGGCGGTTGGCGAGGAATTCAGTATTTATCTGAACGCCAGCGGCGATATCGCCGAATGCGGATGCTTCCAGATGGATCTGTACTACGATCAGGATCTGTTCGAGTACGTGGGCGCAAACACCGCTTTCACAACCAACCACAACACCAATAAGACCACCGGCGCGCGGTATATCCGCCTGACGTGGCTTGACCTGACCAGCCAGACCGTGATCCCCAAGGGGCAGTTCTGCGAGCTGAAGTTCAAGGTCCTGAAGGCTGGCGAATATCACTTCCAGCTGACCAATATCGTTATTTCGGACTACAAGGGCGACGCTATTATGAACGTTGCCACCGCTCCCGGCTCCGTGGACGTGACCGCTGTGGATGCCCCCACTTTCACCGGCTACGCAGTCTCCGCTTCCGAGGACAAGACCGTCACCGTCGGCGAGAGCGCCGAGGTCAAGATCAATGTTTCCAACAGCGACAGCATCATCACCACCTACAACGCCTATGATCTGACCCTGACCTATGACACCGACAAGCTGACCTACAATTCCTGCACCGCCGCCGACGCTCTGGCAGTCGTGAAGGAAGACGTTCCCGGCACCATCCGTGTGATCGGCTTCGGTGATGACAAGAATCTGGATACCCCCGCCGCTACCCTGAATTTCACCGCCAAGGGCACGGGCGAAGCGGAAGTGAAGATCACCTCTGCCAAGGTTGACATCGGCTCTCAGGCCGTCGGCAGCGACGCCCCTGCGGCTTTCCTCCTGGACGACACCACCGTGATCAAGGTGACCGGCTACACCGTCACTTTGGGCGAGGGCCTGTCCGGTGAATCCACCGTCGCTCCCGGCGCGGACTACACCTTCACCGCTATCGACGCAGACAACTACGACTACGTTATCTCCGCCACCATGGGCGGCGAGACCACCACTGCCAACGACAACGGCGACGGCACCTACACCATCCCGGGTGTCACCGGCAATCTGGTGATCAATGCCACCATGACGCCCAAGAGCTACAATGTCACCGTGGAAGGCACCGGCGCAGGCGATGTGACCGCTGCCAATAAGGCCACTTACAACACCGACTACACCTTCACCGTGACCGAGGACGGCAACTATACCTATAACACCACCGTGACCGTGGGCGGCAAGACCTATTCTCTGGGCGCTCCCGAGAACGGTAAGTACACCATCCCCGGCACCGACATCAAGGGCGACATCGTGATCAGCGTCACCAAGACCGTGAAGCCCTCCTCCGTGGTTTCCGTCACCAAGCCCGATTACGTAAAGGGCAACGACACCGCCACCAAGGGTCAGGATTACACCTTCACCGTCGATAAGGAAGAAGGCTACGACTACTCCGAGCCTACCGTCAAGGTCGGCAATGTGGATGTGACCGACAAGGTGGTCAAGAACGGCGATGGCAGCTACACCATCCCCGGCTCCACCATCACCGGCAACATCACCATCGAAGTGACCAAGACCGCGGCTGTTGCTGTGGACGTCGTTGAGTATCTCACTTTGGACGGCAAGGTCATGTACCTTGTGACCGCTTCCGGCACTCTCCCCGAGGGTCAGGTTGCCAAGTACGACGGCATGAGCATGTTCTGGTCCGAGAAGTACAACGCATACGCTTATCTGGTTATCTCTGCGGATAATCTGGAGGCTGTGAAGGCGGAAGCCGCTGCGAAGGTCAAGGTCGCGGAAGGCACCTCTGCCGGAACCGTGGATTACAGCGGCGATGTGAACGGCACCGGCCTGACCGACGTCAACGACGCTCAGCTGACCTACGATATGTACAACACCAAGTACAGCAGCTTCGATGTTGTCTCCATGCTGAAGTTCCTGAATGCCGATGTGAGTGGCGACAAGAAGGTCAATACCGCTGACGCTACCGCTATCGTCAACCTCATCCCATAATTTTCTGAATGACCGGGTCTTCTGACCCGAAACCAAAGTGCCTCCCCCGCCGTGAAAGGCGGGGGAGGCCAGACCGCAGAATTCGGAGGGTCACAGGTGTCCCTATGGAAAGTGGGGACAGCTGTGAATTTCCGACACCTTTGCCGTAGGATGTGAATTTTATGAAAAAGAGAATTTTGTCCAGCCTGCTTGCTTTTGTAATGCTTTTGTCCGCCCTGCCCATGGGAGTTTATGCCGCGGAAACGCGCTATTCGGTCGCCGCTTCGCCGGATCAGACTACGGATGCTGGGAAGACCGTCAGCATGAGCGTGTCCGTCGTCTCCGGGGGAAAGTACAATGCCTACGATCTGGTGCTGACCTATGACACCGCGCGGCTGACCTATGTGTCCGGTCAGGCGGCGGATAAAGGGGCTTCGGTAGCCGAAAAGAGCGGAAGCATCCGTGTTATCGGCTACGGCGCGGATAAGTCCGCTTCCACGAAGGTCGTAACCCTGACATTCAAGACAAAGGCGGCGGGGACTGCAAAGGTTGTGATTTCCTCGGCGAACATCGACACCGGCGCAAACGCCCCGACAAAAAACGCGCCTCCGGCTGCGATCAGCAGAAGAACCACAAAGTTTACCATCCAGCCGGGTTACACCGTGACGCTGGACGAGGGGCTGGCCTCTGACAGCCTGAGCGCGGCGGCAGGGGAGGATTATACCTTCCGTGCGACAGATCCGCTCCACTATGATTACAAGCCCTCGGCGAAGATCGGCGGCGAGGACGTCACGGTCAAGGATAACGGCGACGGCACCTACACCATCCCCGGCGGCGAGATCAATGGAAATATCACGGTCAAGGCCAACAGAACCCCCAAGACCTATAAGGTAACATTCAAGGGTGAGGATCTGTCGGGCGAAAAAACTGCGGCCTATAACACGCCCTACCATTTCAAGCTGAACCGGAAGGCCGGATACAGCTACGTTCTGCGTGTGACCATCGGCGGAAAATCTTACACTGGCTACAAGGCGGAGAACGGCGGCTATGTGATCCCGGGTGCGGCCGTCACAGGCGACATTGTCATCACCGCGCAGAAAACCAAGATCAATTCCGGCGGCGGAAGCTCCAGCGGCGGCTCAGGCGGCGGAAGCTCTGCCAAGTATGTGTCGGTCAGCTTCATCGGCTCCGGCGCGGACGACGCGGTGGGCAGGAAAACCACACGGCGCGGTTCGGATTATACATTCCGCATTGATCGTAAGGACGATACCGATTATGACGTTTCCGCAAGGGTCAACGGCGTCACCGTCAAATGTACCTACGACAGTAAAAAGAATATTTACCGTATTCCGGGCAGCGAGGTCACGGGAGATATCACCATCACGATTACGAAGGGCGCCCCGGTGGAGGTCAACGTATACGTCACGCTGGATAAGCAGAGCATGTACCTTGTGACTTACAGCGGTAGCGTTGAAGATGGGCATGTCCCCATGTACGACGGACAGAATATGTACTGGTCGGAAGCCTACAACGCCTACGCATGGCTGGTGATTTCCTCCGCTGATGAAAAAGAGGTCGTGCGGACTGCCCGGAACAGTATCATCATCGGAGAAGGGGAGGCCGCCGCCTCCATCGACTACTCCGGCAACGTTGATCTCAGCGGGCGCATCGATGTGGACGACGTACATCTCGACCACGACGTGTACAACGCGAGATACACGCTGGTAAGCATGGTGATGCACAAATTCCTGAACGCAGATGTCAACAGAGACCGGAAGGTGGACGTAAAGGATGCGGTGTGGATCGTCAACCGCATTCTCAGCGGACAGCAAGGAGCGTGACATATGAAGAGAATCACCGGTGTCATTCTGGCCATCGCACTGATATTCGCGCTGGCCGTGACGGCCATGGCGGCGGAGATCGCGGACTGCACCGTGTCCGCCGATTCCGTGTCGGCGACGGCGGGGGGGACTGTGACTGTACCCATCCGCATTTCCGGGAACCGGGGCTTTACCAATTTCGGCATTGCTCTGGACTATGACCGGGAGCAGCTGGAGCTGCTGAGCATCCAGACGGCGGAAGGGGAAACGCCCTATCTCTGCGGCACGACGGTTGCCGTGAATACCCAATGGACAGGTACGGACGAGAAGACCTTTGGCTACGTCACGGCTGCTCTGGAAGAAGCCGCGACGGCAGACGGAATTCTGTTCACGGCCACGTTCCGGGTCAGTGGGGATTTTTCCGGCACTGCGGCGGTGCAGCCGGTGGTGCAGTATATGCGCAGCAACAAACGGCTGCTGTCTGTATTTGACGCCATTCCCGTCACGACCGTGAGCGGAACCGTATCGACGGTTCTGGTGGGAGACTATGACCGGAACGGAACGGTAAACGCGCTTGACGTCATGGGCCTGTACAGAGCTGTGATAAGCGGCACGGATTTCTCGGAAGAGGATCTTGACCGCCTGGATGTCAACCGGGACGGTATGATCAACGCGCTTGACATAATGGCAATTTATGGGATCGTATCGGGCGGTCAGGAATGACCCGACCCACAGAAAAGGAGCAAAATATGATGAAAAAAGTTCTGTCCTGCTTACTTGCGGTCATGCTTTTCCTGACCTGCATTCCCACGGCGATGGCAGTGGATAACGCCCGTGACTTCTTCTTCGAGCTGTCCGTGGACGGCAGCGATAAGAAAGAGGTACAGCCCGGCGACATCATTCAGGTGGATTTCAACCTGAAACGGTCGGACAGCGGCGACGCCTACACCATGTACGGTATGCAGAACGAAATTCGCTACGACAGCAATTTCTTCGAACTGGTGGAGGGCAGCGCCCTGCTGAGCAACGGCATTTCCACGACGGACATCGGCCTGCGGGACAATTACCGGGAATTTTACATGAACTTTGTGTCCCTGTCCGGCGGCGAGGAATGGAGTGCCCAGCGTCTGGTCGGCTCCTTCAAGCTGAAGGTGATCGCCACGTCCGGCGTGTCCAAGATCACGAATCAGGACTATCTGGTGTCCACCAAGGACGGAACCGATGAATATAAGGCGTCCTGTCAGGATGTGACCATCATCATTTCCACCGACTGCACGGTCACGTTTGAGCCAAACGGCGGCACGGCGGTTCCCAGCCAGACCGTCCGGTACGGCGAGACCGTGGAGCGGCCGGACAATCCTACCCGGGAGGGCTACCATCTGGTGGGCTGGTATTCGGATATCGACCTCCAGAATCCGTGGGATTTTGACACCGACACCGTTCAGGGCAATGTGACCCTGTACGCAAGATGGGAGAAGGGCGACGCGCCTGAGACGGATGCTGACGGCACCGGCAGCGGCCTGTGGTGGCTGCTGGGTCTGGGCCTGCTTGGCTTGGGCTTGCTGTTGTTGCTGCTCCTGCTGCTGGGCAGAAAGACGGTTCACTTCGAGACCGGCTGCGACAGCAAGGTCAAGGATCAGAAGGTGAAGAAGGGCAGTCTGGTGACACGTCCCGAGCAGCCGGTTCGTCCGGGGAGAGCCTTCGCCGGATGGTACGCAGATGAGAGCTGCACCAAGCGCTGGGATTTTGATAACGACAAGGTTGAAGATAATATGACACTCTACGCAAAGTGGCTATAAGTTCATGCGCCCCCACCCGGATTTTTCCGGGTGGGGCACACGTGCATTCTGCGGGGACACGTGAATTGGGGCAAATTCCGAAGACAAAAGGAATGGCAGTATGGATTGGAATTCATTATTTCACAGCAAATATCTGCGGGGCGGCCTGTGCGCAGTGCTGATCGCCGCGATCCTGCTGGGACTGTGGCTTCCGGGAACGGGGCTGAAGGAGGCCCAGCCGGATGACCCCCTGCAAGGGGAGGGCGTCCGGGAGATCACGGTGCTGAAGCTGGGGGAGAATTTGGAGCAGCTGAACACCATTTCGGTTCCCAGCGGCGGTCAGACAAAATCCACAGAGCCGAATGACAAGGCCAGCGAGACCCGTCCGGAAGAAACCCAGCCCGATTCCTCCACGGACGACGGCAGCGACGGTCAGGAGAACGGAAATCAGGGCGCCGACGGCGGGGAAGTTTCTCCCTCGGAGCTGTCGCTGGTCTTGACCTGGAACGCAAAGAGCATTGCCTGTGCCGCGGGCAACACGCAGGCGTTTTCCGTAAGCAGCTATGAGCTGAACGAGGACTTGTTCCGGTTTCGCGTAAGCCTGACCGGAACGCTGGCGCAGGACGCAAAGATCATGAATGGCATCTCCATTACGGAATCCACCCAGACGGCAAGAGAACTGAAGTGGCCCAGCGACTCATTGATCATGAATCCGGCAGCGGGAACGGACAAAGAAGTTTACGATTTTTCATTTACGGTCAGGACTGCGGAACGGGATGTGTTTTTCCGGTACAAGATCACGTATCAGAAGCTACCGGATGTGCAGCTCGTTTTTCACTGGTCGGAAGGCAGAACATGGCATGAATTGCAGCCCTGCAAGCCGGAGGGAACTGTCTCGGCTAAAATAAAGAATAATCAGCTTTCCGGCGGCGCTTTGCCCTACAAGTTGGAACTGACGGGCAAAGACGCGGCCAATGCGAGAATCTGGAGCGTCAGCTATACATCTGACGCGAACGACGGCGGGAATCTGACGTGTCCCGACGGCTCTCTGCCCATGAAAATACCGGAGGGCGAGACCTCCAATACGTATCGAATCGCGGTGAACGTGATCGCCAACAGTCAGAATTACCATTATGAGGTCGTTCTGTACTTCGGGAATGACGTGACGCTGCAGATGCGTTATACGCTTCTCGACGGCACCCAGCCGGTGATTCTCTGCGAGAACGGGAAAACGAAGGCCGCAGACACCGTATACGACGACCAGCTGGCAGGGGATATGCTGCCATACGAAATGTCCATCGTCGGTTCTGATGCCGACAGCGTTACGATCACCTCCGTCAGATGCACCCGGACAGGCGACGATAACAAAACGCAGAAGCTGCATGAATCGGGAGAGGTTCAGCTTTTCCTGAATAGCGGGAAGCAGGGGCAGAACAACTTCACAGTCGAAGCGGCGGACAATTCGGGAAATCAGTATGCCTTCAAAATCAACGTTCCCTACAAACACAGTGGGAATAATAATATCCAGATCGAAACGAATCTTGATACTGTCGAGGAACTCATCAACGAGACAAAGACCAATCTGACGGTCAGGGCCTGGGGCGAGGATGCGAACGGAAATGTGACCGGCTACATCCCGGCAAACGGAACGGATACGATCCTGCGCGTCGTGTTTGACGGCATGGAGGTTGGCTATACGAGCACCTTCGGCGCATCGTCAGAATACGACCTATACCCTGCCAACCCGGAAATCGGGGACACGAACGAGCACACGCTCTATATTTACGCCGAGGACGCCTATGGCAACAATGGCGACAAGACGCTGACTTTTACCGGCAAGCGCAGAGAACCCGGACAGAAGATCGGAGACGCTACGATACTCGTGGACATGACGGTGCTGGGGATCGGCGTCGTCGGCCCCATCCATTATGACGTTCTGGCGGACGAGCCGATTTCCTACGTGGTCGCCAAAGCAATCATGGGAAAAGATACAGGCGACCCCTTCGGCGCGGCAAGCGAAACTCTGGGCTGGCGGGGCGACTACGGTGGGTCGTTGGACATTGGTTTCTATCTACGGTGGCTGGATACCGGCTATCGCGCAGATGCGCTGGAAGACTCCACTTGGCCGGGAAGCACGGAAGAGGAAGTGCTGGATGCCATCGACGCCCGGTTCGGCGCGGGGACTGGTCTTGCAACCCTGTGGCGCTGCCTGTACCGCAATGGGTTGAACAAAAGCGTTGGCTCCGGCAGCAGGATTGGCGAGTTTGATTACACCAGCGGTTCCGGCTGGATGTACTCCCTGCGTGGTACGTATTATCCCGGCCAGTCTATGTCGGCGGTATACCTGAAGGACGGAGACGTGCTGACACTGCGCTACACCTTGGCCTATGGCTGGGACGTTGGCGGCGGCAGCGACAGTTACGGCAATATTGTGGGCTACTGTGTTACGCCAATCAATAGGGACATCACTCCCAGACATCAGATGGAAGAGGTGGAAGACCCGGACGGCTCCATTCACTACGTGTGCCACTGCTGTGGTCTGATCGAGGACTGCACCCATGAGCATACGACCTACAAAGATTTGGAGGACGGAACCCACATCCTGTTCTGCGAGGACTGCAAGACGGCCATCGGCGACCCGCAACTTCACAACTGGACATACGCCGCCGCAGACACGGAGGACAACCACGTCTGCGCGGAGTGCGGCGCGGCGGAGCAGCATTTCTGGAAGGAAGTGGAAGGCACCAACACCGCCACCTGCACCGAGCCGGGCGTCAGAACGGTCA
>OIYS01001080.1_pt1 | contig 15274 bp, 20 predicted proteins | sample 1588271 | NCBI WGS metagenome assembly OIYS01 (sample SAMN03283286) | human gut metagenome | biome: human-associated habitat; material: feces | host: Homo sapiens | place: Peru | collected 2012
ACCTCGGTCACTGGCTCGGAATGACAGGCGGACGGCGCAGATCGATCATCAAGGAGGACGGCCATGGCGCGGACACGGCAGAACTTCATGGGCGGCGCGGCCATTTTGGCCGGGGCTGTGGCAGTGACGAAGCTGCTGGGCGCTGTGTATAAGATCCCGCTGGGCAACCTGCTGGACAGCGAGGGCATGGCCCACTTCTACGCCGCGTACAACATCTACAGTCTGCTGCTGGTGCTGTCCACCGCCGGGCTGCCGGTGGCATTGAGCCGTCTGGTGGCCAAGGCCGCCGCCCAGCGGCGGTACGCCGGGGCGCGGCGGGGCTTCCGGACGGCGCTGGCGCTGCTGGCGGCCATCGGCCTGGTGTGCAGCGCCGTCATGTGCGCCATGCCCCAGATGCTGGCCGGGTGGCTGCACGACGAGGCCGCCGCCCACGCCATCCGGGCGTTAGGCCCGGCGGTGGCGCTGGTGTGCGTGTCCTCGGCCCTGCGGGGCTTCGGCCAGGGGCTGGGGGATATGCTCCCCACCGCCGCCGGACAGATCACGGAGTCGGCGGGCAAGCTGGTCATCGGCCTGGCGCTGTGTCTGGTGCTGCTGAACCGGAACGCCCCCTCGGCGCTGTGCGCCGCCGGGGCTATCGGCGGCGTCACCGCCGGCGCGGCACTGGGTCTTTTGGTCACGGCGTACCTTACCTCCCGGCGCTGCACCCTGCCGGAGGCCCGGGACGTGCCGCCCGCCCGGTGGGAGACGCTGCGCCAGCTGCTGGCGGTGGGTGTGCCCATCACCGTGGGCGCGGCGGGCATGAGCCTTATCACCCTGCTGGACCAGGCGCTGGTGACGGACACACTGCGGAACACCCTGGGCTATTCGGCGGCGGAGACATCGGCGCTGTACGGCCAGTACACCTTCGGCATGACGCTGTTCCAGCTGCCGCCGTCGTTCATCTATCCCGTGTCCGTCAGCCTGATGCCCGCCATCACGGCGGCGCTGACCCGGCAGGACCGGCAGGCGGCGGGCAGCGCCGCGGGCGCGGCACTGAAGCTGACCACCCTGGCGGCGCTGCCGGCAGGGGCGGGACTGTCCGTGCTGGCCGAGCCCATTCTGCTGCTGCTGTACCCCGCCGTGCCGGACACGGCCCGGGCGGCTGCATACCATCTGACGTTTTTGGGCCTTGCCTGCGTGTTCGTATGCCTGATGGTGGCCACCAACGGCGTGCTGCAAGCCTACGGCAGGCCCTATGTCCCCGTGCTCACGCTGCTGTGCGGCGGCATGATGAAGATCGTCACCAACTACCTGATGGTGGGCGACCCTGCCACAGGCATCCGGGGCGCGGCGGTGAGCACGCTGTACTGCTACGCCCTCATCGTGGTGCTGAATCTGCTGGCCATCGCCCGGTATGTGCCGGAGCGGCCCGGCTACATCGGCCTGTTCGCCAAGCCGCTGCTGCTGACGGCGGTGATGGCCCTGGCCGCCCGGTCGTCCTGGGGACTGCTGGCGCGCTTTCTGCCGGAGCGCTGGGCGGTGCTGCCGGCCATTCTCATCGCGGCGGCGGTGTACGTGCTGCTGGTTTTGGCCACTGGCACTGTGACCCGGCAGGAGCTGCTGGCCCTGCCGAAAGGGGAAAAAATCGCGCAAATACTGGGCTTGCGCTGAACTTTTCCGCACACACAGACGAAAACCTCTTGCAATAGGAGCGTAAGTATGATAGATTTTGTTAGGAAACCGCGTTACGGCTATAACGATCTGCTGGAGATCATCCGGCTGCTGCGCTCCCAGGAGGGCTGCCCCTGGGACAAGGTGCAGACCCACGAGAGCATCCGCCGGGGACTTTTAGAGGAGGCCTACGAGGCCGCCGAGGCCATCGACGCCCGCGACACCGACCTTCTGAAGGAGGAGCTGGGCGACGTGCTGATGCAGGTGGTGTTCCACGCGGACATCGAAAAGGACGCGGGGCACTTCGACATGGACGACGTGTGCGACGGCGTGGTGAAGAAGCTGCTGTTCCGCCATCCCCACGTGTTCGGCGCGGCTCACGAGGACTCGCCGGAGTCCGTGCTGGTGAGCTGGGACAAGCTGAAGCGCCGGGAAAAGGGGCAGAAGACCACCGCCGACGCGCTGGACGCCGTGGCCCGCAGTCTGCCGGGCCTGTGGCGGGCGGAGAAGCTGCAGAAGAAGGCGGCGGACGCCGGCTTCGACTGGCCCGCCGTGCAGGGCGCGCTGGACAAGCTGGACGAGGAAACGGCGGAGCTGCGTCAGGCTGTGGCGGAAAACGGCGACGTGTCCGGCGAGCTGGGCGACGTGCTGTTCGCCGCCGTCAAGGTGGGCCGGTTCTGCGGCGTTGACCCGGAGGAGGCCATCACCCTGACCTGCGAGAAATTCATCCGCCGCTTCCGGGCTATGGAGCGCTCCGCGCTGGCCCAGGGCCGCGAGCCGGATACGCTGACCCTGGACGAGATGACCGTCCTGTGGAATGAGGCAAAACGTTCTTAATACGATCCACATCGTTTTAGGATCACCGCCGATGTGCGGTGCGCATACAACAAATGAAAAACATTTTGGGAGGAAACATCATGAATAAGACTGAACTGATCGCTGCTGTCGCCGAGAAGGCCGGCCTGTCCAAGAAGGATTCCGATGCCGCTGTCAACGCCGTTCTGTGCGCCATCACTGACGCCCTGAAGGCCGGTGACAAGGTCCAGCTGGTGGGCTTCGGCTCCTTTGAGACCAAGAAGCGTGCCGCTCGCACCGGCCAGAACCCCCGCACCGGCGCCGCTGTGGAGATCCCCGCTTCCACCGTTCCCACCTTCAAGGCCGGCAAGGCTCTGAAGGACGCCGTGGCCAAGTAAGGGCGTACCCGATAGATCGAAAAGCCGGTGCTGTCGCACCGGCTTTTTCACCGGAAGGAGCGATACCATGCGTTTGGACAAATATCTGAAGGTCTCCCGGCTTATCAAGCGCCGCACCGTGGCCAACGAGGCCTGCGACGCGGAGCGCGTCACCGTCAATGGGCGGGTGCAGCGTGCGTCCTGCGACGTAAAGGTGGGCGACGTGATCTCCATCCGCTTCGGCGCGAAAACGCTGACGGTGGAGGTGCTGTCCGTCACGGAAAACGTGGGCAAGGACGCGGCGGCGGCCATGTACCGCGAGGTGTAGGGACAAACCCGTCATAATCGGACCATCCCCCTCATACACTGGGAAAAACCGTGTGTGAGGGGGACATTTTATGCCATACGACATCACCGACGGCGGCCAGGTCCACCGCCTGCAGTTAGACGGCCGGGAAAAGCTCACCGTGTCCGGTGTGGAGGACGTGGAGCGGTTCGACGACACCTGCATCGTGCTGACCACCTGCGCCGGGACGCTGGTGGTCAGCGGCGAGGCGCTGCACATCGGCAAGCTGAGTCTGGACGGCGGCGAGCTGCACGTGGACGGGCGCATCGACGCCGTGACCTACGAGGACGCGCCGGTCCAGAGCGGCGGGTTCTTCGCCCGGCTGTTCGGCTGACATGGGCGTGGTGGTGTCCGCCCAGCTGGCAGGGTATCTCACCGCCGCCGTGCTGGGACTGGCCGCCGGAGCGGTGTACGACCTGCTGCGGGTGGTGCGGCTGCGCCGCCGCAGAAGCCGGCGGCTGACCCACGCGCTGGACTGCCTCTTCGTGGCGGCGCTGGCTCTGACGGCCCTGTGGTTCGCCCTGCGGGTGGGGCAGGGAGAGCTGCGGCTGTTCATGCTGTCGGCCATGGCTCTGGGCGCACTGGTGTACGCCCTGGCGCTGAGCCCGCTGTTTCTGCCGCTGTGGGACTTCTGGCTGTCGGCGGCGGTAGGGACGGTGCGTCTGCTGCTGACGCCGCTGCGCTGGGCGATCCGCACGGCAAAAAAAGGTGCGGCGGCGGCGAAAAAAGCCTTTCTTTTTCGGCGAAAGTGCGCTATGATAAAGACAGAATGTTCCACGGAGGAGGGGAAGGCACATGGCACGGCCGAAGAAAACAAAAAAACGCACCAACGCGGCGCTGCTGCTGGTGCTGATCGCCCTGGCCGTCTTTTTGGGCATCGAGCTGATCCAGGTGAACCAGCGGCTGGGCGAGGCCAAGGTACAGGAGGCGTCCCTGACCCGGCAGATGCAGATGAAGCAGCAGGAGAACCAGGCCCTGCAGTCCGACCTGGACAAGAAGGATGACCCGGAGTTCATCAAGGAGCTGGCCCGGGATCAGCTGGGATTGGCCGAGGCGGGCGAGCGCATCTTCTACGATGTGAATGAATGAGCAAAGAGGACGGCAACGCCGTCCTCTTTTTTTGCCGCCTGTTGCCATCCCCCGTCATTCGTGCTATACTCTCTTCACTACTTCCCCGTAAAGGAGGAACGACTATGCCTACTCTGTTGGAGCGGCGCTACTGCCGCCAACATCTGCACTGTGTGCGCCACATCACCCTTGACCCCAAGGGCCGGGGCGTGGTGCGCATCCACATGCTCCCGCCCCGGGAGGATAACGACAACGCGCCGTTTCTGCTGCTGCTCAACGGCAGCAAGCTGGTGCCGCTGAACCTGAGCTGGGCCATCCTGCTGGCCAGCTTCATGGACAAGCTGGAGCCCTTCGCCGGGCTGGAGATCAGCGAGAGCGACTGGCGGTCCATGGCCGCCGGCGCGGTGGCGGAGACCCGGAAGGTCTACCCCTTCACCCCCAGGCAGCAGCTGGCCGACGATCTGGAGACCATGATCACGTCCCTGGTGGCCATCGCCCGAGGCCAGGAGCCGGAGGCGGAGATCGCGCCGCTGTCCCTGGGCGAATACGCCCGGGAGATGACCGCGCCCCACCGCATGGACCTGATGATCAGCGCCATGACCCGCGGCGGCCAGTGGCACTGCAACCAGAAGTGCCTGCACTGCTACGCCGCCGGGCAGCCCCTGTCCGACACGGCGGAGCTGACCACCGCCCAGTGGAAGCAGGTGCTGGATACTCTGCGGCGCATCGGCGTGCCCCAGGTGACGTTCACCGGCGGCGAGCCCACGCTGCGGGCCGATCTGGTGGAGCTGGTGGACGCGGCCCAGTGGTTCGTCTCCCGGCTGAACACCAACGGGCGGCTTCTCACGCCGGAGCTGTGCAGGCAGCTCTGCGAGGCCAGTCTGGACAGCGTGCAGGTGACGCTTTACAGCGCCGACCCGGCCATCCACAACGCGCTGGTGGGCGCGGCGGGCTTTGACGACACGGTGGCGGGCATCCGCAGCGCCGTAGCGGCGGGGCTGTCCGTGTCGGTGAACACGCCTCTTTGCAGCGTGAACAGCGACTACGCCGCCACGCTGCGGTTCGTCCACGACCTGGGCGTGCGGTATGTGACCTGCTCCGGCCTGATCCCCTCCGGCAGCGCCTTGGGCACGGAGAGCCAGGCCACGGCCCTGACGGATCAGCAGCTGACGGACGTGCTGTCCGCCGCCGTGAAAACGGCGGAGGCGCTGGAGATGGAGATCGACTTCACCAGCCCCGGCTGGCTGAAGGAGGAAACGCTGCGCGCCCTGGGCCTGACGCTGATCCCCAGCTGCGGCGCGTGCCTGAGCAACATGGCCATCGCGCCGGACGGGGAGATCATCCCCTGTCAGAGCTGGCTCAGCGGCAAGCCCCTGGGCAACATTCTCAACGACGACTGGGACGCGGTGTGGCAGGGGGAGCGCTGCGCGGCCATCCGGGCCAAAAGCGCCAAAATGGAGCAGCTGTGCCAGCTGCGGGAGAGCAACCGGGAGGAGGCCGTCCTATGCTGAAGAAACTGACCGCGCTGATGCTGGCCCTGCTGGCGGCAGCGTGCCTCACCGTCACCGCCTGGGCGGATTACGACTACATAGAGCAGTACGGCGTTATGGTGACGCCCAACACGGAGGACGGCAGCCTGCTTATCACCGTGAAGCTGGAGTGGACGCCGCTGGAGGAGCTGCCCTACGGGCAGGAGCTGAAGATCGGCATCCCCAACGGCTCTATCCGGGAGGAGACGGCCCTGACGGACAACATCGAGCGGCTGGCCTATGACAACAGCTATATGTACGTCTATCTGGACCAGGGCTACGACGCCGGGGAGACGTTCACCTTTTCCTACTCCTGGGTGCAGGAGTATATGTACCAGCTGGACGGCAGCGCCGTGACCTATGACTACACCGCCGGCTGGTTCGACGAAGCGAAGATCGGTGAGATGACCCTGATGTGGCAAGACCCGGCGGGACTGACCGGCGATTTCACCGAGGGCACGGTCAGCGGCGCTGACAGTGTGACGGTGCAGGATGGCATGACCATCACCGCCTCCGATCTGGGCTACGGCTACAAGATGAACGTGCAGGTGCGCTACACCGACTGGCCCACCCAGCTGTCGCAGGAATACAGCGCCGACAACGTCCCCGACGACAGCTGGAACGGCAGCGATGACGATTACTACGGCGATGACGACGGCAGCGATGCCATCATCGGCCTGCTGGTGTTCCTGCTGATCCTGTTCGTGGTCATCCGCATCATCGCCCGCTACGGCGGCGACGGCTACGCCGGCGGCTTCGGCACGCGGTATGTGTTCGTGAACCACCTGTGGTATCCCGCAGGGCCGGACGGCAAGCCCCGTCCCGGCAGCGTGGGCACGAAGGAGCGCCCCCGCCCGCCCAAGAGCGGCGGCGGCTTCGGCGGCGGCAGCCGTGGCGGCGGCTTTGGCGGCGGCGGGTTCGGCGGCGGCAGCCACTGCGCCTGCGCCAGCAGCTGCGCCTGCGCGTGTGCCTGCGCCTGCGCCGGCGGCGGCCGGGCGGGCTGCTCGGCCAAGAACCTGTACGGAGCGGTGAAGCTGGACGAAGACCTGTCCGGGAAAATGTAAACTATAAGCCGCACACCCCGGGGACGCAATGCGTCCCCGGGGTGTTGTTTCACTCCCACCTCACGTCCTGCTCCCGGCGGAGGGGGTACACCGCCAGCGCCGTGCCGTCCAGATCGGTCCGGTGCATATCCACGGCGGTGAGCCGCCGGTTCTCGTAGGCGGCGTAGTAGTACACGCCCCGCTTCGCGTCCCACACGGCGGTGTAGACGCTCCGCTCAAAGCCCTCCGCCACCCGGCAGCACCCGGCGGCCTGGGCCACCGCGCCCAGAATGTGGAACACCTGCCCCACGCCGTAGTCCGGCAGCGCGTTGCCCCGGGTGAAGGCCGCCCGCACGAACCGGGAGGGCGACGACAGGTCGCCGGGCAGTCCCAGCGCCCCCATGCCCCGGCTGTACGCCGCCAGCGTCAGCCCCGGGGCAAAGGTGTCCGCCCCGTCCCCGGCGGACAGAGCGCGATAGTCCCGCAGCCTCGACAGCTGCACGTCCAGCGGCGGCTCGTTGGTCAGCACCCCCGCCGGATCGTCCCGCAGCACCAGCCCCGCCGCGGTGGGCTCGGCGGCAAAGCAGTCCTTTTCGTCCGCCGCCAGCCAGTGGAGCGGCGAGGTCGGCAGGGCAGGGGAGAAGCCCTCCTCCGTCACCCGTGTCTCCGCCAGCAGCTCCCGGGCCTCCGACGCTGTGGCGCACCGCCCCAGCACCCAGGGGATCAGCTCGAAGGACGCGGCGTTCCGCCAGCCCGGCCACGGCGGGCCGTACCGCCCGCTCTCGGGAAACAGCAGCCCCGCCATGCCCAGCCCCTTCTCGTTCACCGCGTCGTAGTACAGCGGCCAGCCCTCCGCCACGTGGGCCATGCCCACCAGCGCGTAGTGCTCCTCCAGCGTCTCCCCGTGGCGGAAGCGCAGGGGAAACCGCCGGGGCGTCACCACCACCTGCTCACCGAAGGAGCGCTCATAGTCCAGCGTGCGGCCCATATAGAAGCCGCGTCGCCCGTGAAACGTCACCGCGGTACACACGGCGCTACCTTAGCAGCCACAGCACCAGCCCGTATACGGCGCTGGCCGCTGTGCCGAACACGATCACCGGCCCGGCCACGGTGAACATCCTCACCGCCGTGCCGGTGATAAGCCCCTCCGCCCGGAAGTCGATGGCCGGGGAGGCCACGGCGTTGGCGAAGCCGGTGATGGGCACTAACGTGCCCGCCCCGGCGTACCGCGCCAGCCGGTGATACAGACCCAGCGCCGTGGCCAGCACCGACAGAAACACCAGCGTGACGGAGGTGGCGGTGGCCGCGTCGTCCTTTGCCAGTCCCAGCTCACCCCATCCGTTCAAAATGAGCTGTCCCACCACGCAGATGCCGCCGCCCACCAGAAAGGCCATCAGCGTATCCTTCCAGATGGGCGACTTGGGCGACAGCTGCCGCACCAGTGCGTCATATTCCTTGGGCGTCATGGCATCACATCCTTTCGGCCATAGTCTGCCCGCGGACGATGTCATTATACTTGTAAACGCGGCAAATAACGGCTATAATGATACGCAGACGAGGAGAGAAAGGATGTGTCCACCGTGACCAACACCGTTGACCCCGCCCATCCCTTTGGGCGCAAGGCCGTCCAGCTGGCGGTCATCGACCCGGTGCGCTGCACCGGCTGCGGCTGGTGCGCCATGTTTTGCGTGATGAAATGTATCGACCAGCGGCCTGACGGCATCTATGAGGTACGTCAGGACGACTGCATCGGCTGCCGCAGCTGCAAGGTCAACTGCTTCTATGACGCGGTGACCATGCTGCCGCCCCGGGTACGATGATGGCCCGGCCCGCCAAAAAGCCGCTGGGGCTGTACGTCCACATCCCCTTCTGCCGGCAGAAATGCAGCTACTGCGATTTTTACTCCCTGCCCCACAGCGAGGAGAAAATGGACGCTTACACCGCCGCCCTGGTGCGCCATTTAGAGGAGGTCGCTCCCCAGGCCGCCGCCCATCAGGCGGACACGGTGTATATCGGCGGCGGCACGCCCACCTACCTGGGCGCGTCCCGTCTCAAGACCATCCTCCAGACCATCCGCAAGCGGTACGATGTCAGCCGCGACGCGGAGATCACCGTGGAGGCCAACCCGGACTCCGCCTGTGACGTAAAGGCCCTGCGCACCCTGCGCCGGGCCGGGGTGAACCGCATCTCCCTGGGCGTCCAGTCCGCCGATGACGACCTGCTGCGCCGCATCGGGCGCATCCACACCTTCGACCAGGTCAGGCAGGCGGCGGAGGCCGTCCGCAGAGCCGGCATCCGCAACCTGAGCATGGACCTGATCTACGGCCTGCCGGGCCAGACGCTGGACCACTGGCTGGATACGCTGGCGGAGGTGCTGGTCCTGAACCCGGAGCACATCAGCTGCTACGGCCTGAAGCTGGAGGAGGGCACGCCCCTGTACCTCCGCCGGGAGCAGGAGACGTTCCCCGACGACGACCAGCAGGCGGAGATGTACCTCTGCGCCGTGGATATGCTGTCCCAGCACGGCTATGAGCAGTACGAGATCTCCAACTTCGCCAAGCCCGGCTTTGCCTCCCGGCACAACCTGAAATACTGGCACATGGACGAATACGCCGGCTTCGGCCCGGGGGCGCACTCCGACATGGGCGGCGTCCGCTTCGCCTACATCCGGGACATAGACCGCTACATCGCCGGCCAGCTGGTGCTGTCCGAGTCCGAGACGGAGGAGACGCTGGCCCGGGACTTTGAATACGTCATGCTGTCCCTCCGCACGGCGGAGGGCATCGACCGCGCCTGCTTCGAGCGCACCTACCGCCAGCGCTTCGCCCCCTTGGACGCGCTGTTCCGGCAGTACGAGAGCGCCGGGCTGGCCCAGCCCACGGAGAAGGGCTGGTGTCTGACGCCCCGGGGCTTTTTGGTGTCCAACAGCATCATCGTGGCGCTGGAGGACGCCCTGGCGTCCCAAAAGCTCCAGCGTCAGACCGCCGCCGCCAACGGCGACTACCGCATCGTCTGACAAGCAAAAAAGACCGCCCGAGGCGGTCTTTTTTGCTATGCAAAAGCATAGCAAATAAACAAGATGCGCCATTTTCTCGCCCCTTCGGGGCAACCGAAAATGATACGCAAAAACTTCATGCGCTCTGGCTTTTGCCCATGATCGTGGTGCGCAATACTGCACATGGAGTTTTATCCTGAAAAGCAAAACGGGCATCCTTTCGGACACCCGTTGAGTTTGGTTCATCAGCCAATGTTGTTCAGCTTCAGCGTCAGCGCGCTCTTCTTGTGGGCCGCATTGTTCTTGTGCAGCAGACCCTTAGCAGCCGCCTTGTCGATCGCCTTGACCGCCACCTTGTAAGTGCCCTCGGCCTCGGTGCGATTGCCTTCAACGGCAGCAGCCTCGAACTTCTTGATAGCAGTCTTCAGTGCGGACTTATTGGCTTTGTTGCGAGCATTTCTCGCCTCTGCCACCAAAACGCGCTTCTTAGCAGACTTGATATTCGGCAAACCAAACACCTCCCCGACTTGAAATTTCCACGGTGGAAAATATAAACTTCCACGCAGGATGATATTTTAGCATCATTGCCGGAAAATTGCAAGACTTTTTTGCAATTTCCGCCGCGATTTTTGTATATTTCCAAAATCCCCAGCCATGCTATCCATAAGCCACAATATTTTGTGTTCAGAAGGGAGCGTCAGCCACAAAAATGACCGTACCCCGTACCGATCTGGCCCTGGAAGCGGCGGAGGACCTCACCGCCGCGGGCCGATTTGCCGCCCTTGGCAGCGGCGTTTCCAAATGGGAGTGTCTCCAGGGCGGCTGCCCCGTGACCCACATCCGCGTCCGCGACCGCGATGCCGCCGAGGCGCTGGGCCGCCCGGTGGGGCAATATATCACCATCGACCTGCGGCCCGCCCTGGCGCGGCAGGAGGGCCTGACCCGCCGGGCGTCCTCCTGTCTCGCCCAGCAGCTCCGCACGCTGCTGCCGCCGCCGGATGGCCAGACCCAGTTCCTGGTGGTGGGCCTGGGCAACGCCGCCATGACGCCGGACGCCGTCGGCCCGCTGGCGGTGGAAAGTTTGCTGGTCACGCGGCACATGGTCCGCTCCATGCCCGCCCAGTTCGGCCAATTCACCCCCGTCTCCGCCCTGTGTACCGGGGTGCTGGCCCAGACGGGGCTGGAGACGCTGGAGCTGGTTCAGGCGGCGGCCCAGCGGGTGAAGCCCGCCGCCGTCATCGCCATCGACGCCTTGGCGGCCCGCAGCCGCCACCGGCTGTGCGCCACGGTGCAGCTGGGCGACACGGGCCTGATCCCCGGCAGCGGCGTGGGCAACCACCGCCGGGCCATCGACCGGGCGGCGCTGGGCGTGCCGGTCATCGCCATCGGCGTCCCCACCGTCATCGACGGCGCGGCACTCCGGGACGAGGACGCGCCGCCATCCGGCCTGTTCGTCACCCCCCAGGACATCGACCACCGGGTGCGGGAGCTGGGCCGTCTCATCGGTATGGGCGTAACGCTGGCACTTCAACCAAATCTGACGCTGGAGGATGTGAACGCCCTGACAGGTTGACACTTGCCAAATCCGCCGGGACGCGCTACAATAGGCCCAACAAACCATAAGGGAGGGCCTGGAAAATGGAATTTAACCCCCAAATGCAGCTGGCGGGCCTGCTGGAGTGGATGCACGAGCGCATGGCGGCCTGTTACGGCAAGACCGCTGTCATCGGCATCTCCGGCGGCAAGGACAGCTCCACCGTGGCGGCGCTGGCGGTGGCGGCCTACGGCCGCGAGAACGTGTTCGGCGTGCTGATGCCCAACGGCGTCCAGCCGGACATTGACTATTCCCAGGCGCTGGTGGAGCATCTGAACATCCCCCACGCCACCATCAACATCCACGACGCGGTGGAGGGCGTGCTGAACGAGCTGAAGAAGGCGGGCATCGAGCCCAGCCGCCAGACCACCGTGAACCTGCCCAGCCGTGTCCGCATGGCCACGCTGTACGCCGTGGCCCAGTCCCTTCCCGGCGGCACGGTGATCAACACCAGCAACCTCAGCGAGGACTGGGTGGGCTACTGCACCATCTACGGCGACAGCGCCGGCGCATTCTCCCCCCTGGGTATGTATACCACTGAGGAGGTCATCGCCCTGGGCCGGGCGCTGGGCCTGCCGGAACGCTTCCTCATCAAGCCGCCGTCCGACGGCCTGACAGGCCTCACCGACGAGGACAACCTGGGCTTCACCTATCATGCGGTAAACGAGTACGTCCGCCGGGGCGTGGTCGATCCTGCCATCAAGGCGCAGATCGACGATAAGCACCGGGCCAGCCGCTTCAAGTTCGAGACCATCCCCGTGTACCACAACGGTCTGCCCATGGCGCTGGAGGACGAGACGCAGTATTATAAGTAAGCAAAGCGAAGCCAAAAGCGGCGCACCTGCGGTGCGCCGCTTTTCTGTTGATACGCCGTTCCCCTTGTTCCCCAGCATTGTCATTGCGAGGAACGGAGCGACGTGGCAATCCGTATCCCCTGCCTCCCTTGTGTAAAGGGAGGTGTCAGCGCTTCGCGCTGACGGAGGGATTGTCAAAAGGGACATTCCGCGCCCCGGCGCGGGGTACTTTTGCCCCCGGCGGCAAAAGTACCCAAAAACGCCGTTCAAACCTGCGGTTTGAAAATCCCTTGCGCGGCTTCACCTGCCGCTTATCTTGATTATCCCTGCCACGCAAACCTTGTGCCGCAGAAATTTCACCTAAATGCTGCATTGTCTCTGCTTCTTGAAGCGCTGCCGCTTTTGCTCTGAAATGCAGGGCTGTGCAGCTATGGCAAGAACTCTTTCTAAACGGCGGCCATCGGCCGCCCCCTCCCTTTGCCGCTTTGCGGCAAAGGCGCGATTTGATAATCGCCCTCCCCGGGGTGGGGGTTTCCAAAGGGGAGGGCCGCAGCCCTCCCCTTTTGGTCGTTTCAAGGTTGGGGGATTTTCAAGGGGGAAGGGAAATCGAAATCCCTTCCCCCTTGAATGGCGCTTTTGGTTACTTTTGTCGCTACTGACAAAAGTAACCCGTCGGAGACAAAAAGCAGAGCAGACACAATCGTCCGCCGCCTTCGTCACTTCTTCCCCAGCTCGATCGCTCCATGCTCCTTTTCGTAAGTGGCGATGCAGTCCCGGATAAGAATATTGATCTGACTGTTGGCGGAGCGGCCCTCGTAGTCCGCCACCACGTGCAGCTTGTCCAGCATTTCCGTATCAATGCGGATGGATAAACTCTTGATAGCCATAAAAACACCTCAGGTTCTCGTTGTCATTTGGTGTGCTATGGAGAAATCATACAAACCGCACCACGTCGTTGGGTGAGCAGGCAATAATACGGCACAGCTTCTCCAGCGTGACCATAGTGATGTTCTTGTTTTTCTTCAGCGCATCCAGCGTCTTGTTGTCAATGCCGTTCTTCAGCAGATAATACTGCGAAATGCCCCGACGCTGCATAGTCTCCCATAATGGACTGTAGTCGAAAATGCCGCTCACCTCCCCTCTGTTACGTCCATTATAGGAAATAATCCCCAAAACCAGTATTGTGTATATCTCCACAATACTGTATAATGGGACAGAGGGGGTGACTCAATGCCAGACTACAAAAAGATATACCTCACCATGATGGGCGCGGCGGAGGACGTAATACAGCTGCTGGAGCAAACCGACCCGCCGCCCGGCGGCTGGCCGCTTTCCCTGCGTATCACCAAGCTCCTGACGGACGCGCAGCTGCAATGCGAGGACATCTACATCAACGAACAATGAGCAAAAGCCCCCGCCGATGGCGGGGGCTTTTGCCTGTTAAGAGAGAAAAAAGGGAGAAGAAAAGATCTGGATGTTACAGTATGGTGCACCACAGCGCCAGATCGGCAAAAAACCACACCGGGCACAGCATGGTCGTGACACGGACCACCGGGGTGATGTTCCCCGTCAGCAGGCTGACCATGGTATAGGCGATGATCGCCGTGACCACCAGGGCTGCGATCAGGTATCCGGTATTCTTCTTCGTGTTTGTCATAGGGAACAACTCCTTTCTTGTTTGTGTCCGCATCATAACACAAAAGAATACGCTTGTAAAATTGATTATTCTCTGCTAATATATAGACAATTACTATAATAGGAGATGCTCCCATGACCGATCAGGACATTGAAACCTTTTTCGCCATACTGGACAACGGCACGATGACGGCGGCGGCGGACGCGCTGTTCATCACCCAGCCCTCTCTGTCCGCCCGGCTGCGAACGCTGGAGGACGAGGTGGGCGCGCCCCTGTTCCACCGGGGCAAGGGTCAGCGCCGCATTACCCTCACCGACGCGGGCCAGCACTTCCTGTCCCTGGCCCGCCGGTGGCAGAACCTGCTGTCGGAGACCCAGGCCTTCGCCGCCGGGGAAAAGCGGGAGTTTCTCCACGTCATCGCCGCCTATACCGCCAACCAGTACATTCTGCCGCCTGTGTACCAGCGGTTTCTGGAGAGGGCGCTTCCGGTGTCCCTGTGGGTGGAGTCCATGCGAACCTTCGAGGCGGTGTCCGCCGTGGCCCGGGGCGACGCGGACATGGCCATTGTGGACGGCGGATTGCACTACGACCTGCAAATCGAGATACAGCCCCTGTTCCGGGAGGCCTTCTTCCTGGTGGTGCCGGAGGACATCGCCCTCACCGAGCCGGTGGAGGCCACCGCCCTCCACCCGGAGGACGAGATCCTCATCTACGGTCAGCCGGAGATATTGCAGTGGCACGACTACTGGTTCGGCGTGGACGCCCGTCCCCTGCTGTACGCCGACACGCCCCAGCTGGCCGAGACGCTGCCCGCCTGCGGCAAGCGGTGGAGCATCATCCCCGCCGGAGCTACCGAGCCGTATCTGCGGATGTTCAGCAACGTACAGGTGCTGCATCTGGCGCACCCGCCGGCGGAGCGGACGTTCTATCTGGTCACGCCCAAGGGACGCGCCCTGACCGCGGCGGCGGAGACGCTGCTGGACGACCTGCGGACGCAGATACAGCATGTGGAGGGCATCACATGGTATTGACGGAGCTGACAGCACAGACCGGGACGCTTCCGTTCCGCCGGACAGACATATAACACGGACAAAAAGGAGAATAGGGATGGCGCAGCTATATTTCAAGTACGGAGCCATGGGCTCCAGCAAGACAGCCAACGCGCTGATGGCGCGGTTCAACTACGAGGAGCGGGGGCAGGAGACGCTGCTGGTCAAGCCACGGTTGGACAGCCGGGACGGCGACCACATGGTGTACTCCCGCATCGGCCTGCAGCACCCCTGCGTCTACTTCGACGAGATGCGGGCTATGGCGGACAGAGAATTGCAGCGCTACGCCTGCATCATCATCGACGAGGCCCAGTTTCTGACCAAGGAGGAGGTGTACTATCTGGTACACCTGGTGGACGACTGCAATATCCCCGTCATCTGCTACGGCCTGCGGGCGG
>OIYS01001083.1_pt1 | contig 15250 bp, 19 predicted proteins | sample 1588271 | NCBI WGS metagenome assembly OIYS01 (sample SAMN03283286) | human gut metagenome | biome: human-associated habitat; material: feces | host: Homo sapiens | place: Peru | collected 2012
AAGAAAGATGGAATATATGTTTTAGAAGAAATGCAAAAAAGAAATATTGATAAGAAAGTTATAGTTGCAACCTCTTACAATGCCAGTGAAGTAATTAGACAAGTAGCTGAATTTGGAGTTTCTTATTTCATTTTAAAACCTTTTGAGTTGTGTGACTTAGAAAAAAGAATATTAGAAACAACTAAAACTAATATTGAAACTAAAAATATTGATTTTAAAAAGGACAATTTACATATGTCTATAACTAAAATATTACATGAATTAGGAATTCCTTCACATATTAAAGGCTATCAATACATTCGTGAAGGTATAAGTATCGTGTATGAAAGACCGGAAACAATAGGTGGAATAACTAAGGAATTATATCCAGAACTAGCTGATAAATTTGATACAACCGTTTCACGTGTTGAAAGAGCGATAAGACATGCGATTGAAGTAAGTTGGAATCGTGGTAATTGGAATCTTATGGAAGAAATATTTGGTCATAGTGTTGATATAGATAAAGCTAAACCAACTAACTCTGAATTTATTGTTACTATAGCTGATAAACTAAGATTAGAATTTCATGCCGTTAAAAACTAGATAATGCACATTATCTTCTTTTTTGCGTTAATTTATGTTAAAATATTAATAGGGGGATAAGGTATGAAAGAAGTATTTATAGTTAATCCAAGTTCAGGAAAAGGTAAAATAAAACATTTTATAGAAGGAATATCATCTAAAGAAAACCGTGAAATAATAGTTCCTAGTAATGCAGCTGAAACAAATTATTATGCTTTCCTTAAAAGCAATAATGAAGAATCCAAAGTAATTTATGCAGTCGGTGGCGATGGGACTTTAAATTCTGTTTTAAATGGAGTTGTTGGATCTAAAGCAATTATGGGTGTAATACCATTAGGTAGTGGTAATGATTTTGCACGAACTTTAAAAGAAGAAAAAATAACAGGTCCAACTAAAATTGATATCGGTCAAATAAATTATGAATATTTTTTAAATATAGCTTCATTAGGTTTTGATGCTCGCGTATGCGAAAATGCTTTAAAAAATCGTCGCATTGTTGGACATGCTTCCTATATCATAGGTTTAATTCAAGAAATATTAAAAAAAATTGAAGTTGATCAAGTTACTAATAAAGAAATAGCTATGCTAACCCTTTGTAACGGAAAGTATTATGGTGGTGGCTTTAAAATAGCTCCTACGGCTTCTTTAACTGATGGCTTTTTAGATAAATATGAAATAGGTGAAGTTACTAAATTTAAACTTTTAAAAATTCTTTTAAAATTACTACAAGGTAAACATGAAGAATTTTTAAATAAAGAACTTATAGATGAACTATCTTTTATAGCTGAAATTCCTAATGTTTTAAGCGTAAATTTAGATGGTGAAATAAAAAAATTCCATCGCTTTGATTTCAAATTAATAAAAAAAGGAATAACTATAACAACAGAAATGCCTGAAGACGTAAAAATACTAGTTAATAAAATAGAAGGAAGATGAATTAATGAAACCAGTAGTTTTAACAATATTAGATGGAGTAGGTTTAAGTGAAAATTCATTAGGTAACGCTTTTAAAAATGCTAACAAACCTAATTTTGAATATTTATGGAATAATTATCCTCATACAACTATTGAAGCCAGTGGTGAAGTTGTAGGTTTACCAATTGGTCAAATGGGTAATTCTGAGGTTGGTCACTTAAATATTGGTGCTGGCAGAATAGTATATCAACCATTACAATTAATTAATAATAAAATCAAAAATCAAGAATTCTTTAATAATGAACAAATCTTAGAAGTTATGAATCATGTCAAAAAAAATAATTCTAAATTGCATATATTTGGTCTTTTAAGTGATGGTGGTATACATTCGCACATTAACCACTTACTAGCCCTTATTGATATGTGTAAAAAAGAAAATATTGATAATGTTTATTATCACTTATTTACAGATGGCCGTGATACTTCACCAAAATCATCAAAGAAATATTTTGAAATTTTAGATAATAAAATTAAAGAAACTAAAATAGGTGAAATAGCAACCATATCTGGTAGATTCTATGCTATGGATCGCGATAACCGTTGGGAAAGAATTAAATTAGCTTATGATGCAATTGTTAATAAAAACGGGGAACATTATCTAAGTTATGTAGAAGCAATTGATCATAATTATAGTTTAGATATAACTGATGAATTTATTAAACCAGCTGTATTATCAGAAAATGGTAATATTGAAGATAATGATGGATTAATAGTATTTAACTATCGACCAGATCGCTTAAGAGAATTATTTTATGCTATCACTAATCCAAATTTTAAAGAATTGGAAGTAAAAAAATTTAACAATATAAAATTAGTTACTATGATGAAAGTCAGTGATGACGTTATAACAACTAATGCTTTCAAGTTAGATGAACTAAAAAATACCTTAGGTGATTATGTATCTAGTAAAGGTTTAAAACAATTAAGAATTGCCGAAACTGAAAAATATGCTCATGTTACTTATTTCTTTGATGGTGGCTTAGATAAAGAAATACCTGGTTGCACAAGAATTTTAATACCATCACCTAAAGTAGCTACATATGATTTAAAACCTGAAATGAGTGCATATGAAGTAACAGAAAAATTACTTGAAAATATTGATAAAGTTGATTTAGTAATTTTAAATTTTGCTAATGGTGATATGGTTGGTCATACAGGAAATTATGAAGCTGCTGTTAAAGCCGTTGAAACATTAGATGTTTGTCTAGGAAAAATAATTGCTAAGTTAAAAGAGTTAAATGGATCAATGATCGTTACTGCCGATCATGGCAATTGTGAAGTAATGATTGATGAATCAGGAAATCCTATGACAGCTCATACAACTAATCTAGTACCTTTAATAGTTTTTAATGCTAATGTTAAAAGTTTGCACAAAGGAATTTTAGCTGATGTCGCTCCAACGTTACTTGAATTATTAGAACTAACAAAACCTGAAGAAATGACAGGAGAATCACTCATTATAAAAGAGTGATTCTTTTTTATAAAAAAAAATAAAACCGAAGTTTTATTTTAATAAATCATATATATCTTTAGGATCAGCTAAAGTTTTATTTTCATATTTAGGAATAATATGTAAATGAAAATGTTTAACTTCTTGAGCCTCACCATAATTAAAAAGAAATGTAAAACCAGTTGCTTTTAATTTATCAGTAATTTCCTTTTGAATCTTTTTACCTACTTCTAACATATGCTCATAAATTTCATTATCTAATTCTAAATAATCAGTATAATGTTTTTTAGGTATAATTAAAGTATGACCATTACTTTTAGGATTAATATCTAAAAAAGCTAAAACTAATTCATCTTCATAAATCTTATATGAAGGAATATCACCTTTGATAATTTTACAAAATAAACAATCCATATTTACCTCCTACTTAAATTATACAACTTAATTAGTTGATATTTAAAAAAATTTTGTTATAATATAAATATATTAAAGTTAAAACTTGAAAAAAAATAAAAATTAACATATTTAGTTGACAAAAAACATAATATTGTTTATAATACTGGTGTATTTAAAAAGGAAAGAAGAAGTATCCACTTCTCACCCGATTGATTAAGTCTTTGGGTTAAGAAACATGCCTAATATCATTTAGTGGTTTTTAAGTGGATGCATTCTCGCATTCACTTTTTATTTGGAGGTGTCATTTTATCGCTAGTAAAGAAAGAGATTTGTTTATAAATGAACAAATCAGAGCAAAAGAAGTAATGGTTATAGGTCCTAATGGAGAACAACTAGGTATCAAAAATATTAAAGATGCTTTAACGTTGGCTACATATGCAGGCTTTGATTTAGTATTGATTAATCCTAATGCTAATCCTCAAGTATGCAAAATAATGGATTATAACAAATTTAAGTATGAAAATAAAAAACGTCAAAAAGAAAACATGAAAAAACAAAGAGAAAATAATCTTGAATTAAAAGAATATCGTCTTTCAGTTACAATTGATGTTCATGATTTTAATACTCGTGTTAATAATTCGTCAAAATATTTAGTTAAAGGCCATAAAGTAAAAGCTTCAATTAGATTTAAAGGTCGTGAGATGGCTCACCCTGAATTAGGTCGTGATGTTTTACTAAAATTTGCTACAGCCTTAAGTAATGTTGCTGATGTTGAACAAAAGCCAACATTAGAAGGTAGATATATGACAATGATATTAATGCCAAAAAAAGAAAAATAGGAGGAATTTTATGCCAAAAATTAAAACACATAAAGGAACTGCAAAAGTTGCTAATGTTCGTCCAGGTGGAACAGTAAAAATAGGTATGCCTGGTTCTAGACACAATACAGGAAAGAAAAACGCTGCATTCAATCGTAAAGCAAGATCTGCTTCAAATATGAATAAGTCAGATATGAAAAGATTGAAAAACGTTTTAGCAAAGTAAGGAGGTTAAAAAATGACAAGAGTTAAAGGTGGCACTATTCATCGTGCACGTCGCAAAAAAATAATGGATCAAGCCAAAGGATACTTTGGAAGTAAACATAGACTATATAAGTCAGCTGCAGAACAAGTTATGCATTCTGGAAAATATGCATACCGTGATCGCAAGCAAAAGAAAAGAGATTTCCGTAAATTATGGATTACAAGAATCAATGCTGCTTGTCGTCAAAATGAAATTAGTTATTCTAAATTCATCAATGGTTTAAATAAAGCAGGTGTTGTATTCAACCGTAAGATGTTAAGTGAATTAGCAATTGATAATCCAAAAGCATTCACTTCATTAGTTGAAATTTCAAAGAAAGCTTTAGAAGAAAAAACAGCTGCTGTTGCTAAAAAAGAAAAAGCAACTAAAAAAACAACTGATATTTCTAAAATGACAGTTGCTGAATTACGTGAATTAGCAAAAGCAAAAGGAATCGAAGGATTTACTGCTATGAAGAAAGCAGAATTATTGGAAGTTTTAAAATAAACTTCCTTTTTGTAACAAAAATGCTAAAATCAAAATAGGTGATAACATGAAAAATTTATACATTGATTTTGATGGTGTTATTTCTGATACCATTGAAGTAACTTATGAAATGATGAATAAACAAAAAATTGATCGAAAAAATTTAGATAGCGTTATGCTTTTTTATCAAAATCTTGACTGGGAAGATCTTTTAAATAAAACACCATTAATAAATGATAGCATGCATAAAATTGCTAAAATTATAACTGAAAATGTTTTTGATGTTTCTATTTTAACACATGTTGTTAGTCAAAAAGAAAGTATTGCTAAAATTAAATTTATAAGAAGATTTTTAAAAGATGTAACGATTATTGTTGTTCCCAAAGAAGTAGCTAAAACTGATATGGTTTGTGCTAAAGATTCAATTTTAATTGACGACTTTACTGGTAATTTAGAAGACTGGGAAGAACATGGTGGTATAGGTATTAAATTTTCAAAAACTAAAAAAATATCTAAATATCCTGTTATCTCTGATCTAGAAGAAGTATTGAATTTAGAATTATGCAAGTAAAAAGAATAATAGTAGGCGAATTACAAACCAATTGTTATCTCATCATTTCTACTAATAAATGTTTAATAATTGATCCGGGAGCGGAAGCTAGTAAAATAATTAACACTATAGGAAATTTAATACCAGTTGCCATTATAATTACTCATTACCACTTTGATCATGTTGGTGCTTTAGAAGAACTTAAAAAAAATTATCAAATACCTGTTTATGATTGTCATAATCTTGGAATAATAAAAATTGATCCATTTAATTTTGAGATAGTATCTACTAAAGGCCATAGCAATACAGGAATATCAATATATTTTCCAAAGAAAAAAATTTTGTTTACAGGTGATTTTCTATTTAAAGGAACAATCGGGAGAACTGATATGCTAGATAGTAATCCACATTTGATGATCGAGTCAATTAATAAAATTAAAGAATATCCTGAAGATATAATTGTTTATCCTGGTCATGGTGAAATGACAAGCCTTAAAACTGAAAAAATGAATAATATTTATTTAAATTAGCACTCTCTATTGACAAGTGCTAATAATGTGGTATAATTATTATGTTGTAAAAAAAGCAACATAATTTTTTTAGGAGGGGATAATTATGAATCAAAATCCATATCAAGAAAATCTTGAAAATGTTTTAGAAAAATATGGCCGTAATATTGTAGATGCAGCCAAGAGTGGAAAAATAGATCCCGTCATTGGTCGAGATGAAGAAATTCGTAGTATTACCCGTATTTTATCAAGAAAAACTAAAAACAATCCCGTATTAATAGGTGAACCAGGTGTTGGTAAAACTGCTATTGTAGAGGGACTTGCTTTAAGAATAATAAAAGGCGATGTACCTAATTCCTTAAAAGATAAAACTATTTGGGAATTAGATATGGGAGCTTTAATTGCTGGTGCTAAATATCGTGGTGAATTTGAAGAACGATTAAAAGCTGTTTTAAAAGAAATAACTAAAAGTGAAGGCAAAATCATTCTTTTCATTGATGAAATTCATATGTTAGTAGGAGCTGGAGCTATGGAAGGTGCTATGGATGCTGGTAATATGTTAAAACCATTACTTGCTCGTGGTGAAATTCATTGTATTGGAGCTACTACTTTAAATGAATATCGTAAATACATAGAAAAAGATGGAGCTTTAGAACGTCGTTTTCAAAAAGTATTAGTTACGGAACCTAATGTTTTAGATACTATTACCATTTTGCGTGGGTTAAAAGAACGTTTTGAAGTATATCATGGTGTTAATATAAAAGATAGTGCTTTAATTGCGGCTGCTACCTTATCTGATCGTTATATAACTGATCGTTTCTTACCAGATAAAGCAATCGATTTAGTTGATGAAGCTTGTGCTACTATCAAAGTGCAAATGGATTCATCACCAGTAGAATTAGATCGCTTAACTAGAAAAATAATGCAATTACAAATAGAACTTCAAGCTATTAAAAAAGATAATGATGAAGATTCTAAAAAACGTGTAGTTGAAATTAAAGAACAAATAGAAACTTTGAAGAAAGATGAATCTGAACTACGTGGTAAGTGGGAAAAAGAAAAAAATATCAACGAAACAATCAGCAAGAAAAAAGAAGAATTAGAAAAAGCAAAATTCAATTTAGAACAAGCTGAAAATAATTACGACTTAGAAGCAGCTGCTAAGTTGCGTCATGGTGTAATTCCAACATTAGAAAAAGAAATTGAAGAGTTGAAAAAAAGTGATAAATATCAAATTTTAAGTGATACTGTTACTGATGAATCAATTGCTGAAATAATTTCTAGATGGACTAATATTCCTATAAGTAAATTAGTGGGAACAGAAAAAGAAAAATTAATGAATTTAGAAACTAACATGATTAAACGTGTTAAAGGTCAAGATGAAGCTATAAAATTAGTGTGCGAAGCAATCATTCGTGCCCGTTCTGGCATTAAAGATCCTAATAGACCAATTGGTTCATTCATTTTCTTAGGACCAACTGGTGTTGGTAAAACTGAAGTAGCTAAAACATTAGCATATGAACTATTTGATGATGAACGTCATATGATTCGTATTGATATGTCAGAATATATGGAAAGCTTTTCAGTATCTAGATTAGTAGGAGCGCCTCCTGGATATGTAGGTTACGATGAAGGTGGTCAATTAACCGAAGCCGTCAGAAGAAATCCATATAGCATCATTCTATTTGATGAAATAGAAAAAGCTCATAAAGATGTATTTAATATATTACTTCAAATATTAGATGATGGACGTTTAACTGATTCTCAAGGTCGTACAGTTGATTTTAAAAACACTATCATTATTATGACTTCTAATTTAGGAAGTGAACACATTTTAGAAAATAATGATCGTGAAAAAGTTATGAATGAATTGCGAGCTAATTTTAAACCAGAATTTTTAAATAGAATAGATGAAATAGTTATTTTTAATGCTTTAAATAAAGATGTTATTAAAGAAATATTAACTAAAATAATTAAAGATTTAGAAGCTCGTTTAAAAGATAAAAGAATAACATTAAAATTAACTGATGAAGCTGCTAATTTCATTATTGATCATTCTTATAATGAAGCTTACGGAGCTAGACCAATTAAACGATATGTAACTGAAAAGTTAGAAACATTAATTGCTAAAAAGTTATTATCTGGAGAATTAAAAGAAGGTACAACTTTAGAAATTAAAGTCGATCAAAATGAATTAACTATATAAAATAAAAAGCTATGGACAGGCATACAATTAGTAGGTGATAAAATGAAAAAGAAACTAATTGTATTAAGCTGTATCATAGCTTTTTTTATTGTTATTTTTAATAAAAAAGAAATTAAAAATATAAAATTTTATCAAAATATAAATGATCGAGTAACTTTAAATAATTTATATTTTAATAAAGATAAAAAAGCTACTTATTATTTAATTAATATTTATGATGAAAAAAATGATTTAATTGATGTGAAAAAAACTAATACTAACATGATAAATTTAAGTAATATCAATAGCTTAAAAGAAAAAATGTATATTCAAATAATATCTTATAATAATAAAAATAGGGAATTAAGAAAATCTAAAAGGGAATTATTAGAATGGAATATAGCTTACATAGAAATAAATGATAATAAAGTAGAAATTAAAAATAAATTAAATAGCAACTATAAAATATTAATTAAAAAAAATGACGTTGCATTAAAAGAAATAAAAGAAAATGAAGAGTTAAATTTTGATAATGTCAAATTAGAATTATATCAAAATGATATTTTAATAAATAAAGTTTATTATTCTAAATCTAATGAAAGTAAAATAATTTATCCTTTAGATCAAGAAGCAATTTTATATGAAGACTTCTATATAAAAATAGAAACTAATCTTAATTGTTTATTAACATTAAAACAAAATAAAAAAGTAGTTTTTAATAATATTAATAAATGCGAATATTTAGTAAAAAAAGAATTATTAAAAGAAAACACGAACTATAATTTAGAAATAAAATATTTAAATAAAAATTCCCAAATGATTTTAAAAGAAGAAAAAATAACTTTTAAAGTTAAAGAACAAGCAAAATTATTACAAGTTTATAGTAGCAATGAAAACGAAGTAGTTAAAGATACTACTATCGATTTAAAAAGTCCCAATAATGGCGAAATATATTATACATTAGACAATACTATTCCCGATGAAAATTCTATCAAGTATGATCAACCCATTACTATAAAAAAAGATACTATTATAAATGCTATAGCTATTAAAAATAATTTAAAAAGTGAAGTGTCAAAAATAGATTTTAAAGTCAAAGAACAAAGACCTTTAATTTATTTAAGTCCTTCTAGACAAACTCAAAACCAAGGAGTTAAAAGAGCAGGTTATAGAACTGAAATGGAAGAAATGAATGTTTTAGCTAAAGTATTAGAAAAAAAATTAAAAGAAAAAAACTTCCGTGTAGTAAGAGCAGAACAAGAAAAAGATTTGCCTGATCGTGTAAAAGAAAGTAACAAATTAAAATCTGATCTTTATATTGCTTTACACACTAATGCTAGTACTAATGGTTATCCTCTTGAAGGTAAAGCTCGTGGAATTGATTCTTATATTTCTAGAAGAGAATCGGACATGTTAATATTTGCTAATATTGTTCAACAAGAATTGATGAAAGTTTATACTGGACCATCTTATCGTAGTGGTGTTAAATTTGGAACTGATTTTAAAATGATGTATGAAATTGACGAAAAAAATGTAAACCATGGAATACTTTTAGAAATTGGTTTTCATGATAATTATGATGATGCTCTTTGGATAATTAACTCAACTGAAAAAATTGCTGATGCAATTACAAGTGCGATCATTAAAAACTTTCAATGATAATTGTAAAATATTTTAACCATTAATTGACTTTGTTCGACAAATGTTGTATATTTAATATAGCGATAGGATAGGGAACCTAAAGCAGATTATATTAGATGTTTCATTTTGGAAGGACACGCCAAAATTTAACATATAAATTATAATTTATTTATGAGGGTAAGGAGGAAGAAAATGAAAAAATCAACAAAGAAGAACGATAAAACAATCTTTATTGCAGCAGCAATTATGTTTGCTTGTGCTATTGGATTGTTTGTAGGTGCATTTGCTCGTTTCCAAACTGTAGTTGGTGGATCAGCAACATTAAAAACTGCTGATTGGTCTTTCATGGTAAATGGTGGAACAGCAGACTTTTCAGTTAACCTAGCAGATGGTACTGCTTATAACTTAGTTGAGGTTGATGGTGAAAAAAGAATTCAACCAGGTTCATATGGTGTATTCCCATTAGTATTATCAGCAGTAGGTAGTGATGTTGATGTTACATATAATGCTAACTTCGGTGGCTTAAGTGGAGAGAAAATCCCAACTAACTTAGCTTTATATTCAGATGATCAATATACAAAACCATTAGCAAACGTTAGTGGTGACGTTATTACTGCAGGTCAACAAAAAACTGTAAACATTTATTGGAAGTGGTTATATACTGAAACTGATGAAACAGAATTTGCTGGTCAAACTCTAACATTACCTGTAACAGTAACTGGTTATCAAGTTGATCCAAACGCTTAATTTAGGAAACGTGTCAACAAGGGTTTAACCCTCGTTAAAGAATATTTTAAAAAGTATTTTTTAACGAAGGTTAAATTTTATTCCGTCAGGAGAATGATTATTATGGAGCAAAAAAAAGTAAATAAAAATAATGAACAAAATAAAAAAGAAGAAAAGAAAAATAATCGTAAGTGGTTATTACTTTTACTGCTTTTATTATTTTTGAGTGTGTTTGGTATAGCATTTTTTAAGATTGGTTTTGATTTTGGAACTAATCATCATCCAGTTACACCCGAACCAACTCCTAAAAAGTTCTTGATCAAAATAAGTGATGAAGATGGTGATTGGGAAAAGTCTGAAACACTAAATGTATTCTCTGTTAATGAGCGTGATGTTATAGCTCCTTATGACCGTGGCTCTTATGAATTTGAAATTCAAAACACTAGAAACAAAAGTATTAGTTATACTTTGTCATTAAGTGAAGAAAATCCTTACAAAGTAAACATAAAGTATAGATTGAAAGAAAATGGTAAATATATTATTGGAGGTACTAATTGGGAGTATTATGATAAAATCCAATTAAAAGATATAAGTTTATCCGCAAAAGAATCCGATAAATACGAGTTAGAGTGGATGTGGGTCAGTGAAGATAATGAAGCTGATACTAATATTGGATTGATGCATGGAGTAGATTACAACTTAACATTCAAAGTAGTTGCCATTGAATTAGAGGGATAGTATGAAAAAAAGCGTTAACAATAAAAACAATAAAGACAAGATAGTAAAAGTAGAACCAAAGGCAGAAAAACCAAGTGTCTTACATAAAATATTAGAAGTATTTTCTTCTATTTTTGCCGTTATTGTAATTGGAGTTTGCGCTTTTACTTTAGTATTTAGAATTATATTTAAAGTTGAAGTTGTAAAAATATTTGGTTATAGTGGTTTAGTAATTTTAACTGGTAGTATGCAACCAACATATTATCCAGGCGATGTCATAATTATAAAAGAATTAAAAGATTACAATGTAGGTGATCCTATAACATTTCACCAAAGAAATATGATTGTAACTCACCGTATTGTTGCGAAAGATGGTGAAAAATTTACAACCAAAGGTGATTATAATAATTCTTCTGACGAGCCAATTGAATTAAAGGATATTGAAGGAAAAGTTATAAAACGTATCCCAAAAGTAGGAAAAGTAATATTGTTCTTACAAACTCCTGCAGGAGTTATATCTGTATTAGTAGTTCTTATCGCTTTAGAAGTGTTCTTTGCCGCCAAGAGGAAGATGGTGGAAGAACCATGAAATACAAAAAAGTATTAATAATATTAGTATTTTTAGCTGTAGTCATGATATCTTCAGGGATTGGTATTGCCTACGCTTATTATAAAACTGAGATTACTGGGGCTGTAACAGGTTCAACTGCTGCTTATAGCGGTGAAATTGAAATTTCTGCCGGCACACATACTGATCTTGTTCCAGCAAGCACAGAAATAAATTCTATTGATTTTTATATCAAAAATTATTCAGGAACAGATTCAAGTGCTAAGACCTCAGAAGTATATCTAAGCTATGTCTTGACATTTACACCACCAACATGGGGGACAGGCTGTTCTAATCCAGTTTCCTTCAAATTGTTCTTAATAAATGATACGAATAGTACTGAAACTGAAATTACACTGTCAAATAATAAGTCAAGTGCTCAAAACTTTTCGTTAATTTCGGCTCAAAAGCATCATTATAAACTAAAATTATATTGGAATACAACACTAAATAGTGCATCTTGTTATGCTGGAAAAACTGGTACTATTGGCATTGCTGCTAATATTTATCAGACAAATAAATAGGTGAAATATGAAAGATAAAATTTTAACTGCTTTAGGTATAGTATTGATGATTGGTGCTGTCGTTCTAGCTACCACTTCTTATGCAAGATTTGTAAGTGGTGTAAAAGGAACAGCTAATATAACTTTAGCGCGTTGGGAATTTAAAGCTAATGATAAAAAAATATCATTCACAACTGACTTAGGAAATTTATATCCAGGGATTGATAAATTATTTCAGGTAATACTAAGTGCTGAAAATAGTGATGTTGATGTTGAATATACAATTAAATTCAATTATCCCAACAATATTCCTGAAAATCTCAAGTTTTATTCGGATTCAGCGAAGACTCAAGAGATTAACCTTGATGGTGATACCTTGTCTGGCATCCTAACTGCAGGGAAGAGGACAGTTATTACAATATATTACGATTGGCCGTATGGATCAGCGGCCGAGAAGTATATACCAGGCACAGCTTGGTTTAATATGACAATAAATGGTCATCAAAAAGATCCTAGTGGAGGAGTGTAAAATGGAAAAAACTAAAACAAAAAAAGTAATGCCAAAGCAAGAAGTAAAGAAAGTTACAGAAGCTAAAAAGCCAACTGGAATGAGTAAAGAAAAGAAATCTATCATTGCTGGTCTTGCCTTAATTGTAGCCGCTGCTGGAATTTCAGCAGGAACATATGCTTATTATCAAAGTATAATCAGTGGTACTGGTAGTGGTACAATAACTCCTTGGAGTTTCACGGTAAATGACAAAGGTGACGCTCAAGAGTTTGTTGCGAGTTTAGGTGATTTAAAACCAGGAGTATCTGGCACAATAGAATTAAATATGTCAGCTGCTGATAGTGGTTTAGGTGTAGACGCTGTAATATCTTTCAACACTGCTACTAATATTCCAGCTAATATGAAATTCTATACAGATCCAGGTTATACAAGCGAGTTGGATTTGTCTAAAGATACAATCACTAGAGCAATATCTGCTGGTAAAACTGATTCGGTAACAATTTACTATAATTGGCCAAAAGGCAATGCTGAAAAAGGTCCAAGTGAAGCTAAAACTGCAAGTTTCAAAATTCAAGTAGTTGGTACGCAACATAATCCTAACGCATAGTTTAAACTATTCTCTATCAATACAATTTATTGTATAATACTTAAGTAAGATAGATAGTAGAGGAGGAAACAAATGAAAGATCATACAGACAAAAAAAACAAATCAAAATTAATTGCAGGAATCGCCATGATGGTATTTGCAATTGCGTTGTCAGCAGGAACATATGCTTATTATCAAAGTATAATCAGTGGTACTGCTAGTGGTACAATTGTTGCATGGGAGTGTACAGCCGGTGGTGGAGCATCCACATTTACTTTAGATTTAGGAAACTTAAAACCAGGGGTTACAAAAACCGTTCCTGTAAATTTAAGTGTAAAGAATTTTAAAGCTACATTTGATATTAAATTGAGTGGAGCAACAAACTTACCAAGTGCTATTAATTTCTATACAGCAGCTACTAACCAATCAGCTGATAACTGTTTATCAAAAGACTATGAAAACACAACTACCTCTTGTAAGTTAGCATCAACATCTACAACATTAGATGCTACAACAAGTGGTACAGCAAATGGTACAGTTAACCTTTATATGGTTTGGCCAAAAGGTTCAGCCGAAAAAGGTCCAAAAACAGCATCTACTGCTAAAATAACTGTAAACGTAACTTGTACACAACAAAATCAAAAACCTTTTGGTGCATAATTAAAAAGGAGGAAAAATGATGAAAGGTAATAAAATATTATATGCTGGAGCAGCTTTAGCAGTTTTAGCCATTGGTTTTGCAGCAGGAACATATGCCTACTATCAAAATACAATAACTGGTACTGCTTCAGGTACTGTCTTAGCATGGAATTGTACTGCTAATTCTAAACCTGAAGGAGAAACATTTACACTTTCAATGGGGGCTTTATATCCTGGTAAAGGTGGCCCTTTAAAAATAACAATTGCTTCAAGTATCTTAGCAGATTATAAAGTAACATTTAATAATATTAAAAACATGGGTACAGGCTCAGTCCATCCTAACCTAAATTTATACAAAAAATACAATGCTAGCACAAAAACATATACAGAAGTAATAAATGATTCTGAAACAATTCCAGGTGAGGTGGCAGCCGGAGGAACCAAAGAAGTAACATTCTATTATAACTGGCCTTATGGTGATCCAGATAAGGGAATTGGTAAAGATACATATAATTCAGCCCCACCATCTTTCAGTGTTAATGTAACATGTAGTCAAAAATAAGACCTCAGGGTCTTTTTTTGTTTGTTTTGATGAACATTTATTAAGATTATCATATAATAAAATGAGGTGAATATATGTATACAATATATAATGTTTCTTATGGTGATACGCTTGATAAAATAGCAAATTATTTTGCGACTGATGTAGAAACACTAAAACAAATAAATGATTTTAGAGGAGATTATCGTGCATCTTTTGGTGATCAAATAATTGTACCATCAATTAAAAAAGATAGATTTATTACTTATACAATAAAAAAAGGTGATAACTTATATGAAATAGCTCGTCGCTATAACATTGATGTTAATACACTTTTGTTAATAAATGGTCTTAATAAAGATGACTATATATATCCTAATCAAGAAATAATTATTCCAACTAAAGATACTAAATTTTATATGACTAAAAATGGTGATACTTTAAGTGGATTATTAAACGATACAAATTTAACCATAAATGAACTTTTAGATAAAAATAAAGAAATATATTTATTGCCAGAACAAATGATAATATTGGATTAAAAGAGTTTTGAAAACTCTTTTTTTTTACTCTTTTTTGTTATATAATAAATTAGTAAATATTAGATT
>OIYS01001089.1_pt1 | contig 15216 bp, 10 predicted proteins | sample 1588271 | NCBI WGS metagenome assembly OIYS01 (sample SAMN03283286) | human gut metagenome | biome: human-associated habitat; material: feces | host: Homo sapiens | place: Peru | collected 2012
TTAGAAAAACTATTCTCTTTTGTCGCTTTATTAAATTTAGACAACTCAGTCTTTAAATTTTTCTGTATGTTCAATAATTCACTTTGATATTGAGGATGAGTAGTCAATAATTCTGCCATTTTGTTTAAACCGTTTCTAAACACTTTTTTAGTCAAATTATCATCCGCAATAAGAATTCTACGATTATCCAAAGGTCTAAGAAACAAATCAAGATGATAATCCATTTGAGGAATATAATCAATTTTAGTAACACCTAACAAAGACTTCATATTATCGATTTTATCAGCCAACAAATTTTTACCGGCTAACATAACATTTTTGCCATCCTCATCTTGAATATAATAAATATTTCCTCCCTCCGGAACTTTATTATCATATAAAACTTTTCTGTTAAAATGACTTCCTATTGCAATAGGTAAATTATCACAAAAATCATTTGTAAGAACTTGTTTTTTAGGAGTAAATATACTTGTATCTTGTCCCCAAAAACTACTACCATATTCAAATGTTGAACGATTTACATTCTCAACCCTTAACAACTTTTTTCCACTTGCAATAAAAACATCAAAATCAGCATTTCTCCCAATATTACTTAATTCGGTAGCAAGCTTCATTTTAGGTGTCGACATACAAAGAGCATTAAGTCGCCTTGCATCATAACCTGTAAAAGATGGTTTATCAGAAGTAATTCTCATACTCATATAAAAAACAAACAAATAAAAATTTGCCAAACAATTTTTAAATTTATTTTCATGTAATTTTCAAAAAAAAAGGCGGAACCATTTACGGTTCCGCCTTTTTTACAAACTATTAAACTTTTCTCTTACGAGCAGCTTCTGACTTACGTTTTCTTTTAACGCTTGGTTTTTCATATCTTTCGCGTTTTTTAACTTCAGAAAGAATACCAGCTTTTTGGATTTTCTTTTTGAATCTTCTTAAAGCTACTTCGATACTTTCATTTTCGCCAACTTTAACTTCTGCCATTTATATTTTCACCACCTTTGTAGTCTTGTATTGTGAGTACAAGTATTTTAACCTGAAATAAAAAATTTTTCAAGTGTTTAAGTGGTTTTTAGGTAAAAACTAACAAACATCCGCGAAAATTGATATATATTTACCATTAAAAATCATTCTTCTAAGCAAAAAACATCCTCGTCAATAATAATACATTCTAATACATTGTTAAAAAACTTTTCTAACGCCATATCCATTGAAATGCTCTCCATATCGGCAAACTCCTCCATATTTAGTGAACTAATCATATAATTGTTTGATGTCATTTCAGACTCCCATATCTATTAACAATTTTTATTACGACATTATCGTTATTTTTCTTTAATTATTTAACAAATTTGTTACAAAATTTAGCATATTGAGAAAATAATTTAACTTTAAAGTACAATATTAGAATAATTGGCTAGGAGAAAAAGATTAAAATGACTACAAGTTTTCATTTGACAAGTTACGACTATTATTCAAGCCGAAATGATATGGAAGTTATTTCTAATATCGTGGAAGCGCTAAAAAAGATTTTAGAAGAAGATAAAAAAGAGGCTCAGCCGTTGTTCTTGAAAACCTCTGACAACCTTATATTAAACATTGCTCGTATGGTTGTTCAAGAAAAGAAAAAAACATTTTTAATAGGAATCACCGGAGAGAGCGCTTCAGGCAAAACCGTCTTTGTAGATAACACGATTAAAGCCTGCGTAAAAGACAAAAAAGAAGGTATTTATACAGTAATCAGATGTGATGATTATTATAAAGACACTTCTAAAGAGCTTAAAGAAGCAGGAAGTTATGAAGAACTGTTTAAAACAGGATTCAGTTTTGATACTCCGAATGTTATCGACTTGGAGCTAATGAAAAGTCATTTAATGAAGCTTAAACAGGGGCAAGCTATAACATCTCCCAAATACGATTTTGTAACTTGCGAATCACATCCGGACGGTGACATAAAAAAACCGGCGAAAGTCGTTCTGACAGAGGGGCTGTATGTCTTAAACGAAGGTGTTCGAGATATTATGGATGTAAAAGTTTATGTTTACACTCCACTTGAAGTTATTAAAGACCGCTGGTATAGTCGTGCCGAATCAAGAGGTAAGACCGGTGCTGCAGCTGATTTGCAATTCCAAGACGTAAACCGTACTGCTCAAGAATATATACGCCCGACTTATCAAATAGCGGATGCCGTTATTAATGGAATGGTTTCTCAAGAATATATTCAAGAAATAACCGACAAAATCTTTAATGCATTAGAAAATATTGATTATTAATAATGAGTTTTTAAATAATGAAAAAATTCTTTGCTCTAAAATTATTAATAGGGATGCTTGTGATAATTGGACTTGTTATTGCAACGCTAGTGTTTCTATATTTAAAAGCCTTGCCTTATGCAGTTTCCAATCCCAGAGTCATAAATTACATACAAAAAAGTGTAAAAAAATATGCTAAAGTAGATTTAACAATCAAAAATCCGGTTCTAGTAACTAGTTTAACTCCTATCATAGACTTTAAAGTTGAAGATTTAACTTTATTAAAAAATAATAAAAAACTATTTGCTCTAAAAAACTTCGATTCAGAATTTTCTTTTAAAGAAATATTTGATAAAAATATTATTGTTAATAAACTCACGGCCAAATACATTTTTGCAGACGTTAACGGCTTGATGAGCCTTGCTCCGCAACAGAAAAACGAAAATAAAAAAGACTCTGAATTGGATATTGATTTATTTGACTCTCTGCTAAGAGTTGAACACTGCCTGTTCTTATACTCTCCTTATTCAGGCATGGACTTAAAGATAATGGGAAGAAATCTTGAAGTAAATAACTCCGTAAAAACCAGACGTTTTGTCCATTTCGATTTTATAACAGATATTAACAAGAATAACAGCAAAGTACACTTGGCAATAAAAGATGACAACAAAATTTTCATTGAGAACAAAGCTATTTATGTTGAAGATTGTCCGCTTACAATAAACAATTCAAAGATGTTTTTCAACGCTGATGCAGACAAGAAAAAGAATTTTCACCTGGAAATATTTACGAAAAATTTTGATATTCAAGATGTCATAAAACTAATGCAAACCCAAATTGTTGAAAACAATCTTGATGATGTTCTTCAATATTTTGAAAATATAAAAGGCCGATTTGATTTTGATTTAAAAATATCAAAAAACAAAATGGATGGAGTCCTTGACTTAAAAAACATTTCCTTCAACATTGTTCCTGTTGATAAAATTCCAATAACTTTGCAAAAGGGACATATAACCCTTGATGACAAAAACATGAAACTTAGCGATTTTGAAGGTTATTATGACAATAAACAAACGAACAAGTTTAAGTTTGGCGGAACTGTTAACGACTACTTGCACTCAATTGATACAGACATAAAGGCTCACGCAACAGCTAGCAACGATTTTTTCAAAAACCACCTATCAGCAATGGTTGATTACCCGATTGAGTTGACAGGAAACGCTGATGCCTTTGTCAAATTAAAATCTAAAAATAATATAATCGATGTAAACGGACTTTTTATAGTTCCGAGAGGGAAAAACATAACTATAGGTGGAGATGCACTTCCTTTTGAAGATACAATAAGAGCCTTGACTGCAGATTTACATTTTGCAAACGCTATTTTGGATATTAAGTCTATAAAATATTATATGGAAGCAAAATACAAAGAGCGTGATGCAAGACGTCCGATTTTTGCCCTTAATGGACAAGTTGATACAGCAAAGAACAATTACGTGAACAAAATAGGATTTGAAATTCCTGATCCGCTTCCAAGTGAATTTATTAATGCATTAATAAAACAACACTTATTCAAGAAAGGAACTGTTTCAGGAACACTAAGTATCGACAATACCGGAAAATATCCGGTATTGAACGGAAAAATGCAAGCAGAAAAAATTAGAATTCCTTCGCAAAGAATTTTTATCAAAGCTGCCGAACTTAATACCACAAACGACCTTATACACTTGAATGCACACGGGAAGTACAAGCGTGCTGCTTATAAGTTTAACGGTGATATAGAAAATGCGATAAAGTACCCTATTGTTGTCAAAGATATAAACCTGAATCTTGATTACTTAGATGTTTATAAAGCTCTTCAATCCCAAAATACACAACAAACAACTGACGTAGAACCTCTCTCAAATTCAACAACAGATGATATGGGCGATGGGAAAACAGATTTTGACATAAGTAATCTGATAATAGAAAAATGCCTTCTCAGCCTCAACAAAGGTGCATACAAAGACATAAATTTTGCGAACTTAAATGCAAACATGACTCTCGATAAAAACAGCATTTTAAAATTAGACTCAAACAAATTTGAAATAGCGGAAGGTCACTCTTCGATTAAAGTTAATTGCGATTTAAAGAAACATAAATACCACGTACTACTTGGAATAAAAGATGTAAACAGTGATTTAATTGCGACAAATCTATTAGAACTTAAACGTGAAATATCTGGGAAAGCAAGTGGCTTAATCGATTTAAACACAGATGATTCACTAAAACTGAACGGATCTATAAAATTTTTAATAGCAAATGGAACTATTCAAAAAGTCGGACTGGTTGAGTATGTTTTGAAGTTTGCAGCACTATTTAGAAATCCGCTAACAATGATAAGCCCTTCCACTTTTTCGGATTTAGTTAATATTCCGGAAGGTAATTTTGATAAAATCACTGGCAACCTAACACTTAAAGATAATGTTATTACGCTGATGAAGATAAAATCGTATTCACCACAGCTAAGCTCATACATTGTAGGGCGCTATGATTTGGAAAGCAAAGATGCGACATTAAGAATTTACACCAAATTTAGTAGCTACAAAAAAGGATTTGCCGGCGCATTGAGAAGTTTTTCTCTGAACAGTTTGGCAAATAGAATACCAATGAGCAGTAGGAACGATGCGAATTATTATTCATCTGAACTTTCTGAACTGCCACCAATTGAAGCAGATGAAAAGAATTGTCAAATATTCCTCACAAAAGTTGACGGCGATATAGAGCATAATAACTTTTTGTCATCGCTGAAAAAAATCAAGTAACTTGCCTTAAAGTAACTTTCTTAAAAAAAATTGTTCCCAAGTAACTTGCGATAAAGAAACTTGCGCTAAAGTAGCTTTTCCTAAATGAACTTTTCCCAAAGGCACCTGCCCCCTCAAAATAACTTTGACAAAAATTCTTGACTTGCGAACTAAAACGAATATACTTTTATTATGAGTAAAAATGTTATAGCATTGGTTGATTGTGATTCATTTTTTGTTTGTTGCGAACAAAAGGTTAAACCTGAACTCAAAGGGAAACCCGTATCAGTAATTTCAAACAAAAACGGTTGCGTAATTTCTCGCTCTAAAGAAGCTAAAAAGATGGGAATACGCATGGGCGAACCGCTATTTTTAGCGAAAAAAGGACATCCGAAAGGGATTTATATTGTCGCTAATCATGAACTTTATGCAGATGTTTCGAAACAAGTAATGCAAAAGTTAAGAGAGTTTTCGCCAACGGTGGAGGTTTATTCGATTGATGAAGCTTTTGTTGATTTGACCGGACTAAAACGGCTTTATAAGATGGAATATGTTGACTTGGCGGCACATATAAGAGCAAAAATCAAGGAAGAGTTGGACGTTAACGTTTCTATCGGGATAAGTTCGTCCAAAAGTTTGGCAAAACTGGCGTCAGATAAAGCGAAGACAGAAGAAAGTGGCATATACGTGATAAACCCGCGCTTTGCGAAGGATGAACTACAAAAAACTTCTATTGAAGAAATTTGGGGAATAGGGAGGAATTTAACTAAATTATTTCACCGTTACGGAATTATCACCGCTTATGAACTAGTTTCACAATCGGATATTTGGCTTGACGGCAAAGTCGGAATTCGTGGTATAGAAATGCGCCACGAACTTTTGGGAGAGATGGTTTCACCGGTTTCAAACGAAATAAAACCGCCAAAATCTATACAAAATACGAGTACTCTCGGGACTTTTACATCTGATATAAACTTTATAAAAGATTCAATAAACTACCATCTTCATAAAAGTTGTGCAAAACTTCGGCGATGGAATTTAAAATGCTCTGTTGTAAGTTTAATGCTAAGGACAAAAGATTTTAAAGTTTATGTTGAGAAAAAAGTTCTGGATGCACCAACCTGTTACGAGTGGGAAATATCGGATATTTTGTTCGTGCTGCTGGAGAAAATGTATAACAAATCCATTTTGTACAGAAGCACAGGAGTGATACTTGAGGGTATCACGTCTGCGAATTCAGAACAACTATTCTTATTTGCCAATAATAATACTGACAACAAGAACCAACGACTTGCCAATTGTTTGGATAAGCTTGAGTCGAAGTTTGGCAAAAACGTGGTTAAAACAGGTTTTACCGGCAACGGCAAGAAAGACGAGTAACTCGCGCTATTTCTTTTTGTAATCCTTATCTACCATGTTGTTGTCGGTAGCCTCAACATGTTCATCAGGTTTAACAGTACCATCAACATATATATATATATAGAATCTGTCCGGATCCTTACAAGCATCAGACCACTCACAATTTGGAGGTGTCGCACCATTTACGTCAATATAAATAAACTCATACGGAAGGTGATACTCTGAGTAAGGAGACGGTGTAGGGCTTCCATGTCCCGGAGCAGGCATTACAGTCGCAACTATTCCCTTTTCATCAAACTTGGAATATGGCAATATCCAAGCTACACCATCAGTTGTCGTAAAACTTGGATTGTCTATACTTGCACTTTCAGTACAGTTTGGCGTAGAGTTTTCACCTACAAAATTTAATTTTTTAGCAAAAAGCTTACAAAATTTAGATTCTCCGGAAATCGCTTCACCATTAAATTTAACTTCTGACACATCATCAAAACCAATATAACCACTTGTTTCCGGATAAAAATCAGGGTCATTAATAAGGTCATGAACAATACGCTCTGTGAGATAATAACTTTTTTTATATAAAGCTTTATGCTTGTTCGGACGAACTTTGCTCACCATTGGGAAAGTCAAAGTCACAATAACAGAAATTATTGCAAGACAAAGCAACAATTCTGCAAGTGTAAAAGCTTTTAATTTATTAAAGTTAATCATATAAAAACCTCTTTTCTAGACCTAGTCAGCTGAACCTTTTTCTTTGTTTCCGGTTAAGTTTGTAGTTCCAAGGTATGCCTTGGCTGCAGCTCCTACAACTTTCATTTTACCGTCTGCTCGGACATATATTTTAAATCTGTCAGGCTGATCACATTTGGTTGTATTAGACGAATACGTTGGCTCACTACCTGATGAGCCATCAGCGGTTTTGCTTTGGGCTCTTATTTCAGTTGAAGTGTAGTCATTATCATAACAGTTTGGTCCATTCTGTTTGCCATTTACATCAACATAAATCGCCTTATAATCAGATGTAGGTTTGAAATCTGTAATAGGTAAAACCCAAGCAACACCATCAGAGGTATAAAAACTTGGCTCACCATCTAATGAACCGGAAAAATTATAATCCACTGCTATACCAGAATTTGAATTACCTAAATCAAGTTGATTAGCAAACAAACATACGAACTTACCGTTTCCAGAACAAGTAAACCCCTTAATAGGTATACCTATACTACTTGGTGGTGTAACACCTGAATTCTTCGCCATAGCAGTACTATATACTTCTGTTGTGTTGTCGAAACCTTGGTATTCGTCACCGGTCGGGTAGAGGTCTGCATCATCAATGAGCTCAGAAACCGTACGTTCTGCAACTGAGTAGGCTTTTTTGAACATGATTTTGTTTTTGTTGGGCTTTAGCTTGGTGATAGATGGCATCATGAGGGTTGCTATAATGGAAATCAACGCAAGACACACCATCAGCTCGGCGAGCGTAAAACCTTTATGAAATTGTTTATTAAAATATTTCATCTACAAATCCTTTCATCTCTACCACATGATAACGATAGCCCCAGGGTAACCGTCAGTACCTTGAATTTCGTCAAACTGATCTTGTGGCTCCTTGCCACCTTCACCACAAACACCAATTCGCTTGATTATGTCCTCGGTGAATGCGGTATAGCCTTCAAATTCATCACCATTATAACCACCATCGATATTTGGGATTATAACACCATTATCATTATTATCTTTAATCCAATCGTTGAAAGTGTAGCCATCCCTACCAAAAGCACCGTAATTTCCCTTGTAATCAAAATACCAGTTTTTGTAGTGATACTTGAAGTATTGAGGTTGTAACCAACATTTGTGGTGTACATATCCGCCATCGCCACCTTTACCAAGTTTCTTGATTATATCACGGGCATCTGTTCCAGGAAAATCTGACAAATATGCTATTTGTTGGAAATCAGAGTCTTCTCCTTCGTAAGAACCGTCTTCGTAAGAGGCAGAATATTTATCCGGAGCTGTAGCTGTTCCATTTTTGATTTTTTTGACATAATCAGCAATTTCTGCTTTACTTTCTGGAGTGAATGCAGGATCTTCTTCAACAAAACCTGCACCACCTGCACCGCCTTTTGCGACAAGCTTGTAATCACATTTTAACTCACCATCTTCTTGAGTGTGACACCCAATACCGAATGTTGAGCTTTGACCGTTGCCGGCAGAAGTTGCACGATCTTCATCTGTAGCATCCGTTGCAGTCACAACATCTTTCTTCTTGCCTTCCAATCCAGGGAGCATTGTAATATCAGCAGCCCCAAACGAACGTGCAAACAATGTTTTGCTTTCACCGGCTGAACCATGCTCACCGTGATGTAATACACTACGACTTATATAATGAGAAATTTTCAAGCCAATAGAATTGGATTCTGCACGATCACGTTCCCCTGCAGTCTGTGTATAAATATCCGAATCCATTGTACGTAAATGCTCTACAGCCGGACACCTATAAGAATAGTATTTTCTTGAATACGGACTAGCCTCACCATCCCAGTATAAAGAATTATTAGGATTTATACGCAACAAATAAGCATAGTCAGAGTAATATCCACCAAAACTTGCTATAGAATTATTTGAGTAAGAAAAACCAACTCTACCGACACAAGAAAAGAAAGGATTACTATTGGAAGAACCCATATTGTCAAATTCAGGTAATGTAATAGGTTTAGTATCAACAGTTGGAGATGGAGTCTCCGGACATTTATTTAATTTAAATGTAAAATCAGTTTTATCAAATAAATCATAATTAATCTCCAGCCCTTTTCCGCCAGAACCACCAGCAGTTGCATCAGTGTAGGTAGTTCCTCCTTTATAGGACGAAAATGCTTCATATTTGCAAGCACTATTTACACAAATTTTTACACCTTTATTACCATCATTGAAAAATGGAAGACCGCCCTTTTCGCCATCCTCACCAGCAATTTTTTTATCTGAACGCATATCTTCACAGTGTTTACCCACATTCTGCCCCCACTGTGTAAACATTTTGTAGTTTAGATTTTCAACAGATGGGTATGTTTTGAAAATACGCTGAAGTAATCTATTATAGTCGGGATCATAAATGGCGCTGCCATTGTCATATTCAGTTTGTACAAACCCAGAACTATCTTTATTGGCTGGAGATCCATACGCCGCCGCTGCTCTTAATGCATCTCCATTATTATATTTTGTTAAATCTAGACTATCAACAGCCTCATCATAAGTCATAAATGTACCATCAGTATATTTTGGACTAGCATTAAATGACACCCCCGCAATACAACGATTGGCATGAATTTCTACATCAGCTAAATCCCAATAAGTCCAATCTTTAATTCCACTAGTTTTACTCTGATATCTTTTACCATTAGCATATGAAATACCAGTTCCAAAATCTCTTTCTTTAGTAAATATTAATGCCCCTCTTTCTCCAGCACGCCCACTACAATATAATGGTCTAAACTCAGCACCATCTTTTAAACCAATAACCGGATCAAAATATTTATGTAAATACGGACAATTTTTAGATATTGGACTTCTCAAAACACACTTGTTCCCATAAACTTTATCTTTATGTTCTTTCATCAAATATCTTAGACAGTCTTTTGCCGATTCAATAGTCCCGCTATCACCATGTAACGTGCAAAAAGAACGATACCAATTAGCTTTATCATCACCATCATCATCATTTCTTGTATATGCATTATACTGCATACCACCACTATTATCTCCATCACCGGCATAATCATATGCAAAAATTTTAACATGGTTATCAGCTAATATTTTTTTGAAAGCTAACACTGAAAATGGAACTGTCTTAGACTTTGATGGAATAATATTACCATCTTTATCTTTTTCTTCATATTTCCAAGTTGCATCATTTACTACATCATTATCAGTTATCCCAGCAACTTCATTTGAACCATCATTATTACCACCATGAAGATTTTTTAAGAAATCAATATACATAGGACCTTCATACAAATCAGCGGTCTTTGATTTATGGTTAGCATTACCACCGGCACCTCCAGCACCAACAAGCATAATATACATATATGAACTGTTGCTAGGAGCTTCAAAAGTACATTTATCGATTTCTCTTTGATCCTGCAACAAACTCTTGCCGGAATATTTCACTTGGCGTAAAACACCTGTTTCCGGCTCTCTAAAACAAATATATTGACCGTGAACACTTCTTCTCGGTTTTAGTTTATGTTTCCTTGTGATAAGAGAAACTGAACTTGCAAAAACTAATGACAAAACAACAAGCAAAAGCATCACTTCTACCAAAGTGAATGCTTTTTTATTATGTTTTAGATTTTGTATATTTAACATTGTTTGTATATCGCTCCTTATATATTGTTTTTATTTATTACCATACAACAAGTATAGCGCCATTACCGCCCTTTTGTCCTTTGGCTCCACCAAAACCTGCCTTCGGGTTCAATGTAGCAACGCCGCTTTCTATGCCTAAACCTGTTATATAATTTTCTATATCAGATTTTTCTTGTGTTTCTGTAAAATTACCATCCAGTTTAAAAGCTAAAGAATAATAACGTACCAAGTATGTGTTCTCCCCTTCAGCCTCCGTCACATCTTTACTGTAATTCAACATCACATCAGACAAATCTGATATTGAACTGGATGAACTTTTAGAAATTGCATAGTCAACAAGAGTAGAATAACTTAACGTTTCTTCCCCCTCATTCTCATGCGTTTCATCTATACCATCTGATTTACAGTAACTAACTCTTGCAGTCTTAGCCTCATTATTCAAAACACAAGCAGGCTCTTGTCCACAAGAAGTATAAGCAACATAAGCGACAGAACAATCTTTCAAATAATAATTCGCACCGGAATTACTTCTGCCTCCCGCCATATTGACAACAATTCTATCACCTGAATCATGGTCACGAACTTTAGACTCTCCACCTTGAGATGCCCCGACTGCAGCTCCAAGCCCGGGGTACAATCTCAATTGGTGATTTGTTGTAGTCAAAAATGTACTACTATATTGCCCTGCAGAACCTCCAAATTCATCACCACCGGATCCGCCACCACCAACAGTGTTTATAATAAGGTAGGCTGATGCATTAGATGGAGTAAATTCACAATAATCTTTTCCGGTAATTTTTTCTTCCCCACCAACCAAAACTTTTTCAGAAAATAATCTCTGAGTTAACTTACCGTCATTATCATAATAACACTCAAGTCTACCATGTTGACTAAGTGCAACACGCTTTTTATATCTTTTGGTAAAGACATTTGAACACGCAGCAATGAATATCGCAACTATTGACATAGTGACAACTACTTCAAATAGCGAGAAACCTAATTTATTCTTTTTAGTTATAAAATCATATATCATAATTCTTCTTTATCCTTACCAAACAATTACTACAGCCCCCGGATACCCGATAGAAGGTTCACAAACAGTCGCAGGATTATTTACCTCCTTACCGGAAGCCTCACCTATATTTTCTTTTTTACGGTAACATTTGTATTTTTGAGTGATTGTTTGGTGCTTTGTACCTGTTCCATCCGTATAAGTATAAGGATAATCATAATCAGTATTATTTGCGTTCGGATGATTTGTAAAGAGGATATGTTCTGATCCCCTAGTATCACGGAGGAATGAATAACCTCCATCACCACCGGAACCAGGGAGCATACCGGTACCACCATCATCAATGGAGCCATACAGTTTATTGATTACAGACGGCGTTTTAGTTTCGGAATCCAATTCTAGGATAGTGTAGAACCCTGAATCCGCAGAAAATCTCTTTTCATTATCACGAGCACCTTTATCCAAGCATCCGTCAATCAGTAACGGCATTCCATATTTATCAGTCTTAGTCCCGAAATCTTTGCAAAGAGGATCCAGTCCCAAAGGGTTGCCCCCCCCCTTTTCTCTGCCTGTTATAGTATCTTCGCCGAACAACAATACTTTGGAGCCTACTTCTCCGCCCATATGCCCAACACCACCTTTGGCAGTGAAGATAGTAACCCCATCACTATTTTTCACATAAGTAGGACTACCACCGAGACCGGTTTTACTGGTGGCAGAACCTTTAGCTCCTCCTCGACCTATTTCGAAGGTTAAGTTACCTGTAAGGTTAGGCAAGAACATAGAAATACTCTCACCAGGCTCTCCCGGATATCCAAAAGTAGTAGAATCAAAACCGTATTTACGAGTCATCAAAATACTTGAAGGAAATAAAGTTGAACCCTCCAAATTTGGAATACTTGCCTCAAACTTTCCTTCGGGAGCATCATTAGCAATTTCCCAAACCGAATTTTCGGCATTTACAGTTCCTGCTATTCTATTTGCGGCATTTGCCCCTGTAAAATTAATAGTTTCACCATCAATAGTAACCGTATCGCCATGTTGACTTATTTCAGTAGAAACAGCACTGGTTGCTTCATGCCCATTTGCACCAGGTAAAACCAAGAGATCTGGAGTTTCATTGGTGCCACCTAAATATACAAAATTCCCCTCATAAGAATTACCACATAAATTTTGATGAGTTATTGCACCAGGAGAAGGCTCGACTCCACCATTTGAAATACCTGGATTTGTGGCAGCCTTAGGCAAATCAATATCATCTGTTAAACGAGTTTTCTCCATAGAAACCAACTTAGTAGTTTGTTTTGCATCTTTGTTTAGTACATAAAAAAAGTACTCAAGATTTTCTCTCTTTGCACGAGCAACTTTAAAATAATTATCAGCCCCTAGCGAAGGATAATTTACCCCAACAGGCAATGGAGCTGACTTCAAACGCACACAAACACCTTTTCCTCCTGGTCCACCATAGAAATATTTATAATATTCACTGCCTGCTGAACTACCAGAATTCGAAACTGGCGCTCCAGTATACCCCTTTCCTGAACAAAATTGTAAAGAAGTATTACTTAAAACAACAGGAACCCAATAGTATTTCACCCAATCTTTTGTTCTCGGCAACTCATCATATGCTTCTATTGAATTTTTGTAATTATAAGCATAGTGCTCAGTTTCACTAGCACGTCCCCAAAAATTAATATAACTAATATCACCATTTATAGGGTTTCGAAATCGATGATTGTCAAGATCATTACAATTTCCAACCCCAGCTTGATAAATATCCCCATACCAACTCCAGTTAGCCGGATTTTCTCCATTAACGTATCCCATACTTCCAGGCGGACATGTCCCATCTATATTAGGGGCACCTTCTGTACAAACATATTTGCCTAATCGAACATTTGCAGAAAGTGTAGCCTCCAGATCTTTATACATCTTGTCACTAGGGTCATACGGAGCATACGAACCACCGGCACCGCCACCGATTACGTTAAAAGAAAAGTACGCGGCATTCGGCGCCATCTCTTTGGGCTTAAAAGTACATTGCCCCCCAGTCGGGATATACCCCTTAGGTGAGTTCTTAGCACCACAATCGGCACAAGGCCCGTTCTTTTCTGTCGCATAGTACTCGTAAGTTGTGCCTTCATCATATTTTACACCATTGACTGTCATCGTTTGTGGAGCTACCCAACACTCATAACGCCCATGCTCACCACGTGTGATACGTTTCTGAACCTTTTTATGCACAATAGGCGGCATAGCCAATACCAAAAACGATATAATCAAAAGAACTATAAGCATTTCAGCAAGTGAAAAACCTCCCCTATTCGCCTCTATATTCCCTTTGATTCGTTCTAGCATAACTGTAAATCTCCAACTCGTGTCTAATATAACTTATACATCAATAATTCTATTATACCATATGACTCTAACTTTGTAACAACTTTGTTACAAAATGTTATATAAAAATGTTAATAATTTTCAGAATTGTATTTGGTTCTTGCAATTGTTTTACTGGTGGTTGAATGTAAGATCAACACCTCACCCCTGCCCCTCTCCTGTAAGTAGAGGGGTTCTGCCGCTACACTCTAAGCGTTATTCAACTCATAAAAAAAGATTTGCCGCGTCTCACTCTGCCGAACAAAAGGTGACTAAATGTCACGTTTTGTGAGAGGGGAGAACCAAGGGTTCGATTCCGAGTTATTCAACTCATAAAAAAAGATTTGCCGCGTCTCGGAATCGAACCAAGGACACAGGGATTTTCAGTCCCTTGCTCTACCAACTGAGCTAACGCGGCAAATCTAAATATTAAAATGTCATTCTGTTACTTTTAAATTATGGCAAATAAATCTTCCTTGGGATAAATGGTTTCGAATATTCAATTGCCACGTCTTCTAGTATACTTGCTGAAAATTTAAAGTCAAGAAGTTTTATTTCTACAACCAAACTATGACTGCGGAGCCAGATATAATGTCACATTACGCCCTTCCAACATAGGCTTTTTCTCCACAGCGATAGGTTCATCCTTCAAATCTGCAATAAATCTGTTTGCCAAGTCAAATGCAAGACTTGAATGCTGCATTTCACGCCCTCTTAGCATGACGACAACCTTCACCTTATTACCTTGTGAAATAAATTTCTTTATATTTTTAATCCTTACAAGATAGTCATGGGTGTCTATCTTATATCTAATCTTAACTTCCTTTACGTCTACGGTGTGTTGCTTTTTCTTAGCTTCTTTAGCCTTTTTTGCCAACTCATATTTGTATTTGCCGTAGTTTAAAATTTTTGCTACCGGTGGCGCCTGATTCGGACTGATTACCAACAAGTCTAACTCATCATCATACGCCATCTTTAACGCTTTTGATGTCTCTATTATTCCTATGTTTTCGCCGTCTTTACCTATCAAGCGAACTTCTTTTGCTCTGATTTTTTCGTTTAAAAGGACTTTGTC
>OIYS01001090.1_pt1 | contig 15215 bp, 18 predicted proteins | sample 1588271 | NCBI WGS metagenome assembly OIYS01 (sample SAMN03283286) | human gut metagenome | biome: human-associated habitat; material: feces | host: Homo sapiens | place: Peru | collected 2012
ATTTTTTATTTGAACTGTCTTTTTTTAATGTGTCTACTCTAAGGGGTGCAGTTCAAATTAGACCTTAATACTTTCTAGTTATAGTACCAAGTGCAAATGTTAGAGCTAATGGTACTTTTCATATTGGCTTCAGTAATGGTATCTTTATTTTCATTTGTAACTGATGCTGCCTTTACATTATCTAAAGTGTTTCCATTTACTAAATAATCATCATTTTTTAAATAAATTGTACCTTTACCTTTGGAATTCACTTTTATGTAACCAATTGCATTTTCTCCAAATGAGCCTCTTTCTAAATCCATTTTTGGAACTTTTTCTGTTTTACTATTGACAGTATACTCATATTCGGTTATTGGTACATAGCATTCAGATATAGTGGCACGCACTTTTTCAGTACTAGCTATTGTTTCAACGTTTTCAATTGCAAGTTTTGCGGCACTTTCAAATGAGTTCTTTCTTGACTTTTTAATTACATTTTGAATTGCTGGTACTGCGATCATTAGTAATACCCCTAATATAACTATAACGGCTAATAATTCAACTAATGTGAATCCTTTTTTATTTGTTTTTTTCATCTCTATCTTCCTTTCTATCTTATGTATTAATACTATCACAAAAAAGTTTTTCAGTCAATTACAACAATTAATAAATTGACAATATTTACATTATTTAGCTATGCTAGTTTGCTTCAGTTATTTTATTATATTTTTCTTTTCCATTTAGAACATTTAATTCAATATTACTAATTTTCATTTTTCCATCTGTTAATGTAATATAGTATTTATATTCATGTTCATTTTCGGCTCCATTCTTAGTAATATCTACATATGAGTTTTCTCTATCATATTTTTCACCATAAGGTGAATCTTTTATTTCATTTCGTGTGTCTAGCTGATCAAGCGTTCTTCCATTGCAAGCTTCAAAGCCTTTTGTTAAGAGACAATTCTTAGCTTTTTCTGCCATATCTTTTGCATCTGCGATCATTTGATCCTTTTTATTCTTTTCTAGTGTTGTTGTTACATTTGGTATTGCAAAGACTAGTATTACTCCTATTATTCCTATTACTAATATTAACTCAATTAGTGTAAATCCTTTTTTATCCATTGCACTTTCCTTCCTTTACTTCAATTTCTCCATTTTCCCCAGTAGTAGCTTTGTATTCACCATCTGTTAAGCATACAGTATACACATTATTATTAACAATTTGTACATATGAATCTTCCTTATATTCCTTTCCATATGGGGACTTACTTAATTTGCTTTTAATATTTACTAATTTATATTTGTTGTCATTTGGTGTGTTCCCTATTGTATCACTTTCAACATATTCTTTTACTTCTGAAATAAATGTTTCTGCATCTGATATCATTCTATTTTTATTTGTACTTTTTACTACGTTTGTTATAGAAGGTACTGCTATTGACAATACAATTCCTAATATAATAATAACTGCTATTGTTTCTACTAATGTAAATCCTTTATTATTTTTCACTATCATCACCTAGTATAATTATACAATTTTTAAATAAAAAAAAATAGTCATAATTGGCTATTTTTGCAACATATTTAATAAATTTATTTTAAACATATCTTTTTCTGGATTTGATTTAGAAATCATAACACCTTTATAAGTAGATAATTCTGCTCTATGAGCTTCATCTAATATTCCTTCTGGAGTTATATTTGTAAGTAATATAATGTTTTTGTCATCATATACAGTGTAATGAAGTCTTATTTCACCATGAACTTTTGCGAATAATTCATCTGTAGGAAGTTTTAATTCATAGTCTTTAGTTTTTTCTTTTTTATTTACACTTACTACTTCTCCTAGAAAATTACCATTTCTTATTTCTGGATAATATTCAAATGTTAATTTTTTATAAGCAAGCATGTTATACTTTCTTACTGTTCTTTCTTTTTTTCTAAAATCATTTTCATTAAGGTATTCAAAAATATATCCTTGTTTCATTTGTATTCAACCCCCTAAATTTTTTTATTACTGGAACCCCTATTTTCCAAATGTGTCTGTATTATAACATAAAAATCGAACTTTGTCAAATCTTTGTTTGATTTTTTTTGATTCTTCACCTTTATTATATGAAAAAATAGTAAAGTTATACTTTACTATCGTTACTATTACATTGCTTTTGCAGGTTGTTCAACAGTTATAGGATCTTGTGCATTAAGTACTTGTGCTTTCATTCCTTTTAGACTGTTAATTTGATTTTGTTAAAAGAAAAAGAGGCTATCTTGCCTCTACTATTAATTTTATTGCAGTTCTTTCTTCTCCTTCTATTGTTATGTCGGAGAATGCTGGTATACATATTAAGTTTTTACCTGATGGTGCGACAAATCCTCTTGCGATAGCAATTGCTTTAATTGCTTGATTAAGAGCACCTGCACCTATTGCTTGTATTTCTACAGTTCCTTTTTCTCTAAATACATTAGCTAGTGCTCCCGCAACACTATTCGGATTTGATTTGCTGGATACTTTAAGTGTTTCCATAATTATTAACTCATTCCTTTCTACACTAAATTATATTAATCTATTTGTAAAAAAGAACCTTAATTATTACCTTACTTTTTGTTCACTTTGAGCGTCAAAAATATTGTATCCCATAGTGCTTTTACTAGCAGGTGTAATTATTCTTGTTTTAGTGTTAATGTTTACTGAAGATTTTGAATTGCTTATTCCTACTTTAGTTCCATCATATGTTATTTTAGATGTTGCTAATGATACTGGTTGTTTACCTTCATTATGCATATCGACTTCCGGATTCATTATAGTATTAAATATTTTAAATCGTTCATCTGTATTAGATGCCAATACATTCAATGCTCCTGTATCTTCTACTTTTAAAAATAAATTTTCTAAATATTTTTCTTTAACACTCGAATATTTCTCACTAACATATCTTCCACCTTCATATGTCTGATATAGTCCAGCATATTGGCTATTATAATATCTTGAATAATTAAATAGTTCTAGGACTTCATCATTACTGTTTGCAGAAGCTAATTTTTTTTCTAAGCATTTAAAATAGATTTCTTCATTTCCTACCAATAAATCTATATTTTCTGAGTCTTCATAATTCATAGCTGACTCAGTTACTTTTTGCATATTATCATAATATGTTTTTCCATCTATTCCATATTTGGAAGATAATATTCCTATAATTTTTGATGAGTCTGGATTCTTTTTAAATTCTTCTACTGCATCATATCCAACTAACGTTAATAATTGCATATAGTATCTAGTTGCTAGAGTGTAAAATGAATTGCCTGTGCCAAAGAAAGTATACATCTTATCTTCATTTCCTTTTTCAGGATAGAAAAGCACATCGGATTCATTTTCTATAGTTGGATAAGTTAACATATATGCCCATGCATTTGCCTCACCTTCACCCCAGTTACAATATTCGGCAGTTGTTGAATCTAATTTGTTTATTACATTCATTTGTGTTGAATGAATTATTTCTTCAAAAAGTACATTTTTTCTTACTTTTTCATTTTCCTTTGCAATACAAATTTCTTTCTTATCATAATCAAAATAACTACTTGATCCTGTATTTGTAAATTTAATTGTTTTAATATTATTTTTTAGTGGGTTTATTAATAAATTGTTTATCAGTTCTTCCTTCTTGGGTATTTTACTGAATTTTAATAAATTATAAACATCATCATAATTTGTATACACTGTATCGAAAAGTTCCTTTAATTCTTTTTGAACCTCACTCGGATATTTTTTTATAGCATTATCTAGTTCTGGTTTTAATTTTTTGTATTCTTTTTCATCTTGTATTTTTCTTCTTTGCTCAGTTTCTAATTTTGTGATTTCAGCTGTGTCTGTTAATGATTCACTTATAGTTGAAGCGTTTTCTGACTCCATTGATATTGAAGTGGTTGTAATTGTGTTTTCATTATTATTCTTATTTTTATTTAATTTACAACCAGCCATTGTTACTGCGGTTACTGTACTTAGAAATAAGCTTGTTATTCTAGTAGACCACTTAATTACTTCATTTTTGTTTTTATCATTCATATTATCACCTTCAATTTTATAATATCATTTTCTTATTTTTATGTAAACTAAAAGCAAGCGTGTTTACACTTGCTTTGCCAATAATTTATGTATTATTAGAATTTTCCGTTACAGAATTTACCATTGCTATTTGCTGGCCATGTAAATAGTCTATATTTTCCATTATATTTTCTAAATGATCCTTTTGATGTAATTTCATATAATGTAAGTCTCTTCATTCCTGTTGGATCTAGTACCATAACATCTTTCCATGTGATTGTTCTTGCATTTACACCTGCTCTATATCCAATTATTGTTACATAATGTTGTCCGTGAGATCCATTAATATAAACAACTGATGGTCTACCTGCATTTATTTCTTGAATTATTTTTTCATATAAATCATATGTATCTCTTGGCTTTTTATCTGTTTTTGCATTTAATAGTAGATTTTCTGTTGCTCCATAAGATTTATAGTTCCTACAATATGGATTTTTAGAGCCACTTCCTAAGTTATTGCTTGAATATCCATTTCCTATTCTTAACATTGTAACTGCATATGATAATGCTAGATCCATACAATTACTTGATCCACTCTTTTGTGCAACAAAATGGTCATGAATAATATTCCAATTATAGCTTTTTAACATTATAAACCCATTATTATTATATACTTTACTTGGTGCTTGATACGTAAATGTTTTAGTTTGTTTTGAATCAACAAGTTTACTGCACTTATTATCACTATACAATTTTATAATCGCATATCTTTTAGGAGAAGTTTGTTTAACCTCAAGGGTATAGTGTTTAGATTCTCCTTTGGCAATTGTATGACAAGTATCTGTATACCCTTGACTGCCATTATTAAATGCCATAAATGTATAATACATTGTTTTATTTTGATTATGTTTAAAATAAATATCAGCTACTGATTTATCTTTTGTATATGTTGTTTGTGATGGTTGTGTTATTGTTAGTGCTGCTTTTGGGCTACTTGGAGAAGTCCCTGAACTTGAATTTGTTTTTTGATAAGTTTTTGTTTTAAACGTTCTTGATTTGTTTTTACATTTGTTGTCTTTATATGTTGTTATTTCATAATATGTTGGTGCTTTTGTTTGTGTAAAATTATATGTTGCTGGATTACATGTCTTACAATTTATAGATACACAAGGATATGTATATGTATTTTTACCATTTTGATAAACTTTTGTAACATAATAAAAATCTTTATTACCAAAATATACAATTTTACCATTTATATATACCCTATCTCCATTAATTGTATCTGTAAAGAATATCGATGGAGTTAATAATGCCTGTTGATCTTTTGCTTGTAAATCCCTTTTGGGTTTAATTACCCAAACATAAAGAATTGCTATTACAAGTACTACTAGTGTAACTGTAACTCCTATTATTTCCCATTTCTTTTCTTTTTTCTCTTCTGGTGTTTCTTCATTTACTTCCGAAAATTTAAATTTTGCTTTTCTCACTTTATACTCACTCCTTATTTTAATATCTTAATACTATTTAAGTATAATTTTTTTTAAACTTTATGTCAACTTTTTTAAAGAAAAAAAGGATTTATTAACTCAATTATACAATCCTCAAAAAAATTATATAAACTAAAAATAACCAATACTCAATAGTATTGGTTAAATAAAACATTATTTTTTACAAATAAAAACCTTGATAAATCAAGGTTAATTACATTATGGTGGAGCATAGCGGGATCGAACCGCTGACCTCCACGGTGCAAACGTGGCGCTCTCCCAGCTGAGCTAATGCCCCATAAATAACTCAGTGAATTAATAATATCACTATAGCTATTTTATTGTCAAGCACTTTTTTTATATTTTAATCTAAATTTATAAAATCTTTATCTTTATGAGGCTCATCAAACAATAATCCTTCATAATTTCTTTGTCTTAGCACTTCATAGACTACTATTGCACAACAATTTGATAAGTTTAGGGCTCGTACATTTTTAGTCATAGGTATTCTCATACATCTATCTATATTAGGTCTTAATATTTCTTTTGGAATACCAGTTGATTCTTTGCCAAATATTAAATATATATCTTTTGAAGTATCACTATAATCGAATGAGGAATGTGGCTTATGACCATATCTTGTAAAGAAGTAATACTCCCCACTATTTTTTGAAGTAAAGTCTTCCCAGTTCTTATATACATAATACTCTAATTTATCAATATAGTTTACTCCACTTCTCTTTACACTTTTCTCATCCAGCGAAAATCCAAGAGGTTCAATTAAATGAAGTCTTGTGTTAGTTGCGACACAAGTACGCATAATATTACCAGTATTAGTTGGTATTTCTGGTTCATATAAAACTATATTTATCATTTTACTTTACTACTCCGCTTGATTGTATTAATTTTTCTATATCTCTAATTGTTAAGCTATTAGCATCTTTCATTTGATATGCGATTACGTAATTATCTTTTACTACTAAAAATGCTGGATAAGTTATTTTTTTACCATTATAACCATATTCTTTTAATAATTCTGTTATCTCATCTTTACTTGCGTTGCTTGCATTTAAGTATACTGTATCATTTTTCACATTATATTTATTAAGCAAATCAACTAGATTCATCTCTAGGTCACGACATGCTTTATTATCTGCTGTACCTATATATAAATAGAAATTATCATGACTATTTACATATTCTTTGAATTCATTTTTACTAATTTCTTGAACTTTGCCGCTTATTACTGGTGTACTAAACTCATATTTTTTATAATTTCTATACCAAGTACTCAATCCTAGAACTGCAAGCATTACTAGTATAAACATAACTATTACATATATATAGTTTTTTAAAGGTATTTGTTTTTCTTCTTCTATGTTTTTCTTTTCCATTTTATCACTCCTAGATTAATTATACATCAATGCAAGAAAAAAAGAAATTAGTTTTTTGCATCAAATTTCTTTCTTTCAACATATGCTAAAATTCTTTTACGAAGTCTTATGTTGTGTGGTGTAACTTCTACTAATTCATCACTATTTATATAGTCGAGTGCATATTCAAGTGTGATTGGTCTAGGTCTTTTTAATACAACTGTATGATCTGAACCAGACGCTCTTACATTTGTAAGGTTTTTACCTTTAACAACATTTACTGCAAGGTCGTTTCCTCTTGTATGTTCACCAACTATCATACCTTCATATACTTCTACACCTGGTTCTATAAACATAACTCCACGGTCTTCTAGTCCACCTAATGCATAAGCAGTTGCTTTACCATTTTCCATTGATACTAGAACTCCTAGCGGACGTTCACCAACATCAACAGTTGCCATAGGTCTATATTCTTTAAATGAATGGTTTATAATTCCGTATCCTTTAGTTAAAGTCATGAAGTTAGTTGTAAATCCAATTAATCCACGTGATGGAATTGTATATATAAGTCTTGTTTGTCCATTTAGGTTAGACATTGATTCCATTATAGCTCCACGTGTTCCTAGTTGTTCAATAACACTACCTACTGTATCATCAGGGCATTCAATTTGAAGTTCCTCATATGGTTCCATTTTAACACCATCTATTTCTTTTATAATTACTGCTGGTTTACTTACTTGAAGCTCAAATCCTTCACGACGCATATTTTCAATTAATATAGATAAGTGGAGTTCTCCACGGCCTGATACAATCCACGATTCACTATCATTTGGTTCTACTCTTAAACTAACATCTTTTTGTAACTCTTTGTTAAGTCTTTCTTCTATCTTTCTTGCGGTTAGAAGTTTACCATCTTTTCCTACAAATGGAGATGTATTAACTCCTATTGTCATTTGCAAAGTAGGTTCATCTACGTGTAATACTGGAAGTGGTTCTCTTTTATTTGGATCGCATAGTGTTTCACCTACTGATATATCACTAAGTCCTGCGACTGCGCAAATATCTCCTGCTTCTGCTTCTTCTATTTCTATTCTCTTAAGGCCAAGGTAACCAAACAATTTTTGTACTCTAAATTGTTTTACAGAACCATCCAGTCTTATACAATCTACCATTTGCCCTACTTTTATTTTACCATTGTGTACACGTCCTACACCAATTCTGCCTACATATTCATTGTAATCTAATAATGCTGGTTGGAATTGAAGCGGTGCATTAGGATCTCCGCTAGGGGCTGGAATTTCATCTATTATTAAGTCTAATAATTCTTTAAATCCCTTTGTTTGAGTAGAAATATCTGGATCTAGGCTTGATGTACCATTTAATGCTGATGCATAAACAACTTTAAAGTCTAGCCAATCTTCTGCAGCTCCTAATTCTATAAATAAATCTAGTACTTCATCAACAACCTCTAAACATCTTGCACTTGGTTTATCTACTTTATTAACTACTACTATTGGTTTAACATGTGCTTCTAATGCTTTTTTTAATACGAATCTAGTTTGAGGCATTGTTCCCTCATAAGCATCTACAACCAGTAATACTCCATCAACCATATTCATGATACGCTCTACTTCACCACCAAAGTCAGCATGTCCTGGAGTATCTAATATATTAATTCTATAACCGTTGTAATCTATAGCGGTAGTTTTAGCTAATATAGTGATACCTCTTTCTCTTTCTAGTTGGTTTGAATCCATTGAGATATTACTTACATCTTCATTTTCTCTAAATGTTCCACTTGATTTTAATATTTCATCAACTAATGTAGTTTTACCATGGTCAACATGGGCAATAATTGCGATATTTCTTTTCTTCATAACGTACACTTCCTTAAACAAACTTTCTACATTATACCACATTTTCTAAAAAATTCAATAAAAAGTAAATAATTTAAAAAGTAAATTCTATTAAAAATCAACCATTTTTTATAATTTTATTATTTTTAGTTTATTTTTTATAATTATTTAACATTATGTAATGGTGAAGGAAATGATAAATAAAAGTATTTGGTTAAAAGGTATAAGGGATAAAAAGTGTAATACACTTAAAAATGATATTAAGACTGACATTTTAATAATTGGGGGTGGAATAACTGGGCTTTCAGTTGGGTATTTTTTAAAGGATTCTGGATATGATGTTACTTTGGTTGATTCATCTAGGACTTGTTATGGTCAGAGTTCTAATTCCACTGGGAAGTTGACATATCTGCAGGGATCAATATATGAAGAAATTTCTGATATATATGATATTGATACGGCATCAAAATATTTATCTTCTCAAATAGATTCTGTTGAACTTGTTAAGGATATAATTATTGAAAATAATATTAAATGTGATTTTGAAAGTAATAATTCTTTTGTTTTCACTAATAAAAAGACTGAATTTAGTAGAATTGAGTCTATTGTTAAGTTATTAGATTATAATAATTTAAAATATAAGATGTTTAATAGCTTACCCATTAAGTTTCCGTGTATTAATGCGGTTAAAGTTAATGATACTGCGGTTTTTAATCCTGTAAAATATATGATGGGGCTTAAAGAAATTATTAAGGATAATAATATTAAAATATATGAGAAGACTAAAATTGTTAAATTAGAACGTACTGATGATGGTTATATTGCTTTTACAGATAAATATAAAATTACAACTAAAAAAGTCGTTCTCGCCTGTTTCTACCCTTTCTTTTTAAAACCATATTTTTTCCCATTTAAAACTAAAATTAAAAAGGGATATCTTTGCGCAGCAACTATTGATAAGAATAGAAGATTTAACTCAATTAGTGAGGATGATAATATATACTCTTTGAGATATCACACTGATTATAAAGATTACATTATATATGCCGGGGAAGAGAGAGATTTGGGTAGTAATATGGATAATGAGAAAAACTTTGATAATTTATTTTGGGTAATGAAGACTCAACTTAGTGAAAATATTAAGTATTATTGGTTTAATTATGATATTGAAACTAGTGATCATCTTCCATTAATTGGATACTTGGAGAAAGATAACCCCAATCTTTTGATAGGTACAGGGTACAATTCATGGGGTATGACAAATGGTACTATTGCCGGAAAAATAATAAGTGATTTAATTATGCAAAAAGAAAATAAGTACTCTACTCTTTTTGATCCAAATAGAGAGTTCAATGTAAACAAACTGACAAGTTATTTGAGTTACAATCTGTCAAATGGATACCATTATATTTTGTCAAAAATAAATAAAAATCCCTCATTTTATAAGGAATCTATGATAAAGGAGATTGATGGAGTTAAGTATGGTGTTTACACTGATGATGATGGTAATGAATTTATTGTTAAAAGTACTTGTCCACACCTAGGATGCGGGTTGGTTTTTAATAGTATTGATAAAACATGGGATTGTCCTTGTCATGGTTCTAGGTTTGATATTAAGGGTCAGGTAGTAAAAGGACCTAGTTTGTATAATATAAGCGTTGATAAAAAATAGTAATAATATTATAATCTTCTTATGGAGGATTTATAATGGTTAAGGATAGAGTTATTGGCGCTGGTTGTGGCGTTATATTAATAAATGATAAAAATCAAATACTTATGGGTAAGCGAAGTGATAATCCATTGACTGCGGATAGTGAAATGCATGAAGAAGGTACTTGGAGCCTTCCTGGTGGTAACATTGAATATGGTGAAACTTTTTATGAAGCCGGTAGACGTGAAGTAAAGGAAGAGGCTGATATTGATGTTGTAAGTTTAGAAGTTTTTTGTGTTCAAACTGATATGAATCAATTTGCACATTATGTTTCTGTTGGAATGCTATCAAGAGATTTTTCCGGTGAGGCAAAAGTTATGGAGCCGGGTGAAATCGTTGCTTGGAAATGGTTTGATAAGGATAGAATTCCAACTAATATATTTTCTGCAAGTAAAAAAACTATCGAGTGTTATTTAAGTGGAAAATTCTATATTGACTAGGATTTTCTTTTTTTTATTATTTTTTTTACTTTTACATATATGAAACTTATCACAAATATTATTAACAGTATTCTTATTGGAACTTTCATTCTTGAAGTTATTTTAGTTAGTATTGTCCAGTTTTTTCCTAGGGAAAAGCCAAAGTATACAAATACAAATGTCCATGGGATACTTCCTAAGGTTGTGTAAAGCAAAAATTTTTTAAAAGAAAGCCTTGTTACTCCTACTGGCAGAGAAATTAATGTTCTTATTATTGGGATGTTTCGGCCGATGCATGCGGCTAGTAATCCATATTTTTCAAACCATGTGTCTGTTTTATCTAAATCTTCTTCTTTCATAAAGAAATATTTTCCATATTTTTTTGCGAATCCTTTTCCACCATAATAACCCATTCCATATATTACAATTGCACAAAAAACACTTCCTAAAAGGCCGGTTAAAAAGGCGCCAAAGAAGGTAAAGATTCCCTGCCCTGCTAGTATTCCACCTGTTGCTAATATGAGTTCGCTTGGTATTATTATAATTACTGCTTCTAATACCATTCCAAAAAACATTCCGAAGTAACCATAATTATTTATTAAGTTTAAAACGTATTGATCCATATAGTATCACCTATAAAATTATATTGTTTTATTTTTTTTTATATACAATGAAACGCATAAAATAGCATGAAATAACATGAAGCACATGAAACAATGGAATTTATATATAGCGTGATTGAAATTATTAATGGTATGTACAAACTAATCTGCATATGATATTATATTAAATAGAAATATTAGGATAATTTCAGTTATGTTTTTTTCAACATGACTGTGCATTTATTTAATATAATTGAATAGAATTAATGGAGGATAATTATGACAGAAAAATTAGTAACGTTTTTATTAGGAGTTTTGGGAGGTATTAAGGCAATTCCTTTTGGAAGAGAGTTGATTGCATTTTTACTTTCTATGTCACCTATTCTGGAACTTCGTGGAGGAATACTGGCAGCTAGAGCACTTGGCTTGAATCCGGTCGTGTCTTTTATAATTTGTTATATCGGAAATATATTACCTGTTCCTTTTATACTTTGGTTAATTAAATCTATTATAGATAAGATGCGTACAAGTAATGTAGGTTGTTTCAAAAAATTTGTACTTTGGCTTGATAAAAAGGTAGAACAGAAAAAGGGACAAATTGAAAAGTATGGTTTTTGGGGATTAGTTCTTTTTGTTGGTATACCATTACCTGGAACTGGTGCTTGGACAGGATGTCTTATTGCTGCAATGCTTGAAATGGATAAAAAGAAATCTTTCTTGGCTGCTTGCATTGGTGTATTAATGGCTGGTATTATTATGTCTATTTTATCAATAGGTATATTTGATGGTATTTTAGGTTAAACTATCTTTGTAGATAGGACTTGATAATTTATTTTACATATAACTTTTAGATAAATTTTTTTGTTATTTTTTAAAATTTAGTATTGACATCTATTTTATATATGTTATAATCTTAGATGTCTACTTGATGCGGACGTAGTTTAATGGTAGAACCTTAGCCTTCCAAGCTAACTACGTGGGTCCGATTCCCATCGTCCGCTCCAATTTGAATGTAACAGACTTAAATATTAAGTCTGTTTTTTTATGCTTTAAACCCACGTAGTTAGTTTGTGAAGGACAAATGGTTTCTTAAGCAAATAAATAGATAATAAATTTTTAATCATTAAAGCATATGATAAACTATAAATTAATGATATAATTATATTAATTAAAAGTAAAAGATAGTTGGTGATGACATGAATAAACTCTTGTTAGTAATAGATGTTCAAAATGATTTTATAAACGATAATACAAAATGTGTAAAGGATAAAATAAGTAAATTAGTTGATTCTAAAGAATATGAACATATAGTTTTTACAAAGTTCATAAATAATGAAAATAGTATATGGTATAAAAAGCTAAATTATAAGGGTTGTTTTTTAGGCAAAGGGCAAGAAATTTCTATAAGTACAAATGGTCACAAAATTATTAATAAAACCACTTATACCGCATTAAACAATGAATTTAAAGAATACATTGATAAAAATAATATAAATGAAATATATTTATGCGGATTCGATACTGATGCTTGCGTATATAAAACCGCTTTAGATTTATTTGAAAGCAATTATAACGTCTATGTTTTAAAAAATTATACAATGAGCCATAGCGGAACAGAAATTCATAATATTTTTATTGATAATTTGAAAAAGTTAATTGGAAAAAGTAATGTGATTTAAATAAAATTATTTATTGTAAAGGGCACCCACTATTGATGGTGCCCCTTTGTTTTAGACATTAAAAATAAATTAGAAAAGATATTAATGCTTATAAGAATTATATATTTCTATATAACCAGATTTCTCCATTGCTTTATTATTCATATTTTCTATTATATCATCAACTAGATTATACCATTTTACTTGTATACTAAATCTTTTTGCTTCATACTTTTCATTTCTATTGAGACATCTATCTAGTGGTTGTACAGTTAATGGTCCAAAATGAACAGCACTTGAATATGTATTCTTTTTGGATAAGATTAGTTTTTTTATATCTTCTTTTTTAATCCATATAAAATCATCTTTTACACCAAATAAAATAGCATCTATGGATTTCACACTTAGATTACCCCTAAGAATAAATCTGTCAATTGCTTTTTCAAGAATAGCATCTTGATTTATTTCTTCATTTATTAGGTCTATTTTACTTTGGTTAGTGAGTTTATATTCTGAAGCTGATATTCTATTCTGCCCTCTTCCATTAATTGTCCCATCTGCATAATGATATTCAAGATAATTAATAACAGAATTATGACTTATTGAGTTTGAGATTAAAAAATCAATAAAGTTTGATATTCCCTCGACATGTACTGAATTTTTTACTCCCTTTTTTATACTTATTCTTTTTACTTCATTATTAATTTTTATTACAATATCATATTTTTTCTTTCTGTAGTCACAATAACAAGTTATCACGTCTTCATCTTTGATGTTTATAAACAAGTCATCTATAAATTCTCTATACATTATATTTAATTCTTTTACTTTTCTATTATTTAATTCATTGCGTATATCTAATTCATTTTCAAATCCATTTCCATTATTATTAAAAACCATTTTTTCACCTCACAGAATATTATTGTGCATAACTTTTAAAATTCCTTTATAAAAGTGAAAAAATGTTAATATTTTATTTTTATAGATAATTATCTAAATCAAATTCAAATTCTATCATTCCAGAATAATCATCTTTACCAGCAAGCCAATAGTCTGTATAAAATACTATATATATTATAAATTTATTTTTTAAATATCTAATTGCCTTTATATTTATTTCTGGTTCAATATTTCCCAGCTCTTTTATATTTAACCACGTTTCACCATGGCAAATGTAATCCTTAAAGTCTATTGATTCACATAATGGTATTTTTAATAAAGTTTCTAATTTAGTATTTAAACAAAAACTAAATGAATATTCTTCTGATTCAATAACAAAAGATAATGTTTTGAATGTCTCTTGTGAACTTTTTTTACCTTTTCTATATTTTACTTGTTCTTGTGTAACTAATTTAATATCAATGTTTTCATCTTTAACGTTTTCTAATTTTCCTATTTTAAACATAATCTTACCTTCTTTATTTATTTTTTATTATATCACAATTTTAAAATTCATTAATATGTGATATATTTGTTACAAGGAGAAATGATTATGAAACTGTTTATTGGATGTTCATCAAGTAATAATATACCAGATAAATATTTAAAGGATTGTAGCAATTACTTAGAGGAACTATTAAGAGAAAATGATATTGTTTTTGGAGGATGTTCCACTGGTTTAATGGGACTTGCTTATAATATTACTAAAGAATATGGAAACAAAGTAACCGGAATATCACCTAATATATTTAAAAGTGATTTAGATAATATTGATTGCGATCAAAAGATAATAACTGATAATATATCTCGTAGAACTGAGGGCTTAATTAATGAAGCTGATGCGCTTATATTTTTACCTGGTGGTATTGGTACTATATATGAGTTATTTACTGCGATTGAATTAAAAAGAAGTCATGAATTTAATAAACCTATTATTTTATATAATTCTAATCAGTACTTTACTAAATTATTGGATTTTTTATCCACAATGTATGAAGAAGGATTTGCTGATTGCAATATAAAATCATGTTATCACATATCTGATAGTGTATCTGATACTATTAAATATTTAAATAAATAAAGAGGCAATGGATACTACTACCTGTCAAGTACTCACTAAATAAAAAGATTAATTAAGTTGAATTT
>OIYS01001091.1_pt1 | contig 15202 bp, 12 predicted proteins | sample 1588271 | NCBI WGS metagenome assembly OIYS01 (sample SAMN03283286) | human gut metagenome | biome: human-associated habitat; material: feces | host: Homo sapiens | place: Peru | collected 2012
AAGCGGAAAGAGGGTGGATATAAACCTTATGAGTTCGACTCTCTTTTGCTATAGACAAACATAAAAATATAATGTATAATATCAGTTATTGGATATAATAACCGCAAATTATGAACGGAGGATAAACTATGTCTCATATTAAAACCGTATTCTATAACGACGTTAATCCCGAAAAACCGCTTGACGAATACCCTCGTCCTCAGTTTGTCAGAGACAGCTGGCTGAATCTCAACGGTTATTTCGACTATAAAATAACAAATGCCGATGTTGCGTTCCCCGACAACTACGACGGCAGAATCGTAGTTCCTTTTGCAATCGAATCCGCACTTTCGGGCGTTGAAAAAACATTTCTGCCAACAGAGAGACTTTGGTACAGAAAAAATGTAAAATTACCCTCCGAATTTAAAAACAAAAGAGCGATTCTCCACTTCGGCGCGGTTGACTGGGAGACAAAAGTATTCGTTAATAAAAAGCTTGTCGGCTCGCACTTAGGCGGATACTGCTCATTCTCATTCGACATTACCGACTATATAGACTCAGACGAATTCGAGCTTATCGTTTTTGTTTTCGACCCCACCGATACGGGCTGGCAGCAGCGCGGAAAACAGGCTATGAAATCTCACGGATTCTGGTACACCGCAACGTCGGGAATCTGGCAGACGGTATGGATGGAAGCAGTAGACGAAAAGCATATTGAATCTGTAAAGCTTACACCCGATACGGATAATTCAAAAATCAAAATAGAAACGACGCTTTCAGGCGGCTTTGAATGTAAAATAAAAGCGACGGTTCTCGATTCGGGCAAGGAAATCGTATCGAAAGAAATCGGACTCAACGATGAAATCGAAATTGAGAATTTCAAATACTGGTCACCCGAGGAGCCGAATCTTTACGATATTAAATTCGAGCTTAAATGCGGACGCAAGATAACCGATAAGGTAACAAGCTACTTCGGCATGCGTAAATTCTCGATCGGCAAAGACGAAAAAAATCTTCCGCGTCTGTTCCTTAATAATAAACCGTATTTTCAGAACGGACTACTCGACCAGGGTTACTGGGCAGACGGCGGACTCACCGCGCCTACGGACGAGGCGATGATTTATGATATCAAAAAAATGAAAGAGCTCGGCTTTAACATGCTCAGGAAGCATATTAAGGTCGAACCCGCACGCTGGTACTACCACTGCGATAAACTCGGTATGCTCGTATGGCAGGACATGGTCAGCGGAGGAAAAGAATTAAACGTGTTCCACGCCGGAATTCTCCCGAACGTATACGGCTTCGTAAACCCGATAGTCAACATCCCGTTCAAAGACAATAAATATAAAATCTTCAACCGGGGCGAACAGCTTTGGAGAGATAATTTTAAATCCGAACTCTTTGAAATGCTCAATATGCTTTATAACGTTCCCTCAATCTGCTGCTGGGTTCCGTTTAACGAGGGCTGGGGACAGTTCGACGCTAAAGAAATCGGCGACGAAGTCAAGGCGTTCGATCCTACGCGTTTCGTCGACCATGCCAGCGGATGGTATGATCAGAGAGGCGGAGATTTCCGAAGCATACATAAATACATAGTTCCCGTCACAGCTCCGAAAAAAGAGGAAAGACCGTTTGTATTAAGCGAATTCGGCGGTTATTCAGAGATAATCGACGGCCATGTATGGAATAAGCAGAAAAGCTTCGGCTACATGATGTACAAGTCAAAAGAGACTCTTACAAAAGCATACAAAAACCTCTTTGAAAAACAGATAATTCCCCTCATTCCCAAAGGATTGAGCGCAACCGTATACACGCAGGTCAGTGACGTTGAGTTCGAAGTTAACGGACTGCTCACTTATGACCGTGCTCTTGTAAAAGTAGACGAGGAAACAGTTAAGGATATCAATAAGAGGATGTGCTATTGATGGGAAATCCGTCAAAAAACAAACTGAGGATTCTGCATCTTCTCGATATATTGAAAACCTGCACCGACGACGAACACATACTTTCGTCCGGTGAATTGATCGCTCTGCTCGCCGTGCGCGGATTCTCGGCGGACAGAAAGTCGATTTATGATGATATTGCGTGTCTTACGTCATTCGGTTACGACGTGATACTCACCCATTCTCCGAAAAAAGGGTATTTTCTCGGACAGCGCAAATTTGAGCTTGCCGAAGTTCGTCTGCTCTCGGATGCAGTGCAGGCGGCAAACTTTATTTCAGAATCTAAATCGAAAGCTCTTATCGAAAAAATCGAGACAAGTATCAGCAGTTATCAGGCTTCACAGCTTCGGGATCAGGTTTATATCGACTCCAAAACAAAAACGAAAAACGAAGAGATATACTACAATATCGATAAAATTAACGATGCAGTCAAATCGTCAAAACAAATAAGATTTATTTACAGAAAACGCAGAATGGCGGATAAATATACGACCGTTCACGACGAAAAGGAGCTTACCGTTAATCCTTACGCGATGATTTGGTCAAATGACCATTATTATTTAATCTGTAATAATCCGAAATACGATAATCTTATGCACACCCGTATCGACAGAATGAAAAAAGTCGAGATCCTTGACATTCCCGCAACGAAATATACCGAAGTCAGCGATTATAAAAACGGATTCGACGCAGCGGATTATTCAAAAAAACATTTTAATATGTTTTCCGGAGAAGTCGGACAGATTGAGCTTATATGCAGTAATGATTTAATTGACGCAATGATTGACAAATTCGGAGACACAACGGCGATAAAATCGGTAAGCGACGCATCGTTTTCATTCAGAACGCAGGCGGCGGTAAACGACGGACTCGTTTCATGGATAATGCAGTATTCGGATAAAGTATTTGTAAAATCCCCCGCTTCGCTTAAAAATATGATTGAAAAGAAATGCAGGGATATTCTTGCGTCTTACGGTAAGGGCGATTCCGAAAACATTTAAAACATGTTCAATCCGAGTTGAACAATGAAAAAAAACATGATATAATTTAAAGGATAACAACATAGAGGGAGAGAAAATGCGATGAATATTATTAGATGCTCTAATGCGGACGAAATCGCGCATAAGGTTTCCGAAATGATTATTAATAAAATCAAGGAAAAACCCGACGCGATTCTCGGACTTGCAACGGGAGCTTCACCCGTAAAAACTTACGAAAAGCTTATCGAGGCATATAAAAAAGGGGAAATTTCGTTCAAGGATGTAAAGACATTTAATCTTGACGAGTATTATCACCTGCCGAAGTCAAACAAAAACAGCTACTATACGTTTATGCATGAAAATCTTTTTAACAGCATAGACATAAAGGAAGAAAATACGCATGTCCCCGACGGCAATCCCGCAGACGCGGATTCTTACTGCAAAGAATATGATAAATCTATTGATGATGCCGGCGGAATAGATATTCAGCTTCTCGGAATCGGCAGAAACGGACATATCGGTTTTAACGAGCCGTCCGATCATTTTACGAGCGGAACATACAAAGTATCGCTCACTCCCTCGACGATTGAAGCCAACCGCATTTACTTCGACAGCGAGGAGGAAATGCCGAGGGAAGCCATAACAATGGGCGTTGAAAGCATTTTAAAAGCAAAAACCGTTATACTTATAGCAACGGGAAAATTCAAAGCCGAAGCAGTACGCGACATGGTAAAAGGCGAGGTGTCTCCGTCATGCCCCGCGTCGGTTTTACAGAAGCACCCCGACGCCTACATATTCGTTGACGAAGAGGCGGCCTCGCTTCTTTAAGAATTATAAAATCGGGAGTTATTATTTATGAATAAATACTCTGTTTCACTCGAAAAAGTTATAAAAGACAACAAACTCGAAACGATGTACTCTCCGAAATCACCCGCAGACATTTATATTACTTCAAAGGATATAAACAGACCCGGGCTTATCCTCGCAGGATATGAGGATTACTTTGAGCCGGAGAGAATACAGATCGTCGGACTGTCGGAAATAGGCTATCTTACGGGACTTCCCGTTCTTGAACGTCAGCTTGTGCTCGAGCGATTCTTCGCAAAACATCCCGCGGCTGTGCTTATATCGAGAAATCTCGAACCCGTTGATGACTTTATGAGGCTCGCACAGAAATACGAAGTTCCCATTCTCCGCTCCCCGGATTCCACGTCAAACTGTATGGCTATGCTTATAGCATATTTAAGTCTTGAACTTGCCGAGAGAATAACACGTCACGGCGTTCTCGTCGAGGTTTCGGGCGAGGGTGTACTCATAGTCGGCGACAGCGGAGTCGGAAAAAGCGAAACGGCTATCGAGCTTATTAAACGCGGTCACCGTCTCATAGCCGACGACGCCGTTGAAATCAGAAAAGCGTCCTCAAAAACGCTTGTCGGTCAGGCTCCCGATAATATCCGTCACTACATAGAGGTCAGAGGCGTAGGCATTATAAACGCACGTCAGATTTTCGGTATGGGCGCAGTCAAGCTTACAGAGAAAATCGACATGGTAATACAGCTTGAACCGTGGGATTCGGAAAAGATTTACGACAGACTGGGAATTGAAGAGGATTATATTACAATCCTCGACATAAAGGTTCCCGCAACCGTAATCCCCGTAAAACCCGGACGAAATCTTGCCGTTATCATCGAAACGGCGGCAATGAACAACCGTCAGAAAAAGATGGGTTACAACGCCGCAAAAGAGCTTATGAAGAGTCTCGGCATGGACGATTTCGAACCGACTGTTTCGGAAATAGAAAACTGGAGCAGTAATTAAAAAAATAAATATTATAATTCGGAGGAATAATAAAAATGTACAGAGTCGGAGTTGATCTCGGTGGAACAAATATAGTTTCCGCCGTTATTGATGAAAATTACAATATAATTTCAAAAAGCCGTGTTAAAACAAACGCGCCCCGCCCCGCAGAAGATATTTTTGACGATATCGCAAAAACGATAAAGGACGCAATTACGGCGGCAAACCTTACAATGAACGACATTCTCTCAATCGGTATCGGCACTCCGGGTTCGGTGAACAAGGCTACAGGCATTATCGAATTTTCGAACAATTTAAAATTCGACAAAGTTCCCGCAATCGGCATGCTCAAAGAAAAAACAGGCTGCGACAAAATTTATTTTGATAATGACGCTAACTGCGCAGCACTCGGAGAGGCAGTCGCGGGCGTCGGCAAGGGTGTTAAAAACTTTATAGCAATAACCCTCGGAACGGGAGTCGGAAGCGGTATTGTCGTAAACGGCAAGCTTGTAGTAGGATTAAACTATGCCGCCGGAGAAATGGGTCATCACGTTATCGTATACAACGGAAAGCCCTGCAACTGCGGACGAAACGGATGCTGGGAGGCTTATGCTTCTGCTACCGCGCTTATCGCACAGACAAAGAGCGCGATGCTCGAACATCCGTATTCAAAAATGTGGGATATGACAAACGGCAGTCTCGGCAACGTTAACGGCAGAACGGCGTTTGACGGCATGCGAGCAGGCGACGAAACAGCAACGAAGGTCGTTGAAAACTACATCGGCTATCTTGCATGCGGTATTACGAATATTGTCAACACGTTCCAGCCCGATATTCTCTGCGTAGGCGGAGGAATCGGCAACGAGGGCGAAAATCTCCTTGCACCCGTCAGAAAAATTCTCGAAAATCAGAGATATTCGATTCACGCCGAAAAGCAGACAAAGCTTTGCAGCGCAATACTCGGAAATGACGCGGGAATAATCGGCGCGGCTCTCCTTGACGAATAAATCAGAAAGAGTGATCCTATGGATTTAAACAAAGAAGTAAGCGAATATCTTAATAATTATAATTGCAGTATTATTTTTAATGCACCTATGAAGGAACATACTTCTTTTAAAACGGGCGGTAACGCGGATATTCTTATAAATCCAAAGGATGACGAGGCTGTAAAAGCTATACTGACATTTGCAAAAGAAAATGATACTCCCCTGACCGTTGTCGGCAATTCGAGCAATATGCTTGTTTCCGACGACGGTATCAAAGGAATCGTAATAAAAACCGCAGGCGGATTAAACGATATTTCACTGTCTGATAGTATGATAACGGCGGGCGCGGGCGTTTCGCTTGCCAGACTGTGTATTTATGCACTTGACAATTCCTTGAGCGGACTTGAATTCGCATACGGCATCCCCGGCACGGTCGGCGGAGCCGTTTACATGAATGCAGGAGCTTACGGCGGAGAGATAAAGGATGTTTTGAAATGCGTTACGCATATTACGCCCGAGCTGATTACCGAACAAAAGTCTGTCGGCGAACTATCGCTTTCTTACCGACATTCGTTCTATTCGGATAACGACGAATATTTTATCTTAAACGCTCAGTTTGAGTTACAAAAAGACGATCCAAAGCTTATTAAGGAAAGAATGGACGATTTTCTGTCAAGAAGAAAATCCAAACAGCCTATAGAATACCCGAGTGCGGGCAGTACATTCAAACGTCCCGAGGGGTATTTTGCAGGCAAATTAATTGAGGACTGCGGATTAAAGGGATACAGAATCGGCGGAGCCATGGTCAGCGAAAAGCACGCAGGATTCGTTATTAATTACGACAACGCGACAACAGAGGATATATTAAATCTTATCACTTACATTCAAAAGACAGTAAAAGAAAAAACGGGAGTAACACTTGAAACGGAAGTTAAAATTCTCCGATGACATGTGACTTAAAGTGTTATAATTCCCGGGAAAGGAATTGTAACATGTCGTTTTCATCAGATGTTAAAAAAGAAATAGCGTCTATCGAATCGGACGACTGCTGTAAAAGAGCAATGGCATACGGTATGCTTCTGTATTCAAAAATCTTTTCTAAGGACGACATGTACATTCAGACCGAACACAAATATGTTGCCGACGCATATAACAACTGCGTTAAATTTATTATAGGCAAGGAAGCAAAAATTATATGCTCTCCGTCGTCAAAATACACGGTAAGCGTTCCGACTTATGAGGACAGAATGGAGATTCTGCATGAGTTCGGTTACAGAGGCAACGAAATATCCTTTTCAATCAACGAAAACAATATTGAAAATGAGTGCTGTTTCGGCGCGTTTATTCGAGGAGTGTTTCTCGTATGCGGTATAGTTACAGACCCGAGCAAAGAATACCATCTCGAATTTGACGTATCGCTTCGCAGTAAATGCACTCAACTCAAACAGGCGTTTAAACGCTTCCCTGTTACGCCGAAAACGGCGCAGAGAAACGGCGGATATATACTGTACTTTAAAGACAGCGAACAGATTGCCGACATACTCGCCCTTTGCGGAGCTTCAACATCAATGATGGCTCTTATCGGTGAAAAAATTTTAAAAGATGTGCGCAATCAGGTTAACCGTAAAGTTAACTGCGAAAATGCAAATCTTCAAAAGGTATGCAACGCGGCATCAAGTCAGATTTCCGCTATCAGAAAAATATATAAACTCAAAGGTAAAGAATACCTGCCCGAACATTTAAGACAGATAGCAGATTTAAGAATCGAAAATCCCGAAATGACTCTGAGCGAACTGGGCGAAAATTTACCGGAACCGCTGACTCGTTCGGGAGTAAATCACAGATTAAAAAAAATAGAACAAATCGCAAACGAATTATAAAATAACAGTCTCACAATTACAAAGAGACTGTTATTTTTTCAAAAAAGCAAAATCCGTGAGATCAATCGGTCTCACGGATTTTGCCGTTTGTCAATTAAAATCTTTTATTTGGAGTGTTTAAAAAGCTCTGAAAAACCGTTTCCTCCGAAAATATTGTAGAGGAAATCGCTTATAAATTTAAGAAGCGACGTAATCAGGAAATTAATTCTCTCCTTAAACGTCTTTTTATTTGTTCCGTCGTCAGTCTTGCCGTACAAAATCTTATTGCGTATAGCAGACAGTCTCTTTGAAGCAGATTCAAACGCGTCAACATCAACTACCGTATTTTCCATGACTGTATTAGCTTCTTCGAGTGCGCCGGCAAGCTCCGCCTTATCCTCATCCGAAAGCGCGGATGTATCGTATACGCTCATTTCGTCTATCATATTGACAAGACTTCTCGAATTTCTGCACATATTAAACTGCGGAAACTTATCGGGATAAGAATACACTGATGTAAAATTCTTATCGGATGCGAGTGACGCAACAAGCTTAATAAGAACGTCGTTCTGTGCAGTTTTTTCATGATCCTGATTGCAGAAATAGAATGTCTGTTCGGGAAGAAGTCCGGTGAGCGGATCTATAAGCCCGTTAGGATCTGAATGATCGTGATTTTCGGGGTCTGTACAGTTATTAACAGCCGATACATAACCATCGGGCAGCTTCACGTTAACGCCGTATCCGGTCGCACCCATGGATTCCGATTCAAGCTGAATTATACCGTCTGCATTAACCTTATCATAAGAATCGACAAGAGGATAAAGCTGTACGTTATAGTCAACGATATCGAATACTTCGACACCCGAGTCTATGGCACTAAGAATGTTATCATATCTGTTAAGCTGAGCGTTATAATATAAATCAGTCTGTCTGCGGATCTCCTTATTCTCATCGCCCGACAAATACTTTTCGGCTGCTCCGGGATAATTTGAACTTGAAACAAGTCCCCACATAAGCGTGCAGTTTTTAAGATTATTTGAAATAAGCGAATCAACAGCCGCGTCAAGAATATCATTAATAACCCTGTTGGGCAGAAGTCTTAATGCAATATTGATCATGTAACCCGTCTGTCCGTCGTTGTCCGAAACGAGAAGCGGAAAAATCTTGCTGTAAAGCTGTTCGTCATCATCAATTAAACCATTCTCAAAAATTTCGCCGAGAAGAGCCGAACCGTCAAGCGCGGGAACAACAAAAATAATTCTGTTAAGGTCATTTACGACCTCAGGATGGAATTCAAGCAGACCGTTTGCAATCGAACCGCCCTGGCTTATGGGAACAATATTAACCTTATCGTGTCCCGTTTCTTCCTTTACCTGCTGAATGAGCGCGTAAAGCTCGTCGACGGTCTTGAACATATTTCCGAATGAATTATATGTAAAGAAATAAATATGATCCTCATCGACAAGTCCTTTAAAGTAATCAAGCGGAATCTTGTTGTAAATATATTCCTTTTCCTTGTCTGTGCATTCTGCAACGCTTGAATCAAATTTAATAACGCGGATATCGTTTATAAAATCGCCGTTTGAGTCCGAGCGGATCTTACTCATGACTTCGTCGCCGATTACTTTTCCGAAAGCCTCGGAAAGTTCTTTATCGGGGTCTTTTTGAGTAAGGAATGTCTTTACAAGAGGAATACCGACCTCTTTAAGCGCATTTTTTACGATATCGGCTGTCGCATTGAGTAAAAGCGGAGCTTTATACTCCTCACCGTCGGAATTAAGAGCGGGTTCACCGTTTTCGTAATATGATATCTCCGACTGAAAAAGTCCCGGCACAATTATCGTAGGTACCTGCGAGCAATTACCCGCACAGTCTGTCTTAACCGAAGCAAACGCTCCGACGCTTAATACCGAAAAAACAAGTATAAGCGACAGAACAACCGAAAGAGATCTTTTTAATACCTTTTTCATCCTGCTTTGTCTCCTTTTCATATTTAACGAGGAAAAAAACAGACAGAGAAATATCTTATGCTTTTGCAAACAAAGATAAAATATCTAAGTCCTGCTGTCCTCTTTTATCTTATATATTTTAACACAAATAAACACAAAAATCAAATCCTTTTTGTAAACATTTTATTCAAAGTGTAATAATTCATAACATAAAAAAAGCGGTCTCCGTTACGGAAACCGCGTCATACGTTATAATTACCTATTTTAATTATTCACCGAGATAAGCTTTCTTAACCTTATCGCTCTGAAGTAGTTCCTCACCTGTTCCCGAAAGAACGATTCTGCCGTTTTCAAGAACGTAAGCTCTGTCGGAAATCGCAAGCGACTTACCCGCATTCTGTTCAACAAGCAAAACGGTCGTACCCTCGGCGTTCAGTTCTTTTATAATTGTGAAAACCTCGTCGACAAGCAGCGGAGAAAGTCCCATTGACGGCTCGTCAAGCATTATAAGCTTAGGCTGACACATTAAAGCTCTGCCCATAGCGAGCATCTGCTGTTCACCGCCCGAAAGCGTACCGGCAATCTGATTCTTTCTCTCTTTAAGTCTCGGGAAACGATCATATACTTTTTCAATTGTTTCCTTAATAAGCTTCTTATCTTTCTGCGTATACGCACCCATGAGAAGATTATCGTAAACCGACAGTTCCTGGAATATACGTCTGCCCTCGGGAACCTGCGACATGCCGAGCTTTATAAGTTTATGACAAGGAACATGTGTTATATTCTTTCCGTCGTACGTGACAGTACCGGCTTTGGACGCAATCAAGCCGATAACGCTCTGCATAGTGGTAGTCTTTCCTGCGCCGTTCGCACCTATAAGAGTAACGATTTCTCCCTCATTAACCTCAAAGCTTATTCCTTTAAGAGCCTGAATTACGCCGTAGTAAACTTCAAGATCTTTTACCTCAAGCAACGCCATAATTTAACCTCCTATATAAGCCTTGATAACTTCGGGATCGTTCAGAGCGTCTTTTGTCCTGCCCTGTGCGAGAACCGTACCGAAGTTAAGAACCGTAATTTCATCGCAAAGACCCGATACAAACTTCATATCATGCTCAATAAGAAGTATTGTCATATCATATTCGTCTCTGATAAACTTAACAATATCAACAAGCTCCTCGGTCTCATTCGGATTCATACCCGCGGCAGGTTCGTCGAGAAGAAGAAGTTTGGGATTAGTTGCGAGAGCTCTTGCAATTTCAAGCTTTCTCTGCTTACCGTAAGGAAGATTGCATGAAAGATTGTTTCTCTCCTCTTCCAGACCGAAAACTTTTAATATTTCTTTTGCGCGTTCTCTCATTCTGACCTCGGTATCGAAATGACCGGGCAGATGAAGCATGCTGACAAACGGATTACACTTGAATTCAGGCTGATTATGAAGTCCTACCATAACGTTTCTTACGACGCTCATATTGCTGAACAATCTGATATTCTGGAATGTACGCGCTATTCCCTTATGATTTATTGCTTCCTGAGTTTTGCCTTTTAGTTCCTCGCCGTCAAGGTAAAACGTGCCGGTCGTAGGCTGATAAACACCCGTTATCATATTAAAAAGCGTTGTTTTTCCCGCTCCGTTGGGACCGACAAGTCCGTAAAGCTCGTTCTTTTTTATTTCCATATTAACGTCCTGAACAGCTTTCAGTCCGCCGAACGATATGCCGAGATTTTCGGTTTTAAGCATAATTTCGGACATATTATTTACCCTCCTTTGTTGAGGCGCGGTCGCCCTTTTCGGCAATTGCGCCGTCAGAGTTCTTTACATCTACGGAGAGTACCTCGTCCATTTTTATTTTAGATTCGATTCTGTTCCACTGAACATCATCGTCTTTTACGACATGAGGTTCTTTGCTCTTTTTTGAGACTTTCGAAACAAATGCCTTAATACTTAATTTCTCTTTAAGAGGCTTAAGTGCAGGAGCATTATTGAATATAATTACAAGAATAAGAATTAAAGCGTAAACAAGAAGTCTTACGGCCGCAAGGTTACCGGAGAGCTTATTCTGTAACAGGAAGTTTACATAGGTTATAAGCGTTGCGGCAATAATAGAACCGTTCATTGAACCGATACCGCCGATAACAACCATGACAAGAATTTCAATTGAGTAGTTAAAATCGAATACCGAGTAAGTAATGGGAGTTACGTAGTGACCGTATATTACGCCGGCGATACCTGCGAATGCTGCGGCAATGACAAAAACGAAAAGTTTATAGAACGTAACGTTAATACCCATCGCTTTTGCGGCAATTTCATTATCACGTATAGCGGTAATCGCTCTGCCGTGTTTAGATCTGATAAGATTTTGAATAAGAGCGAGAATAAGTATTACAAGAATAAACGAAATAATAAAAAGTTCTTTAGCGGGCATTTTTATTTCACTCGTTTTAAGTCCCATAGCCTCGCCGAACCACGGAAGATTCTTAAATACGTTTCTGACTATTTCACCGAACGCAAGAGTAACAATCGCAAGATAGTCGCCTTTAAGTCTTAATGCCGGCAGTCCGATTATAAATCCGAATACCGCGGCTATTAACGCACCGCAGACAAGCGAAATTAAGAAGCAGACCGTCACATTATCTATAACATTGTGAAGCTGAAGCGAGATAAAACAGCCGAGATATGCACCGACGCACATAAATCCGGCATGTCCGAGCGATAACTCACCGAGAAAACCTACAACAAGGTTTAGAGAAATTGCAAGAATAATACTGTATGCAATTTTAGGAAGAAGGTTTACAAACGAACGGCTGAGAATTCCTGTCGAACTTAAAATTATCATCAATACGAGAAAAACCGCAAGGACAATATAATTTATATAATATTTAATTTTGAACTGTTTTTTATAATTGGAGAAAAAATTAGCCATTATACTTTCTCCCTTCTGCGTTTACCGAGCAAGCCGACAGGTCTTACAAGGAGTATGAGAATAAGAAGCGCAAACTCTATCGCGGTTGTATAAGAAGCGATAGGTGTGTTTTTGCATATCTGTTCGATTATTCCGAGCAGAATACCGCCGATCATTGCACCGGGAATAGAACCTATACCGCCGATAACCGCGGCAACGAAAGCTTTAATTCCGGGCATGGAACCTAAAGTAGGCGTTGTAGAGGGAATTCTTATTATATAGAAAAGACTTGCAAATGCAGCCAAAGCGGAACCGATAGCAAACGTAATCATTATTATCTTATCGACATTTACGCCCATCAGTCTCGCAGCTCCGCTGTCTTCGGAAACGGCAAGCATTGCGCGTCCTGTTTTTGTCTTCATTACGAAAATCTGAAGTGCCGCCATAATAACCGCGCCGACAATCAGAGTGAGAATTGTACCGACGCTGATCTCTGCGCCGAATATTTTGACCGTGTCAAAATTATAAATAGTAAACGATCTCGAAGTTGATCCGTAAGCAAGCTGAGCAATACCCTGCAGCAGGTTGCTGACACCGATAGCGGTAATCAAAACCGCAAGAGGAGACGCGCCCCTCAGAGGTTTATATGCCAGTTTCTCAACCAGAATACCCGTAACAGTACACACGACAATGGAAACACCAATCGCAATAAAAGGATGAACATGTAACATTAATGTGGAATAAATAGCGTACGCGCCTACCATTATAATATCGCCGTGCGCAAAATTAAGCATCTTAGCTATACCGTAAACCATAGTATAACCGAGTGCGATCAGAGCATAAACCGCGCCGAGGCTAAGTCCGTCTATTAGTATACTCATGAAACTCATAATAAACTCTCCAAACAAACCGCAGTCGGAGAAGAATATCTCATCTCCGACTGTGTTCAAGTATTAACTGCGAATAAATTACTTTTTAACGGTAACAACGATGGGTTCCTTGTTGGGAGCACCGTTTGCGTTCCAGGTCATGGTACCGGTAACTCCGGTGAATTTGAACGAAGAATCAAGAATTGCAGCCTTAACCTTTTCGCAAAGATCGGAAACGGAAATGTTAGCGTCCTTAATGTCCGCAGACTTCATAGCATTGTAGATAACATAAATAGCATCATAAGCGTCTGCTGCGAACTGGTCGGGAGCCGAACCGTATTTCTCGGTGAATTTGCTTACAAAAGAAGCAACTTTTTCATCGGTGCTGCTCTTATCGAAAGGAGTAATGTACTGAACTTCATTTGTAACAGAGCTGTCGATCTGCTCAGCAACGCCGTCAAGACCGTCGCATCCGAAGATAAGAGCATTTACGCCCTTAGCCGCACAAGCGCGCGCAACAAGACCTGCCTCGGTGTAGTAGAAAGGCGTGAAGATAGCGTCGCAGTCTTTAAGAGCCTCAACCTGAGTCGAGAAGTCCTTATTGTTCTCCTTATCGAACGGCATGGTGGTGAAAGATACGCCGAGCTTATCCATCTCACCCTTAAATGCTTCATAAATACCCGAAGAATACGTATCGGAAGTATCATAGATACAGCCGATCTTTGTCTTCTTGTACTCATTTACAAGCTTGTCCGCTGCAAGAATACCCTGGTCGGGGTCGCCGAAACAAACACGGAAGCCGTTATCACGGCCGGCAATGATATCGGCGTTTGAAGCAGAAGGAGTGATGAAGAAAAGATTATCGTCAACCGACTTTGCCGCAAAAGCCTCGCAGGATGCGCTGGTTACGGATCCGATGGAGATCTGCATACCCTCATCCATAAGCTGATCATAAGCGGTATTTGTCTCGGTTGCGTTCGCTTTATCATCCTTCATGATAAAGGAATAGTTAATACCGTTGATTCCGCCTGCTGCGTTGATTTCGTCAACTGCAAGCTGTGCTCCGCGCTGAACGGAAATGCCGTACTGTGAAGCGTCGCCGGTAAGAGGACCTGTACAGCCGACAACGATGGTGCCGGATGTATTTGCCGAATCAGACTTTGCACCCGAACTGTCCTCTTTGCCGGAGTTGGAAGTACATCCTGCAAAGCAGGTTACCGCAACGGCTGCGGCGAGAACTCCGCTGAAAACCTTTTTTAAACTTTTCATTTTTTTCTACCTCTTTTTTTAAGAAATAAAATATATTTCAGCTTTCGCTGTAAATACCTAAAAAACAAAAAACGGCTTTGCACATTGGGCAAAACCGAAGATTCCTGAAAATTTTGAATATAACGACCACGTTACACGAAAATCTGCGGGATAATCCCCGATCTGTCCGTAATTAATAAAATACACGAAACAGACGCGATCACGTACACCGTTGCAGCAATGATCGAAAAACCTGAAAAAACGAACAAACCTAAAATCAAGCCGACGAAAAGTGCCGAAAGGCTTATATGAAACATCGTTTTTCGTTTCTTTTTAATATATTATAGTTATATTATCACTCAATGTCAAACAATTTTTAAGAATTAATTTAACTTTGTAAAAACTGTCACATAGCGTATTTACAAAACATCTTTTGTTGTGAATAATTACAACAAATTAAGCAAAATTCCGTACATATTGCACATCAATTCTGACAAACAAGTTTAAAAATGTCGATAAACATACTATAGCAAAAGAGAGCCGAACCCCATAAGCCCAAAACGCACCGTCTCACGCCTCTGAGAACGGTTTTTCCCTTGAAATACGCCAGTATTCCTGCGGAAAAGAACCGTCCCCATAGACGCAATCCGCTGTATTTTGGGTGCGGAGCAGTTTTAAATCGGAGCAAC
>OIYS01001092.1_pt1 | contig 15187 bp, 14 predicted proteins | sample 1588271 | NCBI WGS metagenome assembly OIYS01 (sample SAMN03283286) | human gut metagenome | biome: human-associated habitat; material: feces | host: Homo sapiens | place: Peru | collected 2012
AAAAATAAAAAACAGCTTCAAAGCTTTGTTTTGAAAGAAAGGAATAATGTAGAGATGAAAATCGCAAAGAAAATATTATTAGCCATAAGTATAATTATTATTGTAGTAGGAATGTTTGTATTAGGTAGATATGGATTTAACTATGCAAATGGTTATACAAAAAATATTTTACTTGAAACAGCAAAACACTATAAATTTGTTGCTAGTTTATCAACAGCAATTATTTTAGTATATTTTGTTATAAGATATAATAAACAAGGAGTATTGAAAGTTCTTGCAACATCAATACTTGGAATATTAGGAACATTATTATTTGCATTAGCCGTTATAGCTATTGTAAGGATGCCAGTAACAAAAATATTTTTCCCAATTATTCTAACTTCTTATGTTTTAAGTATAATAGCGTTATCCGCTAATTTTGAAGAAAACACTTAATTTTCACAAAATTAAAAAATCCTTAATATATTATATTAGGGATTTTTTAGGAGATGAAAAAAGTGTTTAAAAAAATAATAAGAAAAATATATAGAAACAAAGAAAATATTACTGTAAAGGAAATGCTTGAGATTATTAAAACAAATAATAATATTTTTTTCCATGTTTTAGCTAACATAACTTTCTCCTTTTATCACTATATTACTATTATAGTCTTAGTTTTAACAAATGTCAATACATTATCCTTTTGTTATTGGTTCTTCTATTTTTTCTTGTCCTTCTATTTCATCAGTTTCATTTACATTCTTTTTCATTAAATCTCTAATTTCTTCTAATAACACCACTTCAGCGCTCTTTTTAGGTGCTTCTGGAGCTGGTTCTTCTTTTTTATTTCTATTTTTTACTCTCTCAAATATCCTTATTACTGAGAATATACAAATAGCTATAATTAAAAAGTCTATAACTGTTTGTATGAAATTTCCATACATAATTTTAGCTTCACCTATTTGTATGCTTAAGTTGCTAAAATCTAGACCTCCAATTATTATCCCTATTGCAGGTGTAATTATATCATTTACTAAACTTGTAACTATTTTTCCAAAAGCTCCACCAATAATAACGCCGACAGCCATATCAGCAACATTACCTTTTGAAATGAATTTTTTGAACTCACTCATTTCTTTTTTTGCATCTTTTTGAGCTTTTTTCATTTCATCTTTCATTTTTTTATTTATTTTTTCTTTTTCAACTTTTGCCATATAATTTGTCCCTCCATTATTTCAACAAATATATTTTAACATATTTACACTCATTTCTCAAGATTTTTGAATATTTTTTCTTTATTTAGTCAATTATATATTTAGGAGGAATTTGAAAATGGAAAATCAAAATTTGAATATTTTAGATGAAGTTAATAAAGGGGCAACTATGGGTATGAACGCTATTTCATATGTTTCTGAAAAAGTTACAGATAGTAAATTTAAAAATGTTTTAGATATAGAATATAACAAATACAAGGATATTTCTAATAGAGTTACTGACTTATATGCAAATTACAGTAGCAAAGAACCTCATGAAACTAATGCAATGACAAAAATGATGACATGGTATGGAATTCAAATGAAAACTATGAATGATGATAGCACATCAAAGCTTTCTGAACTTTTAATGCAAGGCACTAATATGGGAATTATTGAAGGAAGACGTTTACTTAATCAAAACGAAAATGCTGCAACAGATGTAAAAAACATCTTAAACGATTTTGTAGTTATGCAAGAAGACAGCGTAGAAACACTAAAAAAATATTTATAAGGTAACTTTGGGTGACTTTTGAGACGGGGTCAAAAGTCACCTTTTTCTTATTCATCTTTAAATTTCTATACTAATTTTGCTATCTATGGTTTTTATTGTAAAATTATTATCAAATTCTGCTATTTTTCTTAATTTATTTATTAACTCTTCATTGTTAATTTCATTTTCAATTGTTATTGTAGAATTATCTATATTGATATTTATTACTTTTTCGTTTTCAAGTATAACTTCTATTATTTCTACAAGCATATAAATCAATATCTTTGAGTCACATTTTAAAATTATATCTTCATTATATTCTAAATTGATTTTAGCATATTTCATTTTTAATTCTATGTCTAGAAGATTATTTAATGTTTCATTTAATTTACTTATTGAAACTTCTCCTAAATTATCAAACTCCATAGTCTTAGTCATTTCTACTAATTTTCCTATTGCTAAATTTATATCTTCAGCAAATCTTTTTCTTTCTTCTTCAGTAACACCTTCAGTACTTGCTAAAATATTTGACAATGGACCAATAACCATTGATTCTTCTCTTATTTGTCCTAAAACTTTTCCGAAAAATTTTCCTAAAAATTCATTACTATATCGTAACTTATTAATCTCATTTTTTTGTTCAAGCAATTTTTTATATAAATAAGATGTTTTAATAGCTGATTTAGTCATCAATACTAGTTCATCATCACCTTTTAATTTATCGATATATCCTTGTATATTTAATGAATCCAACATTTCCATTGGTGGAACTTTGTCAGAATATCCTGTTCTTAGTATTATAACTGTTTCATTATTAAATTTCCTTAATTCTTCGATAAATTTATCTCCGTTCATTTCAGGCATAAAAAAGTCAAGTAACAATACATCTATCTTATTATTTTTAAGAAATTCTAAAGCTTCTTTAGGATTTGAGTATGTTATAACATTCATTCCCTCAAATTTTAAAGTACTTTTTGTTGCACTTAACACTTCTTCAATATCATCAACGACTAAAACCCTAGCCTCTTTATACATCTTTTCTTCCATTTTAATTTTCCTCCTTATTAATTGGTAGTTCTATATAAAATATTGTTCCAACACCATCTGTAGTTTCAAAATACATTTTTCCTTTAAAACTACTTTCAATAATTGTATTAGAATAATAAAGTCCGAAACCAGTTCCATTTTCTTTTTTTGTCGTTTTCATTTCTTTTAATAATGTCTCTTTTACTTCATCAGATACTCCTCCAGCATCATCTTTTATTGTTATGATGTATTTATCTCTTTCTTTTATTGCATTAACTTCAATTACTCCGTTTTTTCCAATTTCTTGGTATGCATCTATACTATTTTTTATAACATTTCCTACAACTCTGTCAAGTTTATTTTTCTCGCCTAAAATTTTATAATTTTCATTAACTTTATTTAAAATTTGACAGTTATTTTTTCTCAAAATGCTTCCAAATAATATTTCAATACCATCTATTAGTTCTTTTAAAGAAAATTCCTCTTTATCCTTGTCGCCAGTTGCTCTAATTTGATTTCGTACACCTTCTATTGTATGGCTCATCCTCTCAATGCTATTATCCATATTATTTAAGATATTTATAATTTCGTCCTTATCTTCTTGGTTAGCTTGTACTCTGTTATAATTAAAATATTTCTTTAAAGTTGTTACATTTGACTGTATTGCTGATAATGGTGAATTTAAATCATGTGCAATTCCACCTGCAAATTCCCCTAGAATAGCAAATTGTGCTTGTCTTTGCATAATATATTCATTATCTTTTAATTCTTTTTCATGTTCTTCTGTAAGTTCAGCTATTTTGTTATAGTAGTACGATAAATCTCCAATTTCATCATTAGAAACTATGGCAATTTTTTCTTTATTTTTGTTCTTACCTTTTAGTATTTCTTCTAATGAGTTTGATACATTAACAATATTATTTGATATATTTTTTGCTAATATATATATAAATATAGTGTAAATCATTAATGCTCCTATAATTATTGTAATATAGTAAGCCATTAATGTATGATCTGTTGTGTTATATTCGAATCCAATATACCAGTTCATTCCTGTATTATCTATCAATTTTAATGTATAGGCTTGCTGCTCTGTTCCATAAAATTCATATATAATATCACTGCTTCCTTCAAAATAAAAATCTAAATATTTTTTAAAGAAATCTGATATTTTTGCTTCTGGTCTTGATGTATATTCATATGCTATGTCTGGTATATATATAAAGTAATAATCATCTTTACTTTTTAAAGGAATTGATTTTAAATTTTCTTTTATCTCGTTTAGATTGACATTATTAAAATTCCTATTTTCAAGATATGCTTCATAGTAGCTTGCATTTGTTTTAGCAAATTCTTCTGTAGCTTTAGCATAGCCGATTAAAGAAATTATTATTATGGAAACACCTATAAATGGAATTATTTGCAATATTAAGTTGGTTGAAAAATTTAACCTTAATCCCAAATTCTTTTCGTATTTACTCTCGGACCTATATGTTTTTATCATTACATTTTTAAGTTCTCTTTGAATAAATGTAAATTGTATTATTTCAATTAGTGTGGTTATTGCTAGTAACATCAAAAAGAATTTTAATATAGCCAGTCCATCAGAAATCAGTAAAAATGTTAATGACATTCCCAATACTAAAACTATAATTATTTGTAATAAGTAGAATTTATATGGAACGGTTATGCAGTCTTTTCTTGTTTCTTTAATTTCATCATAGGAAATTTTTTCTTTATTGTGATATTTATTCAAAAATCGATAAATATTTTTTAATGATTTATTTAATGTAAATATATGTATTGCAGTTCCTACCACAAAAATCATTATATATTGCTCAACATGGCTTAATTTTTCAACAGATTTTTGAAATTCAATATTTTCTGAATTTGGTGGATAATTTTGTATAATCGGCATAATTTTATATGTAACAAAGATTAGTATTAAATTAACAAAAATAATTAGTATATATAATCTTAGTTTCATTTTCTTTACTTCTTTCGTGTTCATTTATCATCCTCCTCGTATCTTAAATGCTATATTTACAATATTCATTAAATATGACTCGTTTACATTGTTCCATTTAAAATTCAAACCGTCTAAAATATTTAAAGTAATATCTTTACTATATTGATTAGTATTTTGATTGATAATGGCTTTTAGATGTTCTACACCAACATTGTAATTCTCATATAGCTTTTCTTTGAGGTTATCTACATTGGTAATATTAAGTTCATTATATTTTTTTCTTATTATTTTTGCAATATCTGATACTTTAACAACCTTATCACTTTCAATATGATAAATAACATTATTGCAAGAACTATTTAATATTATACTAATTGCTTTTACACACTCATCTGCTGGTGTTAAATAAATCTCTGAATTAATCATTTCTATTGTTTGTAATCCGATATTACCTATTTCTTTAATTGCTAACATAAAGGCATTTTGTTCAAAATTATTTTGAAATTTTCCATCTGACATTCTCGGCATAATGTTTCCAATTCTAAATATTTTAGCATTTACCTCTTTATTATTTATTGCTTTAAGTATTATTTCTTCGGCTTCATACTTAGATATTAAATATGGACTTTTATCAAATGTTTGATTTATATTTAATACATTTTCATCAAAAACTCTTGTTGTATCTTCATTTTTAAATCCATGTAATGATAACGTAGAAATATGAGCAAAATCAATATTATTTTCTTTGCAAATTTTCAATATATTAAGAACAGTTTTGACATTATCTTTGTAGAAACTAGCATATTTACCTATATGTCTTACATTTGCAGCACAATTAATGGCTGTTGTAACTTCTCTTTTTATTTTATTTAATTCTTCTGGAAGAATTCCCAAGTTTTCTCTTGTTAAATCCCCATTTACTACAATTGTTTTCTTTTTAATTATATTGCAAGTTTCTGCATCAAAATAGTATTTAATGGTGTTTTCAAATCTCTCATAACTTGATAATCCTACTTTAGTTCTAACTATACAATATATCTTTTCTGTATCTTTACTTTCTACTAGCTCTCTTAATAAATTTACTCCAACAAAACCTGTTACACCTGTTAAAAGAACAGTGTTCATATTGAATTTGCTACTAATATTTTTTACTTCTATATTCTCTTTTCTGTTTTCTTTCTTATTTACTATTTCAGTATTCATCATATTGGCTAAATCTTTTACCGTAGAATAATTATACAAGTCTTGTATTGTCATTTTATCGTTTCCTAACGAAATATATAAACTAGTCATATTCAAAGAATCCAGTCCCAAATCATCTTCAAAATCATCAGTAATCGAGAAGTCCTCTTTTACTATTTTCTTTACCTTGTCATATATCATTTGTTCTAACGCTGTTTGTGGACCAATAGTTTTATTTTTTGTGTTTAAATATTTATTGATAATTTGTTCTAGTTCTTTTCTGTCAATTTTGCCATTTTTATTTCTTGGAATTTTGTCCAACTCTATAATGTGTTTAGGTTTCATATAAAATGTTATATTTTCATCTATTATATTTTTTATATCATCAGTTTTTATATTTAAGCTTTTTTCGTTTTTACAGATAAATAATATTAATACATTAGAATTTTTTATTTTTGATGTCATAACAGATACTTCTATGTTTTCGCCTAATAATTCTTTGATTCTTTGCTCTACTTCATTTAATGATACTAAATATCCCCCTGCAACTTTTACAAAGTCATCCTTTCTTCCTATAAACTCTAATTCCAAATTTCTATTTAGCTTTACAATATCACCAGTTTTGTAACATTTACATTCACTGCCTGATATTTCATTATATAATGTTATAAATTTTTCTTTTGAAAGTTTATCTTGATTCAAATAACCTTTTGCAATATTCTTAGCTGAATTTTCCTCTTGATATATGCCTAACTCTCCTTGTATATTAATAGGTAGAATTTTATTATCTTTATCAAGTATTATAGCTCTTGTCGTTGGCATCAATTTTCCAATAGTTGAATAATCTTTTTGAATATCCTCAACTGTAACTTTATGTTTTGTCATAAACATTGTGGCTTCTGTTGGACCATAAGTATTATAAATACCTAAATTTGGATTATTTAGTAATAATTTTTCAAACTTCTTTGGGTTTAGAACTTCTGCCCCTGTTCCTATTATTCTTAACTTGTCTAGTTTTATATTATTCTCGATACACACATTTTGTATTTGCTCAATCCATTTATGAACCGTAAACAGTCTTGTAACATTGTTTTTACTTATTGTCTCAACTACCTTTTTTGCATTAAATTCATCCTCTTTTGGTATTAATACTAATGTACCACCATTTAATAGTGATGAATAAATATCAATTGCAGAAGCATCAAAAGAATGTTTTAATAGTGAAACTGCAACATCGTCTTTTAAATATTTTAAATCCACATCCATATTCATAGAATTGATTAATGAAATTATATTTTCATTTTTCATCATAACACCTTTAGGTTTACCAGTAGTCCCAGATGTGTAAATAATATAAGATATATCCGATGGTAAAATCTCTATTGGGTTGATTTTAACATTTTTATCTTTGACATTATCAATATTAATTATTTGTATGTCATTTACCTTGATAATGTTGATATACTTGGTATTGGTTATCAATATTTTTGATTTTGAATCTTTTATAATATACTTTACTCTGTCTATTGATTCTTCCGGTAAAATCGGAATATAATGATTACCTGATTTTAAAACACCTAAAATACTTATAATGAAATTGATTTCGTTATCTAAAATGATTGGAATATTTTCTCCATATATTCCCTCTTTTTGTATGTTACAGCATAAGTTATTTGCTTTGTTATTCAATTCTTCATACGTTATTTTATTATTTCCACAAATTAGTGCAATTTTATTTTTATTTTCATCTACAATGCAATTAAATCTTGACACTATAGTTTGATTATTTATTTCTACACTACCTGTATTATTAAATTGGGTAATTAGTTTTTTATCCGTTTCTGAAAGAGGTGTTATGTCCTTTATCTCTATAGCTTTATTTTCTAAGACTTGTTTAATAATCCCCCTAATTCGTTCATGCATATCATCTATATCATTTTCATTCATACAATCTAATAGAAAATCATAATATAAAAGATTTTCTCCAAAATGATTAACATAGCTTATTAACAATGGATTAGCTTGAGTATCATTTGGAATCCAAGTTGTCTTGCCAGTATCTCCATCAAGTGTTACCTCCAATTTGTTTATTTGATATGAAAAGGCTATTTCATATAAGTTAATGTTCTCTTTTGAGAAATCTTGATATGCCTTTTGTATTTCATAATATGGATATTTTGAATGTTTAAAACATTGTAAATTTGTAGTATTTATATTTTTGCAAGCATCAATAAAAGTCATCTCTCCTTTTGTTATAATATTTATAGGTAGAGTTGCAATAAACATTCCCATCATTTCTAATTCTTTATCAGCTTTTCTTCTATTTAAAAACGGAGTTCCTATTATAATTTCATCTTCATTAAAAATTTTTGAAAAATAAACTGAAATTACGCCCAACAAAAATGCATATTCGCTAATTTTATTTTCGCAACAAAAAGATGATATTTTTTCAAACAATTCTTTTTCTATCGCTTTTTCTATCCTTTTGCATTTTTTATCTTTTGGCATTTCATATTCATTTTTACATTTTAAGTTTTTTATATATTCATTCCAAAATTCTTTATCTGACTGATATCTTGGAGATAATCTGTATGCTTCATCTTTTTTTATATATTCTATATATGATGGTTTTATATCAATTTCTTCATCGTTTGATATTTTTAAATAATATTCCTTTATTTGTTCTGCAATTTGACCCAATGTCCACGCATCTGAAATTATATGATGAGTTTTAACACTCACACATGTTTCTACTTTGTTCTGTATTATTCTAATATCATATAGCTTACTATTTATGATCTGCATTTTTTCTTCTGATATTCTTTTTACAATTTTATTGATTTCAGTATCGTCATCATCATTTAATATATATACTTTAAATATTTCTTTTTCATATTCTGATATATATTGTTTAGCAATTCCATTTTCCTCAACTATTCTAATTCGTAAGGCTTCATTTGTTCTCACTATTTCATTTATTACTTTATTTAATATATCTACATCTAATTTTTTATTAATTCTAAAAGTTCCTAGGATATTATTTATGGTCGTATTAGGGTTGATTCTGTCTAATAACCATATATTTTCTTGTGGTATAGTTAAATTATACATCTTAATTTTATTATCCATAGACATCCTCTTTCTAACTTTCATTTTTTCCTATTTTATCATTTTATATTTTTTTTTGCAACTGTGATTTTGGGTAACTTTTGGGACGAGGTCAAAAAGCACCCATTTTAAAAAAAACAAAAAGGTGACTTTTGACCCCGTCCCAAAAGTCACCTTTTTCTTTTTAATGATTATATTCTTTTTCTATGTATTCATTTATTTTTGCTTCGTCTTCTCTCATTGCTAAAATAGTTTTCTCTAGTAATGTATCTAAATCCCAGCCTAGTTGTTCTGCTCCTTTTATTATTACATCTCTTGAACATCCGGCTGCAAATTTTTTATCTTTAAATTTCTTTTTCAAACTTGATAGTTCCATGTCCATTACACTTTTTGATGGTCTCATTTTTGCTGCTGCCCAGATTAAACCTGTTAGCTCATCTGTTGCAAATAATACCTTTTCCATTATGTGCTCTGGCTTAACATCTGTACATAATCCATATCCATGGCTACATATAGAATGAATAATGCTTTCATCAACATTATTTTCTCTTAATAATTCAATACATTTTTTGCAGTGTTCTTCTGGATACAATTCAAAATCCACATCATGTAGTAGTCCTACGTTACCCCAATATTCAACATCCTCATTTAATTCTTTAGCAAAGTATCTCATAACACCTTCAACTGTTAAAGCATGTCTTATATGAAATTCATCTTTGTTATATTTTTTTAATATTTCAAATGCTTCTTCTCTTTTCATATATAATCGCCTCCTAATAGGGGAAATTTTACCACATATCATTTTATATTACAATACATATCACTGCATTATTTTGTAATTTTTCTAGTAATAATTTCATATATTGACTATCTATTGCAACGCAACCTGCTGTAGGTTTTCCTACACTACAATGTAAAAAAATTGCACTTCCCTTATTTGGTATGTTTTTAGGATTTGTTTTTATTTCCATAGCATACTCATATTGTTTTGGATATTCTATTAAATGTTCACTACTGTTCCAATCTTTTCTTACTTTTGTAATATCTACAAGCTGATTATAAAATTTTGAATTTACATCATCTACCCAATGCAAGTTTTCATTTATTTTAATGTAATTACTAAATTTGACTTCATTATGTGTTCCAAAAGCTACACCTAAATTATATTTACCAATTGGCGTTTTTCCATCTCCTTCTTTTTTATCATTGGTTATTCCATTTTTGCCTATAAAAGCTTTTGTGCTAAATACTTTTACATTGTTTTCCCAAAAATATAATGTTGCTTCACTTCCATTAATATTAGTTACCTTTATAACTTGATTACTCATTTTTTCCTCCAATAAAAAAGGTCTAATATAAATATATTAGACCATCTGAGTTTTTATTTCTTTTCTTTATTACGTTTATCTTGTATAATTTCCATTTCTTTTTCTGTAATCAATGTAACATTATTTTCTTTTGCCCATGCTACACATCCCTTTAATACAGTACTCAAAAATACTCTTGGTACTTTTACAAGTTTAGCACAAGCTTCATCTGTAAATTTTACATCTGGATCAATTCTTGATGCTGCATACTTAACAGTATCTAAGCTAATACCTTTGCTTGCTGGTATTGGCTCTGATACAGGTCTTTTGAATTTTGTATACCAGAAGTTTTTATTATCTCTGTAGCCATAATCAACTGGTACTTGTGGGAAGTTATATGAATTTACTCCATTTATTATAGCATCATAATATTGTGGTTTAATTAAAATATTATCAATTTTCAAAATAAAATGCGCACCATATTGACTTGTAATGCCATTAAATTGATGGTATGGTGGTAGGTATTCATCTTTAACCACATCATTTTCTGCTCCATCTAACTCTTTTACCCAAGTACATTCAAATACTTGAAATGCCTCTTGAATAATTTTAGGATATGCTTCATTTGGATTTTCTCTAGCTCTTTTTCCATCTACTAAAGTAAATATACAGTCTTTCATCTTTTCTTCTGTTGTTTCTCCTGGGTAACCTAATCTTACCGCTTCTTTAAAATACTTTCTCTTATCAGTTATAAAGTTTATGCTACACTTACCCGTTTTTAAAATATTTTTAGCAGTATTTGAGCTGTTTCTGCAGCAAAGAAGCATTGCATAATAATCCTTTCCTGCAATATAGTATGGAAAACATAGTGAATATGAACCCAAATTAGTTTGACCTGATTCACTTAATGTTCCAATTTCTGTTGTTGGCATTGGAAAAAAGCTTGATGTTTGATAAAAGTTATCAACAATTCTTAAATTTTTAAATCCATTCAACTCTTCTAATTTCTTTTCCATAAAATTCAACCTCTCTTTTTCTTTTGATTATATTTATTATATATTAAATAATAATTTTTGTATACAATTTATCTTTCAAAATCTTCTTTCTTTATAGATTTTTCTAAATATACTCTTTTAGAAAATCCTCCTCTTTTATTTCTTTTATCATCTGCTAATTTTATAATATCTTCAAGGCTCTTTCCTTTTACATTTGCAATAGCTCTAATTACCTCTAATACGTCTGCTAATTCTTTACAAGTTTCGCTATTATCTTCCGCTTCATAAACTTCATTACATTCTTCTACAAGCTTTCTATATAGTTCTTTTTCATATTCAGCATCTGTCAAAATCCTAGTAACAGGTGTTTCATTATCACTTCTAATAATATCTGGTATATTGTCTCTTACTAATTTATTATATATCTTTTCCATATCCACCTCTTAAAACTTAAGTTCTTTTATATTGTTTATATCTATTCCCATTTCTTTATATATCTCATCAACAGTGCATGAAATAGAATCTTCAAATGAATATCCAAGAATATTTAATATGTTTTCCAAATCATTTTTATCTCTTCCTTCAATTTCAAAGTATGTAGGAAGTTTAGGCCATGTATCAATATCTATTTCATGTTCATTTAGAATATATTTTTCTCTTCTTTTTTCTTGATAACTTCTATGTGAAAATCCAAGTTTTTCAAGCAATTCATTTGTTTCTTCAAATGAATTTACTTCTATTTCCGTTTCTTGCATTTGTTGAATACCTGATCTATCATTTTTTAAAATATGTTTTATCGTTAGTGTTATCTTTTCTTTTTGCTTTCCAGCCGCTTCTTCAATTGTTTTTCTTAGCCTAATCCATTTCTTTGGTGTTGATTTATATTTATCCATAAACTCAATTAATTCTCTACTATTTAATATTCCTAAATTTTTTTCTTCATTCATATTAAATATATCACATAAGTTGCTTATATCAAACACTCTATTTAAGTATTTTATTTCTTCATCATTTAATAGTTGGTCGACTTCTTGAAAAAGATTTTTTATTCTATTTAATACTATATCTTTTCTTGATTTAATAGTTTCATTATTCAGCTCGTAGATATTAGAGTTATATCTTTGGTTAATATATCCCAAATCATATACACATAAATATTGTTTTGAAGAACTTACATATTCTCCTCCAAGTTCTTTTATCTTGTCTATTAGTTTCTTTTTATCAATATTTAAAACTTTTACTTCTAATTCCATATTACTCATATCTATTATCTCCAATCAATATGACTAGTCAAAGCTATAATGAATGTCTAGATTTTTTCATTCATTTGTCTCCTTTTCAACATAGTCTCCAAACTTTTGAATTCCTACTACTTGTCTTCCTAAAGAATCAAAACTTTTTTCAAGATCTTTCTTTTTTACCTTTGTATTGCCTTCACTTTGCAGTGGATCATTCACATAATAGTATTCTTTATCAACACCTGTTACAACTATTGTATGGCTATTTTTAGGATAAGTATACGTATGACGACTATCATAACTCTTCCATGTCCACATTTCATTTACTGGCTCATAATTTGTTGTTGCCCAAATTATAACTGGGAAAACAGATGTATAGCAATCTAATGTCCACGCTGTATCTGAAGTATCATAAGCATACAAAAATGTTTTATATTTGCTATTATTATTCATTTTTTAATTTTCATAGTTTTATCGTTTCTCTTTGTCTATAATTCCATATACCATTGCAATTTCTGTAGAACCTCCTCCACCTATAAAGACACAGACTTTGTCCTTTACAAATCTTGTCGTTCCAAAAACTGTTAATTCATTTTCACTTTCTTAAGAGATTATATAAAAGTTATATCCTGTTTCATTTTTAAATCTCTTTAAAAATTTTTCTCTTTCCTCGTCATTTAAAGTTCTAAAAACACTTGTACCACACACATATATATCTTTAGAAATATTTTTCAAATTATTTACACTTTTTATTAAGTCTTTTACGTCACTTTCTCTTAAACATTTATCTTCATTATAGTGTTTTTTGAATTGTATTGTAATTTCTTCTAATCTTTTTATATCATTACCATCAAATCTATCAATTTTAGTGCATGTTGAGCCAACTTCTACAACTATTTTATTCACTTTTTTCCTCCAGATATATTATTTATTATGTATTACTATCTAATTCTCTCTTAAATTATATTTATCAATATTTTCTACTGTTGCAAATCCATTAGGTTCTCTTACTTTTTCTAAAAATACAATTCCATCTAAATGATCACATTCATGTTGAACAAGTCTTGCAAAAAATCCATGTATCTGCTTTGCTACTAATTCACCATTTTCATCATAATATCTTAATTCTATATCTTTATATCTCTCTACTTTACCTCTAATACTAGGTACACTCATACAGCCTTCATATTGTACATCTGTTTCTTGCGTTATTTTATTCCAACTAGGATTTATCATTGTTGTTATAGGAATTTCTTCTGCATCATTATATTTTATATTCTCTTTTTTTGCACCTACTACAATAATTCTCTTATTTATACCTATTTGTGGTGCAGCAATTCCTAAACCTCTACCAAATTCTAACGTAGCTTTTAGATCTTCTATAATATCTAAAATTTCTCCATCAATATTCTTTATATCTATTTCGTCACTTATTTTGTTTAAAATCGGTTCTCCTACCTCTCTAATTTTAATAACTTTCCCCATATTTCTTACCTCTCGTTCTATTAATATGACTTTTTCTTTCTCTATAGCTTGTATTTTTAGAATTGACTTCTCATTTTTAGTTTAGAAAATCTTTATGTGCATATTATACATCAAAAGATAAAATTTTCAAATACCTATACAACAAAAATAGGTAGTAAGTTTTTTTATTACTCACTACCTGTAAATTGGTTATCTTATACTGTTTGCGATATTGTCTGAACAAATTCTTCTCGCACTTTTTGGTATAGTTTTTGTTTTTCGTCGCTCATCTTAGAAATGTCGGGTAGAGATTCAAACAACTTTTTAACGGCACCTTTCCGAATACTCATCAAAATAATGGTGGGTGATCCATCTCCGCAAATATAAGAGGCAACAGCAGCATCTAATACTTTGTCCGTACCATAATCATCAATGATTTTCTCAAACTGTTCCAGTTCTGCTAAGGTGTAAATTGCTTTTCCATAGTAATGCCACCAATGTATAAGTAACTCTTTTTTTATAGCCATTTAGTTGGCTCCTTTCTTTTTGCAATCGCAAAATGTTGTAATACTCAAATGTTGTCTAGTAGTACATACCTCCATAGTACTATTCTTAGAAAGATTTTTAAAATTTTGATATACACATAGTTTACCATAATTTTACATATTTTACAAGTTTCTTATTATCGTGATTTTAGTATTATAAAATAATTTTGCACTTTTTTCTCCTAATGATTTAATTATTTTAATAGTGAACCGCCATTTACATTGAGGTTCTCCCCATTTATATAACTTGCATTTTCAGATAATAGAAATAATACAGCATTTGCAATATCAATAGTCTCTCCTAATCTTTTTAGTGGATTATTTTGTTTATATGATTCTATTTCGCTTTCTGTCCATCCATTTAGTGCTAACGGTGTTTTTGTTAAACTAGGACTTACTGTATTTACTCTTATTAAATATTTTGAAAGTTCTAATGCACTTGCTTGTGTAAAATTAATAATTCCCGCTTCTGCTGAACAATATGCACTTGCTTCCGCGCATGGTTTTGTTCCTAATCTTGATGCTATATTAACAATACTTGGTGATTTACTATTTTTTAATAATGGAACTGCATGTTTAGTACATATTACCTTTCCTACCAAATTAACATCTAATACTCTTCTAAAAT
>OIYS01001093.1_pt1 | contig 15170 bp, 19 predicted proteins | sample 1588271 | NCBI WGS metagenome assembly OIYS01 (sample SAMN03283286) | human gut metagenome | biome: human-associated habitat; material: feces | host: Homo sapiens | place: Peru | collected 2012
AACCTCCACCGCGCCTTCATATATATTTGCCATTTTAAAAGCCTCCTTATTCGATGGTCCCGATACAGTTCGGGAAATGAATCTGTTTTGCTTTTGTTACGACCAGTACCTCGTTTTTGCCGATTGTTTTTACATTGCCGTCCTTTGTTTCGGCCTGCCAAGCCTCATCGCTGAGATTGCGAAGCCCCCATATGGCAGGATTTTTAGGATTGCGTATAACCTCGCCGACAATTTTCTTAAAATCGTCGCTGTCCCGGTCGGTGTGACAGCGGTAGAGCTTTATGCCGGGGAATAGGGCAACCTTATGGCGATTCTGCGACGATAACACGGGCGGTTTCGGAATTTTAAGGCCGCAATTTATGCACAGGCTGTCGCCCTCAAAATCGAGAAATGTTTCTCCGCCGCAGGGACATTTGACAATGCAGTCACGAAGCTGCGTAAAGACGATCTGCCAATCGTTATCGGTGGGACGGAGCGCCTTTCCGCTCATAGCGTCCTTGGAAAATGCTTTCAGGAACTGCTCACGAATGAATTTCGGATACACCGGCCAAAAGCGCAGGGCATTTGCGTGTATACCGCGGACGGGTCGGTTGGAATCGTCTGTTTTATCATAAATGAATACCGGCTCTTTGCCGTAAAATTTCAGCTCCAATTCCTCGGTCAGGCAAGGGTGCTCCACCACACGCTTCCCCTCCAGCGGGTGATCGAGAAACAAAAGGCGGAACAGCACAACCGCCAGAGAAAACCGGTCGCTCATGATATCCGGACGCTTGATATTCCGCACCACCTCCGGCGCCATATACCGTGCTTTCCCGGCAATGCCGAGGCTCTCTCCGTAGGGCGCCACATTGTCGTTGTCGCAGATGAGCGCCTCGCCGGTTTCGGGATCAAGAAAGAAGTTTCCGTCGTTCAGATCCTGATAGGAAAAGCCTTTCCGGTGCAGTTCCCGAAAGCCGTTGGTGATATTCAGCGCCGCACCTGCCGCCGCCGACAGAGAGGAAAAATGCACCTTTGCCAGCAGAAAATCCGAAAACTCCCTGTAATTTGACGGGCGCAGCTTCATGACATAGCCAAAGCTGCCGTCCCTTTCCTTTGTCAGAAATTCCGGCCACAGAAAGGCGGGTGAGGGCGCGCCCTGCCGGATATTGTTTTCAAGATTCTGATAAAAGCGGCGGGGATTCTGCAAGGTGCCTTTATGATACCATTTCAGCGCATATTCTTTTCCGCCGATACGCACACGGTATACCGTGCCTTGCCCGCCCTCGCCGAGTTTTGCAATCACTTCGGCCGACTGCCCGTTTTGCAACGGGATCCTGCTGCCTTTTGTAAAATACCGTTCCATATATAAACTCCCTTTTATGAACGGTCAATGCCGAAGCGGATACCGTTAATGCGGTCCCTGCCCTCGCCGAAGAAGAAATAGGCGTAGCCGTCGATATTGTCGAGAAAGCCGGTGCTTTCTGCCAGCGGATCGAATTGCAGCAGCAGTTCCTCGTCCGTTTCATAGCCGGAGGACGGAACACCGAACAAACGGGTTCCGTCAAAATCTTCATCGGCAGGCTCAAAGCTCATGAGCCAATCCTCGTTCAAATGAGCAAACTGCACTTCCGCTTCGTTGAAATCATCCACAACGACATTCGGCTCGCCGTCATAATAATACGCCATCGCCTGATAGGGATACATCTCAATATCGAGGAAAAGATAAAGATAGCCCGTATGCGGCAGCTTGTTTTCCGTGTCAAGCTCTGCGATATCCGAAAGCCGTATCTGCCCAAAGAAGATAATGTCCTCGGAAAACATTTCCGGCCACCCGGCGGGAAGTACCGGCGCACCGAAAAACTTACTGGTACAGGGGTCGTGATTTCCATCCGCCTTTTTTATTTTAATTCCGATCGCATTCATAGCCGTACCTCCTAAATCAGTTTAAATTCATAGAAATACCCGCCGTCAAAGGAGCGCGGCCGATAGGTTATTTCTTCACCCTTGTTGATTGTCCATGCTTTGTTATATTTCGGATCGGCGCAGTGTACCGAAAGGCTGATACTGTTTTCTGTTACCTCGTCTACGGTAAAATGCCGCTTGCCTTTTCCGAAATCGGGGAGTTCCCCGACTTCACAGGGGAAACATAAATCGGCGGTAACTCTTTCACGGTAGCCTCCCGCCACTCGGTTGATTCCCCAAGCCGTTTCCTTGATTTTCAGTTTCATTTTATTTGCGCCTCCTTTAGTCCCGTCCCTCGCCGGAAAGCCACAGATAATGCGCCGCTTTTTTACCGTCCGGCTGAATGTGTAAAAGACCTTCGGTGTATATCTCATAAAGCCTTATCATAGCCGAGCGCACGCCCTGCTCAACGGCTTCGGTGTAGAGCAGAAGTGCCGCGTCAATATCCCTGTCCGTGCCAAAGCCGTTTTCATACAAATGCGCCGCCTGATACATTGCCGAGCCGTCGCCCGCATCTGCCGCACGGGAAGCCCACAAAAACGCTTCACGGTCGTCACGGGTTTCGGGGTAGCCGAGATGATATGCCATACTCAGAGCGTTCATCGCGTCGGTATCGCCTGCTTCGGCGGCAAGACGATACCACGCCATCTGTTTTTTGTGCTGCTCCCTGATTTTTCTCTTTGGCTGTTTTTCGGAATATTCCAAATTCCGAAGCTGTGCCGCCTGCTGCCAAAACGGGATATCTGTGTCTGCAAGCTCCGAATCGGCAAGGGCGATAATCGCCTGAACACTTCCGTCGTCGGCGGCACGGCGAAGATACTGCCTTGCCAGTTCTTTATTGTAAAAGCCGCCGTTTTTGTCAAGATAAACCGCTGCCGCGCTCAGCAGAGCGTCAACCTGCCCCGCTTCAATGGCTTTGTTAAACCACCCGGCGGCACCGGTTTCATCATTTTCCTTTTTGCATAACTTTGCCATCTGCCAAAGGGCGTCAATGTTGCCTTTGTCGATCTGCTCGAGCAAAATTTCACGGATCGGGCGGAGGTCAAAGCCGTCTGCAAGCCGCGCTTTTGCCTTTTCATCTCCGAGCCCTGCCGCCTTTTCGCACATTTCCTTGGCTTCGGCGGCTTGCACCTCGTATACGCCGCTGTCGTGTAAATGACATAACGCAAAGCAGGCGCGGGCGTTGTCCTTCTTCGCCGCTGCACGCAGAAGCGTGAGGGCTTCCTGCAAATCCTTTGCGCAGCCGTACTGACCGTATACACGGGCAAGGGCTAAATCAACCATGGCGTCGGGATTACCCATATTGGCGGCTCGATTCAATGGTGCGAACACCTCGTTCCACTCGCCGCTTTCCATAAATGCAAGCGCCTTTTCATAACACCGTTTGCCTTCAATCGCCATTTTGCGGCGGCATTCGTCTTCACGCTCCTGTACGCTCTTGCTTGTCGATACGCCCTCATAGCAGCGTACCGCCTCCGGCCAGTCCTCATATAATTCGGCAAGAAATCCCTTTCGTACCAGCACATCGAAGTTATATCCGTTAAAGCTCCCGGAGACGATCAGATGATGCAGTCCGCATTGTATTTCCGCAAGTTCGGGAACCGAAAAATAACAGCCTGCAAAGCTCGCGTCGGCTTCGTTTCCCAGCGGAAAATCGCCGTCGAACGATGCGTCCCTATCGTCCATGATCTTTGCCATCTCAATATAATACATATCATCGTGCGACGATGAGGGCGGCTCCGGCCTATTTCGCTCGGTAATGAGCTCACCGGCTTTTTCGGCGCGTTTTGAGAGCCTTTGTGCCAAATCCTCCGCACCCGGAAACTCCGCCGCAATGGCAGCATATTGCTTTAGCCATTCCTGCAATTTTGCCGTGGGTTCTTCTCTGTATTTTATTCCAAGCACCGTTTCGGGTTTCATATGCGCCCCTCCTTTACACCATAATGATAGCACATCATGTAGATCGTTTGGTCGCCGCCGCAGCGACATTTATTTGCCGTTTTTTACGGCCTCGATACGCGCTTTCCATACGGCCGCTTTTTCATCTCCAAGCGCTTCAGACTTTTCGGCATATTCTTCGGCTTTCCCGATATCCGGTTCAAAACCGCAACCATACAAATACGCAAAAATCAGATAAACGGTCGCGTATTTGTAATCCTTGTTATCGGGCTGCATATTCAAAGCCGTTTCATTCACCTGACGGTTAAAATCGGGTTTGCTTGTCAAAAACCTTTTAACCAATTGCAGGTTATCATCGTCAAAATCACCTTTATAGTCCACCGATAGCCACACTGAACCGAAAATTCTTTTCTCTGCGGAGCCTTCAAGTTTTTCAATACCGTAAAGCTGGCCGAAACAATAATGCAACTGCACTGTTCCCTGACTTTCGTTGTACGTATTCTTTTTTACCCGTTTATACGCCTTTTCCAAAACCGATTTTGAAGCAGTTCCTTCAATCAGTGTTTCCATTGCTTCGTCATATGACATTATTCCAAACAGTCCCATAATAATCTCTCCTTACTGCCCAAAAACAAGCCATATGGCATCTTTCTTTGTCGCAGGCATTCTTCCAAACTTGATTTTGTCATGGCTGCTTTCAAGTCTGCATGAGCGGTTTGAGCAGATGTAGTATTTATACTTGTAGCTTCTGTTTTCATAGATAGGCTTACGGTTAGTGGATGATGTTCCGTCGCTGTAATAAGTAGTTGTAACCTCATCGCCAACATGAACCGAGTATGAACCGGTACCTGTGTGCTCGTTAAGAGGACTTGAACAGCGGGGACATACCGTAAAGCCGTTTGCTATTGCCTGTGATTGATAGTTCAGCATATATGAATAGGTCCACTTGCGGATATTGGCACGGTAGAGGTACAAAACAATTACAAGCAGTATGATGAATGACCCGACCGTTTTCCAAAGTAAAGACACCACGCTTTCCACACCGGTAAGCCCCGCCGCTTTGAGTGCTTTCGACAGAAACATATAGATATACTGCACAACGGTGGGGAAAACGAGCACACTCAGGATTATGCGAAGTATAAACGCTCTTTTCGCCTCGGGACGCAGCTGTACGGTTGCTTTAACATCATTCATTGAATGGTTCATAAAATAATACCTCTCTTTATTCTAATTTTCACCGTTTCCGCCACCGGTCGCTTATCGGGGGCGTAAGCGGTATATTGTCTTGTTGTTTCATACGGCACATCGGTAATGCTTACAAAAATCTCGCCGCCGAGGTCTGCTGTATCTTTGCTGATTTTCAAGCGTTTATATCGGCAAAGCGGATAGGCAAGACGGCTCAAATCATACGCACCGTCCTCAAAGGGAAATTTCGCCTTTGCTTTTCGGACAAGTCCGCCGCCCTCAGCCGTCATTTCGATTTCGATGCAGATAACACTTTGAAACAAGTCTGCTTGAAACAAGTCTGCTAAATCCGGCTCTGTTGCGACCGTTCTGCCGCAGTCAAGGCAGATTGTTTTTTCTTTTCTGCGGTCAAAGGGATTGCCGGTGTATCCGCCGGTAGTTTGCAAACGGGACGAGCCGCAATAAGGGCATTTTAAGCGATAAGGGCATTTTAACATCCGCTATCACCTTCTTCCTTTAACTCACTGAGCAGGTTAAAGAGTGCGCCGATTTTGTATCTGTTCTTGCAGTTTTTCTCCCAGCTGAGTGTCTGCCAATCCTCTTCGCCGGCCATCAGCTTGTTTGCCATGGCGTCGCCGTAGCCGGAATGACTCGCCGTCCAATATGCGTCTGAGAGGCTTTTCAGCTTCTCCTCTAACGTCATTGAGTCGTTTACAAGATAGGAAAGCGTTTCTTCCAGTTCTTTGATTCGACTGCGTTTTTCGTCTGTCATTTTTGTACCTCCTTATATGGCAGTCATTCTGCCGTTTGTCTCTCGTATCAGCTTTCTTGCCTCGTAGTCGGAGTAGCCCATAGACCTAAGCTCTTCATAGCTGTAGCCGGGATTCATAGCGCTAAATGTTCCGGCAACAAGCAGTATAACGGCAACAGCGGCAAGCCACACAAAAAAGATTGCGGCGGGCGCTATGCTGAATACAAGCACGGTTGAGAGTGCCGCCATCATCAGACAGCGCAGTGATGCCGTGCCGTCCTTTGTCAGACAGAATTGTGCGACCATACCCAGCTTTTTACCAAAGGCAGTCTTAACACAAAGGATTCCGCCGAGCAGCATCGCCATAAGGAAGCACGCCTCAATGCCGAACATATTGTTAAAAATCGGACTTGCACCCTCCATCGATGTGTCCCCGCCTCCGGTAGCGGCGCTGAGTATAATGGGCATCGTTACAAAGGCTCCGCGCATTATGTCATAGCCGCCGAAAATACAGGCAAGCACTTTGGCAAGCCCCGGCTTAATAAAGGAATATTTCGCACTGTAAACCGAAAACAACGGCAGGAAAACGAAGATAAAGACGACGCCGAACAGCGTACTGCCGAAAGTCTTGATCTGCATGATAACCGTGCCAAACACGGTGGCTTCATCCTTCGGCACGATCCACAGAGCGATCATCAGTGCAAAATTCAGTATGATAGCGATAACAGAAAGAATTTTACCGATCACGCCGAAAAAGCCTTCCAGCCCGAAGCGGTCGATAAACCGCAGTGCCCCGAAGGCGGGGACCAGCACACAGAGCTTGTCGTAGGTGTCGAGGTCATCATAATCGCCGACATTCTCGCTGATGCAGAATATGTAGGATAGGATAAGCAGCACAGCCGTGACGATCCACCAAACGCTGATCCCGCTGATAAATCCCAATACGACAAAGCCGATAAACCAGACTGCACCGAGGATTCGGCTCTGACAGGCGGCATAGCCCACCACAAAGCCGGGAACCAGCATCAGGCTGAACAGCCCTCCCACGGCAGCCCATACATCGGCATACATATTTGCGTATGCGCCCATGAAATTTTCGGGAAGGAGATAGATTCCTCCTGCCGCAAGCATCAGCACTACCATAAACGCTGTGCCGAATAATAGTGTAATGACTTTTTTGAACATATCCATCCTCCTTCTGATTACGGTATATAATTGCCTGCCCTTAAAGCAGCAGCTTTTTTTGCATTTCTCCTTCGATAAAGTAAATTTATGATAAACACGGCGATGATTGACACTATTCGGTACACCACAATGCCTGTTATCATTCCGTAAAACAGGCGGACAACGCCGTTATAATCCGTCAGCCCCACCAAGGCAAGCTCCACAGGCTCAGAATCGGGCAGCATTTTCACCGACTGTCCGGTGATATCCTTTACCACAATCGCCTGGCCTTCAGAAAACGGAGGTGCGGCGTAAAAATATAACCCAAGCACCAACGCAATAAACAGTCCCGTTACAATAAGGTAAATTTTCAGCGGCCGCCAGCGGCGCTTTGCGTTGCGTTCATATCGGGCAATCGCCGCCGCTGTCGGTTGTGCGGGAGCGGCATATGTATGCGAGAACGGAACGCCTGCCGTATTGCTCTCGGGCGGCTCGTAGGCTTCCTCCGGCTGAACTAAGGCGTTTTCATAGGCGTCTTTCAGCACATCCGCCTGCGGCCATTCTTCAAACACCGCATACAGCATCAAATAGTGCATTGTGACGACCGCCATTTTTTCATGCTCGTCAAGCGTTTGGAACAGGCGCGTCAGATGTTCGGTAAACGCCGTTATCTGCGGCGGCGACATGAGATTCCGCCCGATATTCGCATATCCGGGAACGGTCAGCGCAAGCGGCAGATCGTCGCACAGTCCGTTGATGTTTGACACATACAGCTTCAGTCTTTCAGACATACGCTCCCTGTCGGCAGAGCCTGTTCTGTTCCAACCGCCCGACACCGCCGAGCAGGCGATAAGCAGTGAAATATCCTGTATCGGGTAGCTTCCTCCGCCGTCATCGGAAAATCGGGATAAGCCTTCTGCGCAAAGCCGAAAGCACGCCGCCGCTGTTTCAATCGATTTGTCAATTCCCTCGGCGTATGTCTGCTCCGCCTGATTTTTTAACTCGTCGCATATGCTCATAGGGTTTTTCTCCTTAACGGTAGTTTTGTGACTGTCACATATCCTTCGTTTCGGTTTCCATCGCTTTCCGTACCGAAAGTTTCTTCCCGGACAGTTCCCCCGCAAGACGCAAAATCTGCGGGATACGGTATAGGTTCTGCCGATCCTCCGCATCAAAATTCCGTCCCGTAATATCGGACAGTTTTTTGGTGCTTTCCGCAGAAAGTCGAGCGTGGCACTTTTTTAATTTATCCTGGTAAATGCCATCATGAACGCAGTCAAGCGGCAAATCCGTCCAGCCGGACGCGCGCATAAACGCTTCAAAGCGCAAGGCCTCCTGTCTGAGAAGGAGATCCTCAAATGCCGGCAATGTTTCTTCCATAACAGAAAGGTCGCCTCTTCCGTCATCAACAAGCTCAAGCCCCATCAGATACAGCTTATAGGGCAGAGAAACCGCATACGCGCCCGCGTAGTTTTTGTAATACTCCACCTGATTGTACAGACTTTTGAGCAGCGCAGGTGTATGTGTTTCGTTGATTTCGGTAATGCCTATCCGCACGGCATTGACCGCAACCGCCAACCAATAGTCAAATGAGTCGGCAGTCAGGATATGTCCGTAGGTCTTCTCATAGCTGCCGAAGGGCAGCAGTGCAAAGGAGCACAGCTTTTGCTCCGTGTACCTCTGCCGGTCGGCGGATATTTTCCAATCTGAAAGGCACAAATACGGCAGAAGCAGTTCCTCGGTCGCCGTTTTGTCCATCAGAATATGTATAAACGGTTTGTCACCGTTCAGCCCGTAAAACCGCCGCAGATACAGTCCGGTGCGGATATTGCGCTTTTCCTCGCCGAGAGAGACAATGATGTAATCGGGAGAGATATCAGACAGCACCTTCGGAAAGCTGTCGGTTTCCGTATCCGCGGTATAAAACCGTATGCCGAACCTTTCGGCAAGCTGCGGCGAGCTTTTGGCCAGCAATGCCTTTGCCCGGTCGCCGTCCCGGTCGATGACATGAATCTCCGTCCGTATTCCGTCACCCAACTGCCCGCACCATGTGACGGTGCGCAGAATTTCCAGCCCGATATTTCCCGCGCCGACAAGCAGTACCGACAGTCTGTTTCCCGTCACGGCTTTATACAGCGGAAAGTCCCGCACAAGCTGCCGGGCGATAAGCTGTTCTTCGTTAATAAGCTGCACATGAAATTTTTCGTACAGATAATCAAAGATGACCGAAGCCGTTTCATCCTTGGTATAAAGCCAAATATACAGAGTATCACTTGCCGTATCGTTGTATTTTTCAAAGAGCCGCAGACCGTTTTCCAGATTGATACTGCCGTCAAAATCCAACAGATAATAATGGCGTTTGCGGCGGATGTTATGCCGGACAGAGGAAATATCCCCGGTCAGCACATACCCGCCGAGCTTTTTGATTCGGGATAGCAGTTCGGCGCTTTCATCCTCCGTACTGCCGGAAATCGCAAACAGAATCAGCGGTTTCCGTTCCTTTTCGGCAATATTCTCCGCAAGGCAGACGGTGCGTTCGTTTACAGCCGAGAATAAATAGGAATTCCGAAATACCGAACGAAGTCGGTAGAGCAGCCTTGTGAACCGCTCCGAGAAGAAGGACAGCGTAATACCGACCGTAAACAGCGGAGCTAAAATGAACAGAAACAGCAGTACCGCCCGATAGACCGAAACAAAGCTTACCTGAACGGCGCCGATGCTTTCCAGTATTTCCACCGGATCGGCATTCATTAACATGGCGCACATGGCGTTGAACACCGACAGCCAAAAGGCATAGGGACTTCTGCCGCCGATGTAATACGGCAGCACCATCACCACCAGCGACAAAAACACGCCCACACCGAGGGTGCGGATAACGCTTTTCAGATTATTCCGTTTCCATACCGCGAGGAGAACACTGACCGCAACGATCAGGATTTCTACTGCGGCACACAGCTTTAATGCGGTTTCGGGCTGCATATTTCACACTCCGTTTATCAAAATCAGATGACATTACTTGTTCGGTTCCCAGAATCCGTCAACAAAGCGTCCGTATCTCATCTCGCCGTATGCATCGGTTACTATGGCGGCGCCTGTCGGACCGCCGTCAAAATGGTCACAACGAACAATGCTGCCGATAGGCAGTCCATACGGACGGTATCTGTAGTGATCGTTTTCACTGTCTCCGACAACATACAGCATTCCACTGCCGAAGGCTCCTCCGTCCCGATATCCGCCCTCATAGAATAGAGCGTATTCGTAGCTATCCACGCCGGTCAGCCGGACTGCGCGGCATTTTCCGTCGGGAATGGAATCTCCGCGGAAATCATCGCTGGCAAGAATGACCGGTTCCTCTCCGGTGGTATCGACGCGGATTCCCGTTCCATAGGGCACATCCTGAGAAAACTGCCCCTGATAGATATTCGTGGAGCCGTTTCGAGAGTTTCCCGGGAATCGGTATTCGCCGTAGCCCTGCCTGATACGGACGGTCAATCCTCTGCGATGCTCCGTCACGGTCTGACCGACATATCCGGATCCATCGTTGTAGGTTATCAAGGCTCCGTCAAGCGAAGGTATTATTTCTCCGTCTACCCACTTATACCCATACCATTCTCCGTCTCGTTTTATGAGAAAAATACCGTTTTCTTTTCCGTTTTTAAATTCTCCGACATTCTCGGAGCCACTGGCAAAAACAAACCGACCGAAGCCGTGGTAGACGTTATCCTTCCACCAACCGAAATATTTTGACCCGCTTTCAAAGGTCTGCTCACCGTAGCCGCAGCGCTTGTTGTCCTTCCAAAGTCCCTTGTAGACCCTTCCGTTTCCTTCGTCCAGCATGCCGTAGCCCTCGAAGTTGTCCGCATGGAAGCAGCCCCGGTAGAAGCCGCCGCCTGCGAAGAAATATGCGCCGAATCCCTCACGCACGCCGCCGACCGCCGCGCCGCGATAGGAGTCTCCGCCTATGTACTTGATCAACACATCATCGCCGGTATAAGCTTTCTCATCCTCCGAATCGTCATACGGTTCGCCGGTGAGACGCAGGCGTAAAGCACTGTATTTTTCGGCAAGCTGATTGTTCTTCTCTATGCCGTCTGCGCCGTACCTAAAGCACGGAATCAACACCTCTATCGCCGGGATGAAACCCTTATCCGCCGCACTTTTCAGCCAAAACAAATACTGTTCCGGATCACTTCTGTAAGAGTCAAGACCTCCGTCGTCGAAAAATGTCGGGCACGGTCTGTCGGTTTGACGGTAATGGGTTCCGACTACAGCTTGCGCTTGGCTATGCCCCTGCTTTGCAGCTTTCAGAAGAAGCTCCATACCGGTTTCAATATCCTGCATCACGGGATTCTCATCCTCATCGTATCCTTTTACCAAATCCCGTCCGCGCAGGAAAAGTTTTGTCGGGTCCTCACAGTCAAAGAAGTCGCCGGGCAAGGGGTCATCAAAGGGCTTCACCGTCGGTTCCGCCGCGGTCACCTTTTTCAGCTCGTCGCTCTCAAGCATTTCCTTCGCATCGGGTATATCTCCGCCTAAACCTATAAATTTTTCGAGATAGAACTTGGCGTACGCGGGAACCTCGGGGAAATACTCTCCTTCATAATAGAACAACCCCATATAATAGCAACCGTATATGTCGTCTGCGGCATACGCACGATAGGCAAAATAGGCGGCAAGCTTTGAATTTTCGTTGTTATACTGTGTATAATAATATCGCTCTGTGAGGGGGATAAGTGCTTTTTTGCTGTCTGCGGCTGCACCCTCTAAAAGGAGACGGAGTATCTCGCCGTCAGTTGCTCCGCTTACCTCTTCGTAATGATACATGGCACCGATGCATCCGGCTGCAACCTTGTCACCCGCGGCGTATGCTTTTTTATACCACGAAAGAGCCTTTTCCGAATTCTCCGCCGTTCCCTCTCCGAATCGATAAGCATAAGCGAGAAACAGCATACTCTTTGTATGCCCAAGCTCGGCCGCCTTTTTGTAATACTCAACGGCTTTTTCATATTCTTTGTTCTCCCACAGTCTTTCACCCTCTTCGAAGATGGCATCCGATTTTTTCTTATTGTTCAAATCCTCTTTTTTACGATTAAAGATCATCACACTTTCCTCCAATTCATATGTCTTAATCGTTCTTCCGTCACACAAGTGACGGAATCTGCATGATCCTCACATCGGAGAAATCAAGCGCTTTCAGTTTGTCGGGGGCTATAAAAAAGCAGAGAGCCCCTTTGCCCGTAAAATTCACAGCAGCATCCTCCGTTTCAAGCGAGCCGATACGCAAAAGCGGCAGACGATTGTTTATAAAATCACGGCTTTGCGTCATATCTCCAAGCAGAAGATGAGCTGATTTATCATCCGCATCCGATGCTTCAAAATCTATTTTCTGTTCCGAAAAAGCCAGACTGTTGCCGTTCTCATCTGTCAGTATCATTTCATGCAGGGCGGATAATTCGCCGTTGTACCAAAGAACCCGTGACGATTTTTCGTCCGGTGCTTCGGGCATTGTGTCAAGATCGTAAAAGAAATATAACATCCCCGTTTTCGGAAGCAGTCCGCTTTCGTCAAAGCCTTCTGCCTTAGCGCAGTCTATCTGACACATAAAGGTCAAGTCGTACTTTTCGCCGTTTTCCTCGATATGCGGCCATTCAAAGCCGTCCCACACATCGGGATTGCCAAACAGCTTACTTGAACCTGCAGGAAGCTTATCCTTTGGTTTTGATATTTTCAGCTTAATACCGTTCACGTCGCCACCTCACTGTATCTTATTTCACCCATACAGCCTGCCATTCATCCACGCCCGTAAACCACGGGCCGTCGTATGACGCCTGAGACTTCCTTATGTCAAAAAGGAAGTTGATCCCTTCGTGCAGGGTGTAGTCATTTCCGTTAAAGGTTATGCTTATGTTGTTCTGACCGACGCTGTTTATTTTCAGAATGTACTTGGGATTCCAAAAATAGGGTGAAAAATCGAATGTGTATTCTCCGACCGCGGCAGGAAATGAAATGCTGTAGCGGTGAATTTCTCTCGGGCGGTCCTCGCCGATATTTCCCTCAAGTCGTATTGTCAGCGTGTCTTTTTCAAGCCCTTCATAAGGATCCACTTTGTCAAAATACTCGTCGTATTTTATTCTATACATTTTATTCATGTCTTTGTCCCCCTTTTTTTGCCTTTTTTCATTTTATCTGCCGCAGGTCAGCTTTCTGCCTGCACTATGGCACTGTCGTCAAAGGAATAGTCGTTTATCCACTCGACAGCCGGAGTATATCCTGCCTTTGCTGCAAAAGAGATAAGTAAAGCCGCAGTGTTTATGTCCGCCTTTACCATCCGCCCGGTTTCAAAGCAGATTCCAAGGCGGTACAGGGCATAAGGCTTTCCCATTTTCGCCGCTTTGATCAGCTTTCTTAATTTCTTTGGTTTTCCCATAGCAATGCCGCCTCCTATTCTGAAATCCATTTTAAACTATTCCGTCTGTAATTTGGTCGCCGCAGCGGCGACATTTTTTGAAACTCAGTGATAGTCACACTTCTCCAAGTATCATTATACATTTTTTCGGCACTATCTGCAAGAGTTTTGCAAGATAAACTGCTTGTATATTTATTTCTGAATATAGTGCATAATAATATGCAGAGAGGTGAGATTTATCATGCTTGAGCTTGAAAAGGGTTTTGAATCCGTCAATAAAACATTCCGCATTCCCGTAAATATTGTGGAGCAGCTTGACCGCCTTGCCGGCGAGTACAACACTTCCATGAATAAAATCGTTGTGCAATGCCTTCAATATGCGCTCGATAACCTGAACACATCGGATGATAAATCCGCGGACTCAAAATGATACTCGGCTGCCGTTTCCCGACGGCGGCTTTTTCTTTTTCAAAACGGCTCAAAACCGAAATGAACAAGCGCCTCGTTAATGTCAAAGAAATTAAATATTTTCTTTTCAATGCAAAAGGCAATCACAAGATCAAAATCGTCGGCACGGGATAAACTGTATCCGGCAGAGGAAAGAAGTTTATCTGCATCCTCTCTTGATAATTCCAATGCAAGACACAAAGCGATTACCGTTCTCTTGGCAGGTATGTATTTTTTGTTCGACCGTATCTTGGAAAACAATCGGCGGTCAATCAATGCCTTTTTATAGATGTCACTGTCTTTCTGACCGGTACGATCAATAAAGGCAAACATCTGCTCTGTAAAATAATTCTCTCGGTGTTGCTGTAAATACTGTTCCGCGGCATCGGTATCAATGTCCATCATCTTATGGGAAGGTATTTCTATTCTCCCAAAAGACGAACCGGCAAGAATGCCGCCGTTTCGGATATATTGCTCACATTCCAGCAAAAGCTGTTCTGTCATCAGGAGTTCACCTCCGATTTTGAAACCGGAATGAAGTCGCAGATATCCCCGATATTACACTCCAGATATTCGCAGATTCTTTTCAGAACAGACATCGACACTTCTTCATCACGACGAAGCTTTGTCATTGTGTTCGGAGAAATCTCCACAGCCCTGCGTAAATCAGCCTTGCTCATTTTTTTATCGACAAGCAGCTTCCACAGGTTGTTGTAGCTGACGGAAAGAATAATCATCGCTATCACCTCGATAAATATAGATACTGCAACTTATTATAACATAAATAATCCCTGATTACAATACAGTATGCTATAATTTCAGCAAACAATCGCAAGAAATTGCGATTGTTTGCTGAAATAGCGACGACTGAAACAGCATTTTTATATTACTGATTCTTCGTTGTTTTTTCTTTCTGCTGTAGTTATTCTTCAGTTGGGCAGTTCACTTTCTCCTTCCATCATGACAGGTGGCACCTGTCACCAATTAGGCGCAGTTGCCCCTTGGCGGAGGATTTTGCTTTTTTCACTCCGCTTTCAGCCGAAACAGCAAACTGCTCTTGCCGCCTTTATTACGGTATCGCTGCTCGGTTTCGAGGAGCTCTGCTTTTTTGAGGTCACGGATTCCGCGGCGGACGGTGGATGCCGAGAGCTTGAGGTCGGCGGCTATGGTCGGTATGGCAGGCCAACATTCGTTATTCTCGTTCGTCCGGTCGGCAAGATAAATATATACCGCAACGGCCCTGTGCGGCAGCTCGGTGCGGTAAAGAAAATCAAGACGGCTCATTGCTTTGCACCTCCGTTTCGGTTAAGTCTTTTATGATTTCTGCTTCCGTTATGTCGGGAGCAGTTTCTTTTTTCGGCGGCGAGGTACGGATGG
>OIYS01001096.1_pt1 | contig 15156 bp, 14 predicted proteins | sample 1588271 | NCBI WGS metagenome assembly OIYS01 (sample SAMN03283286) | human gut metagenome | biome: human-associated habitat; material: feces | host: Homo sapiens | place: Peru | collected 2012
CCATTAGGCGATGCCTTCCTGATTAAAATCAAAGATTTTAATCAGGAAATAGTATTAGAATTCGCCCGCGTCGTACATGACCGCAGACAGAGCGCACAGCGGCGCTGTTTCGCACCGCAAAATCCGTTTTCCCAGCGTGCAGACCTGCAATCCGGTTTCCCTTGCCTGCCGGACTTCCTTTTCTTCCAGCCCGCCCTCCGGGCCGGTGAGCAGACTGACGGTCCGGTATTCGCCGCTGAGTGCCATTTTCAGCGTCACGGCCTGCTCATTTTCGTAGAACATCAGCGCCTTGTCGGCTTCGGACGCCCGACTCAGCGCGGCGTGGAAGCTGTCCAGCACCAGCACTTGGGGAATCCTCCCCCGTCCGGACTGTTCCGCCGCGGATGCCGCGATTTTCTGCCAGCGTTCCAGCTTCTTTTTGAGGCTTTTTTCATCGGGTCTGGACACGCACCGGGCGGAAGGAAACGCTACGATCTCGTAAGCCCCCAACTCGGTGGCCTTCTGGATCACATGCTCCAGCTTGTCCGCCTTGGGAAAGGCCATGTACACACTGACCCGCACCGCCGCTTCCGACGTGGATTCCCGCCGCTTAAGCACATTCAGCTTCATTTCCCCGGCGTCCGTCACTTCGCAAAGGCACTCCGTCCCCTGCCCGTCGCAGACCAGAACCGTCTCCCCGGCCTTCAGCCGCAGCACCTTCGCGTGCTGGGCATTCTCCCCGGTCAGCACGACGGTATCGGCTCGCAGTTCCTCGCCGTCCGCAAAAAAGCGCACCATACGCCCATTCCCCCTTTTTATAGTATAGTGTAGCAGAGCGGGCGCAAAGTTGCAAGGGTTTTGCGGAAAAACTATTGACAAATCCCGCAGTCAAGGTTATAATATTCAGGCAAGTTTGCGAGAGTGTTGGAATGGTAGACAAGCACGTTTGAGGTGCGTGTGGTTATGCCGTGGGGGTTCGAGTCCCCTCTCTCGCACCAAACCAATATAATCCGAACCAGATCTTCCCTGTGGAAGACGGGTTCGGATTATTTGTTTTCTTTGGCAACTTCGATGGAACCCATTTCCGAAACGGTGTCATCAAACGACCAGAATCAAAACCCAGAGGACCAAGAAAAAAGAAACAGCTTTAGGAGGACACTGTTATGGATAAGAATGTGATTTCCTGTGTGTTCAATATCGACACCGCCTGTGTGGAGGTCAAATTCACTGACGGACGCATGATTTCCATTGACTGTACCTTGGTAGAAGCCGAGGTTGCACGGAATATATACGAAAGCAGTGAACTGGAATGGCTGGTGTACAATGCGACCGTTGACTATGTGAATCTGCTCCTCCACGGGGATGTCCAGGAGTATCTGAGGAATGTGACGGAGTACCATCCCTTTGAGAACTGATGTCATATTCCAGAAGGACACGGAAGGAACGACGGACAGAATTTGAGAATTCACGCATTTAGAATGCCGTTTTTGAGTATCCGCAGGTGATTGTATTCCCAGATCAAAAAAGTGCCCAAGAAGCCTTGCTATCAGCCGCTTTTTTACCCCCGAAATGCGTGAGTGGAAGTGCCTTTTGCATGAGAAAAGGTGCCGCCAAGCTGGCGGCACCCTGTGCGATCACTTATCTGCTTATCCCTACCTTTCCTTCCGTCTGTTCCGCTTCACGCTGAGCCAGCCAATCCTGGAACTCCCGCTGCCCTTCTTCGCTTTCGTAGTAGGCGAGGATGTCAGGAAGGATGCAACGGGCAATGTGCTCGATTTCGTGTTGCGGAATACCGGAATTGTTGATGAGCTTCTTCTTGCGGCCCAAGCTGGTTGTTCCCTCCGGTTCAATATGAAATTTTTAAGGTGCAGTTGTGGGTGGGTGGATGATCTGTACTTGCGGCATGGCTCCTTTCTGAAAACGGAAAATGCAGGCGCTTGTCAAGCTGCGGCTTGATCGGCGTCTGCATTTTTGCTTGGTTGTATTATAGCATATCGGGAACAGGTGTCAATAGCAAAGATAGCTCCCTACATTGTATCGTTCAGGCATAGTTCCTGCGTTGCACTTTTCCTTATTTAGCAAATTCCTGATACGTTTTCATCCGTTCTACAATGTATCCTGCTTAGGTGTTCATTTCAATAAGCAGTTTTTATTCTTGATATTGTATTGATATTTGAGTATAATACTGAAGTTAATTGCACCTACACGCTGAGGGAGGGATTTATATGCCATTATCTTCCTATAGTACGAAACGACATCACACGGATGAGTGTTGATGCCATTGTAAATGCTACCAATTCCTCATTACTGGGAGGCGGAGGTGTTGATGGTGCAATCCGCAGATGCACAGGACCGGAACTGCTTGAGGAGTGTAAAACTCCAAGTGGTGTAAGACAGGCCAAGCGAAAATCACGAAAGGATGCCGTCTGGTATGTAAATATGTAATTCATACGGTTGGCCCGGTATGGATGGGTGGCGATTGCAACGAACATAGTTTGCTGGCTTCTTGCTATCGCAATTCGTTGAATCTTGCCAAGGCATACAATTGTAACAACGTTGCATTTCCTATCATTTCCTCAGGTGCATATGGATTCCCTCAAGAGCAGGCACTTCAGATTGTGATCACCGAAATCCAGACATTTCTGGACGAGAATGATATGCTGGCTTCGTTGGTAGTGTACGATAAAAGCACGTTTGCCATTAGTAAAAAGCTGATTGCAGATATTTCAGAATACATAGACAATAATTATACTGAAGATCATTTTTACAACACTTCCTCTGTCGCTGAAGCGTACCCTCTTGGTTCGATTTCTGAAAATGCCAGCACTCAGAAGCTAATCTCGGCAAAAGTGACACCTGCAACTAATCCATATAATCTGGATGATGTGCTGACCTGCTTGGACGAAAGCTTCTCAGAAATGCGCATTTGTAAGGTTGATCAGCGAGACATGACGGATGCGCAGTGTTACAAGAAAGCAAACATTGATTGGAAGCTTTTCTCAAAAATACGGTCAGACAAGAACTATCGGCTCAGGGAAACCAATGTTTTGGCATTTGATGTAGCGCTTGAACTTACGTTTCCTGAAACAAAGGAGCTGTTGATGCGCGCAGGCTATGCGCTTACACGGTCCAATAAGTTTGACATCATTGTAGCGTATTTTATCAGCAAGGAAAATTATAACCGCTATGATCAACGAGATTCTCTTTGCATTTGACCAAGTTTTGCTTGGTGAGTAAAAATGTCGCTTTTTGAGCGCCCCTTTAGAAAACATTATTCTGTATAGTACGGTTGTGGGAATACTGCAACCGTACTTTTCATCGGTTAAAGAAAACCACCAGCCCGGCTGGTGGTTCCAAAAAGCTTTAGCTTTGCCCAGAAAAAATATCCGAGCGAAGCGAGGAACAACTAATAAAGGTGCTAGAAGTGACATCAACCAAATATAATACGCTCTCAAGAGATACCCTACCGCTATTTAAAGTAGCAGCAGGGCATCTCATGCAAGCGAAAGAAGACTCGATGAGCCTATAGGCTCGGCTGGTAAAAGGCCCTAAGGGGGCCTGTGCAAACCACCGGCATGGCCGTAATCTCATTAAGATAAGCGACAGCCCAGAGCGTCCAACGGACGGTCTGGGCTGCTTTGCAAATATTTAAAGAAGTCAGAAAAAAACACTTGACAAATCGAAAAAAATCGGCGGCTTCGCCTTGAGAGCAATTTCAAGGAGGGCGTGCCGATGAGAAACTACCCAAACACCCTGAAACGAAAGCTTCTGGAAACCATATCCCAGCTGCGGGAAGAGCTGCCCAGATACACACAGGATTCTACTCGGGATTTCACCCGGAAGCGGAAACTGCCATTTGAAGCGTTGTGCAGAACGATACTCTCCATGAGCGGTCAGAGTCTGCATGTGGAGCTGCAGCGGCAGTTTCACTATGAACCGGCAGCGGCAACTGCGTCAGCTTTCGTTCAGCAGCGAAAAAAGCTCCGACCGACGGTCTTTGAAGACATTCTGCGCCGTTTTACGTTTCAGAACCGTCCCAAACAGCAGTGGAACGGATCCCTGCTGGCCGTGGACGGCTCCCATGTGCAGATTCCAAGCGATATCCATGACAAGGCTACCTACTTTAACAGCACAAAGGACGGACGCGGCTATAATATGCTTCACCTGAACGCACTGTATGATCTGGGAAGCCAGCTTTTTCTGGATGCCGTCATACAAAATGGGCGGGAAGAGCACGAATCCCGGGCACTTGTGGAAATGGTCGACCGCTCGGAGCTTACAGAACCAGTCATTCTCATTGCGGATCGCGGCTATGAGGCATACAACAACATGGCACATATCGAGAAGAAGGGCTGGAGCTATCTGATTCGTGTAAAAGAAAAGCAAGGCATTCTTTCAGGCCTCAGTCTGCCGGATACACCGGAATTTGATGTGTGTTTCAGTTATTCACTCTCCAAACGCCTGACGAACCGTATCCGGAAGGAGCCGCAAACGTACCACTGGCTTCCCAGCAAGGTTCAGTTTGACTATATCCGAGAAGCAAGTGATGACCTGTATCCTCTTTCTTTCCGGGTCGTAAGATTTCAGGTCAAAGAAGATTTGTACGAAACTGTGATTACCAACCTTCCGGCAGACCGCTTCCCGCCGTCACTGCTGCGTATGCTATACCACAAACGCTGGGAGATCGAGACTGCATTCCGGGATTTGAAATACACCCTTGCGCTGACGCATTTTCATGCAAAAAAACGCCCGTTCATTATGCAGGAGATCTTCGCCAGAATGACGCTTTACAATTTTGCTTCCCTGCTTCGGTTGCATACCTGTTTTATGCAGCCAAGGGGGAAGCACCTCTACCGCGTAAACGCTGCTTTTGCCGCGCACATTGCGCGGGAGTTTCTGCTCGGATTTGTGCCTGCGGCCAATGTGGAGACGTTGATCGCAAGCTTACTGCTTCCTATCCGGTCAGGACAGCACAAGCCACGAAATATGCGGGTGAAACGCCCGGCCAGCTTTCAGTACCGAATGATTTGAGGTTCCTGCATTTGCTTTTCGCGGAGGAAACTCCGCGCTTTTGGCATGCCCTTTTTGCAAATCGCCACATCTGAGAAGCAGGCTCCGGGGGGGGAATCCCGGAGCCTGTTTTTGCTGGAAACTTATCTTAATGAGATTAGGCATGGCCGGTGGTTATGATTTTCTGAATATTCATTCCGCAGGATAGTCTGCAGATTTGATTAGCAAATGTCGAATGTTCGGCCGTATTAGGAGAATTGCTGTAGATAAATTCGTCTAAACTGTGAATAAAATGCGGGTTTCCGGTTGCATTATTTGCTCCAGTATGGTATTATGCTATATATTGTTGCAATTCTGCGGGATAGAGTAAGTAGAGGGAGGGACCCCATTATGGCAGAGTTACCTATTGGTGCCGAACTAAAGACTGACGGCTTTCGAAAAGTCAAGGTGATTAAGGAACTGGGCCGCGGTGGACAGGGTATTGTCTATCAGGTCTCCATGGATGGAAAAACCAAGGCGTTGAAGTGGTATCACGAGAGTGCAATTAAAGATAAGAAACAGTTTTACGAGAACTTGAAGAACAATGTTCAAATTGGTTCTCCCGCCAACTGTTTCCTCTGGCCGCAAGATAGTGTTGTTTCTAAGGAATATCGTTCTTTCGGTTACATAATGGATCTTCGTCCCTCCGAGTATATCGGTATGCCGAAGTTCCTGCTGAAGCAGAGATTTGATTCGTTCCAAGCTCGCGCTGATGCAATGATCAACATTGTCAACGGTTTTAGAATTCTGCACAATCAGGGCTTTAGTTATCAGGACCTGAACGATGGTAACTTCTTCATCAATCCTCATAATGGCGATGTCTTGATCTGCGATAACGACAATGTATCTTATCCTGGGTATTCCACTGGCATCCTTGGTAAGAGCAGATACATGGCTCCCGAAATCGTTCTTGGCCAGAAAATGCCTGATAAGGCAACAGATAGATTTTCTTTGGCACTGCTTCTGTTTGAACTTGCATGCAAAGCGCATCCGCTTGAGGGTGCAGGTGCAACACCTCCGTGTATGACTCCGAGCATCGAAAAGAAGATTTACGGAAGCAATCCTGTTTTTATCTTTGATCCTACTAATGCATCCAATCGCCCCGTTCGTGGTGTACACGTCAATGCAATTAGAATGTGGCCGCAGTTGCCTGACTATCTCCGCAATGCTTTTGAGCGTGCATTCTCTAAGGATGCTATGACGTATAAACCTGAAACCAAGTCTTATGCCGGAGCAAGAATTATTGAACGAGACTGGCTGATTATCCTGACTCAGTTCCGCAACAGCATCGTTCCCTGCTCTTGTAGGAACGAGGAGTTTGTAAGCAACGGAAACTTTGTATGCACTTCTTGCGGAAAGCGACTGCCCATTGCGAGTTCCATTAAGACCGCTCGTCATTCAGTTCCTGTTTATTCTGGTGTCAAGATTATGAGAATTGAAATTGATAATGGTTCTGATGATCAGGCTATTACCCCTATTGCTGAAGTGTTGGCTGCCCCTGGCAAGAAAAATGATCCCACCGGTTTCGGCGTAAAAAATGTATCTAAGGATATTTGGCGGTGTACAACTTCCACCGGTCAGCAGCGGAATTTGCGGCCCGGTGAAGTAATGCCCGCAAAACCTGGAATTAAAGTCACTATTGGCAAGAGCCAATTTGAGATTATTTAACAAGTAACGAAGGGAGAAAAAGAAATATGGCACGTGAAGACGAGTTGGGTGTAATGCCCAGAAGAGTTATGACCCTGTTTTTGTTGGTTGATACTTCCGGCAGTATGACTGTTAACGGTAACATCGGTAAGGTCAATTCCGCAATTGAGGAAATGATTCCCTTGCTGCAGGAGGTTTCCGACGAGAATGCAGACGCAGAAATCAAAATTGCTGTGTTGGAGTTCTCTAATGGTTGCCGCTGGGTTACTCGTGATGCAACTGGCAATCCCGGTGTCGAATCCCTTGAAACCTTTTTCTGGAATGATCTGGAAGCCTCTGGTCTGACCGACATGGGTGCTGCTTTCACTGAACTGGAAAGCAAACTATCTCGTTCCGCATTTCTGGCAAGCACTACTGGTGCCTATGCTCCTGTTATCATTCTGCTTAGCGATGGTCAGCCTACTGATAACACTCAGCCTGGTCTGGAAAAGCTGAAGCACAACAACTGGTATAAGGCTGCAACCAAGATTGCAATTTCTGTTGATAACGGTGACACCTCCGCACTGTCCGCATTTACTGGAACTACCGAAACTGTTCTGCAGGTTAATAGTGGTCGCGAAGATCTGAAGAGCCTTCTGTGCCGCTTGGCCGTTGTTTCTTCCACAATGCAAAGCCGTAGCGTAACTGCCGCCAGCGGTGGTTCTGATGCTGAGGAAGCAGAAAGCCGTGCAAAGGATGCCCTTGAGCAGATTACTGGCGGCGGGGATTCTGAGGGCCATGATCATGCCGATTCTGACAACGATGTTTGGGGCACTGGCTGGTAATCAATCTTCATAGTCAGTCTAACTAGCATTGGTGTTTGAAGCACCCCAGTCCGTATCTCTTTCAAAGGAGATGTGTTAATGAAAGATTATTATTCATTTGCCTGTACATCTATTGGTTTTAGCCACATTTCCTCCCAAAAGCCTTGTCAGGACTACTCCCTCCAGTTTCGAAATGATGTTGCTTCTGTAATCGCCGTATCTGACGGCCACGGTAGCTCAAACTTCACCAGAAGTGATCGTGGATCCAAAATTGCTTGCGAAGTCACCATAGAAGCGGTGAATGAGTTCCTTCAGGACTTAAACTTGAACAAATTGGAAAATGATTTCCTTCGAGATGATGTTGTAACACAGCTATGTAAATACATCTTACTGCAGTGGAATACTCGCGTTGAGGAGGATGTATCCAACTGCCCGTTTACGGAAGATGAAGTCGAAAAAGTAGCTGATAAGTATAAGGCAAGATATCTCAATGGCGATGCAGTAGAACATGCATATGGGTGTACCCTCATTTTTGTTATTGTCACTCGCGACTTTTGTCTGGCAGTTCGAAATGGGGATGGCCAGTGCGTGACAGTAGATCGTGATGGTGGTTTTGCTACACCCATTCCATGGAATGACAACTGCGAATTCAATGTTACAACGTCGCTTTGCGACCACGAGGCGATTGAAAACTTCCGGTACTACTACTCCACTAATCTTCCGGCTGCGGTCTTCATTGGAAGCGATGGAGTCGATGATTCTTATACCTCCGTCGAGGAACTCTACAATCTGTATCGCAATGTCTGCCTGAAGGCTTTGAACAATGGTGTAGATGAGGTAGGAGATTATGTTGAGAAGTTGCTTCCGGAAATTACTAAGCGTGGCAGTACGGACGATGTGTCTGTAGCAGGTCTAATCAATCCTTCTACATTGGAGGATGCTCAGACGGCAATGGAGATCGCCATTGAATTGAGGCAGATGCAACTTGCCGAGGCACGGCGTGAGCAACAGAAGCAAATCATCATTAGAGATATCAAAGTTGCAGAGAAAAAGAAAGCTAAGGCCGTCGCTCAGCGGCAGGATGTAAGGCAGAAACTTCACGAAATGCAAGCAAGTCAGGCAAGTATTCTTGAGCAGATTTCCGTTTTTAGAAGGAAGGCTGATGCTTGCGGAGAAAGCATGACTTCACTCACGCAAGATGAGAAGAATCTTACTAACATTATTAACGGAGCGGACAGTGACATTGCTAGGCTCAAAAGTGAATTACTTGCTCTGGAAGGTGAGACAGAAGCTGTAAATGTGGCAGACTCCAGAGCACCATTAACGGTTGAACCAGTTGAGAAAGCTGTTCTGGAAATGGATGGTTTATCAGGCTGCGATGAACCTGTTGCAGTCGAACCGAAAACTGAAGATTCGCCCATCGAGCAGGACACAGAAGATGAGTCTGTTGTTCAAGACGTACCAGCAGATCCGGAATAAACAATTCTGATTAGGGCTCCTGCATTATTGCGCAGGAGCCCTTGTTCATTAACTGACATATTCTCTTTTGAGAATCAGAAGAATTCTTTGAAGGTGGGATATAGTGAGGCAATTCATATTGGGAAGCCGGTACTATTTTTCCCGCCTTTCTGACTTTGAAAAGAAAATATATCGAAAGATTTATGACTGCTGGGTCACCGGCGACAGTGTTGCTAAAATCACACTAACAGGGTCTGGTTTTACACTTCCCTCTGGAATGGAGTTACACCAGCTGGTCACATATATTATCGACGAAAATCCACACTTATTTCATTTAGAAACATCTCAGTTTAACTATAGCCGTTTCGGACCTCAAGTAACGATTCAAGCCGACAATATTTATTCTCCTGACGAATATAAACGAGTCTATGAGAAACTGATTACTAGGGTCGACCAAATTGTCGAAAAAGCAAATCTTTACCATTCTGATTATGAGAGATTACTTTACCTTCATGACTATCTTGCGGAGAATACTACTTATGATATGGGTGTTCCTGATTTGCGTTCTCAGCGAGAAATCCATACAATTGTGGGTTCCTTATTGAATAGTGCATGCGTCTGCGATGGATATGCCCGTGCATATCGCCTGCTATGCGATCAACTCCACTTATCGTGCGTTGTTGCTATCGGTAACAGTACCGTGGTGGATAATGTGGGGCCTCACGCATGGAATTTTGTTAAGCTCAATGGAAAAGTTTATCATGTTGATGTTACATGGGATAGCTGTCTAATTGCCGGGGGGTGTCCTGCAGCAGACTACTATTTTTTAAGAAACGATGCTGTGTTTTCAAAAGGCCACTCATGGGATCCTGTACTGTATCCGCCGATTACCGAGGACTACCCGCGTAAGCATCAAAAGGTTACAAGTAAATGGGAACTTGAGCATTACCTTTGTGAGAGAGTAAAAGCTGGCGAAAGGGACATCATGATTCAACTAGCGGACGATTTCCCTGGGGCCGAGGTGCTACAGAGACTGTTAAAAACTATTGTTGCACGGAATCCGTTTGTTTTTCTGCAAATTAAGGGCTATGGGATTTCCTACTATGACAGCATCAAGTATGCAAAAATACATTTTGAGTAGAAAGAGAAGGTTATCATATGGCTTATCGTAAGGCATGCGAAGACATTCAAGCAGCTTGGGATGCGGTATCAGCCAAGTGGTCTGCCGAAGTAAAATCTAAATATTTTAACCAGATTTATCTTCCGCTGCTGTCCGAAGCGGATGGGATGTATCAGCGAAATGACAATCTTGAAGACTACGCTGAGAGTTGTGTCAACTCGCTGCGCACATAAGGAGGAACTCAGGCAATGACAATTACCGAACAGATTACGTCCCAGATTGATGCTGTTGTTCAGAGTATAAGTAGCTACAGTAGCGTCGTTCAGGCAGAAAATCAGCGCACAAATAAAGTGAAATCCGATGCTGCAGCTAGATGCACATCACAAAAGAACCAAATCCAGCAGCAGGCAGATGCGCAAATTCAGAGTTTTAAGGATTCTATGAAGGCAGCTAAGAATGCATTGAATATGTCGCAGCAGGAAGTCTCTGCGTTTGAACAGGAATTGGAAAGATTGATTCCCCGCAGCAGAGTAAATAACATTCCTTCAGTAAATGACGGATTTAGTGCGGAAGATGCGTGCGCATTGCTTGCGAGAATTAAGGAAACGGGTTTCTGGGCATGGATTAAAAAACTGTTTTCTATTGGCAATTATAGCAGCAACACAAATATGGCAGCAGGATTGTACGGCAAGATTGACAATGCGAATAATTTCTTTAGAAATGCGCATATAGCCGAGGAAAAAAAGTGCAGAGATAAAATTAGAAGTTGTGAGCAATCGGCCAAGAAAAGAATGGCTGCTGTTGATGCTCAGTATCAGCAGGACCTACAGAACGAGAATACAGTTCATTCTGCCAAAGTTCGCACTTTAGCTCAACAAGAGCAAAAACTTTCTACAGATTCCAGAATTGATGCTGTTCAGAAGCAACTCACAAAGGCAATTGGTGTTCTTGGGGCAAAAACGGGCGGTTGGCAAACCTACATACCGGCAAAAGCGATTCCTGATGATCTTCTCATTGGTGTGATTCTTTGGCCATGTAAGATTGGCAGTCCTGCCCCTGAAGCTTCTAAATTGTTAAAGAAATTCCCTAACTATGTTCCTGCTGTAAATGGATTCAATGTGCCGCTGACGGTTCCGATGAATAAACCCGTCTTGATGTATGCGGAATGTGATGCTGGTGATGTCAAACTGGCGGCAAGTATTTATCAGTCCATCATCGCAAGAATGATCCGCTTTATGCCTCCAAAGGCATTTCGGTCTATCTTCTTCGATCCGGTGAATAGAAGTACTTCCTTGGGACAGTTGATTCATCTTTCTGGTGAAGGGACCAGCCAAGTTTGCGAGTATCATCTGTCGCCGCAAGACATCAACACGCATATGAGCAAACTGACTGAGCATGTTGATAAGGTATGTCGTAGGTTGACCAGCGCAGGTTGTTCCGATATTAATGCATATAACAGCATCCCCCAAATGGCTCGTATTCCCTATACTGCAGTTGTTATCCATGACTATCCTAATGGCTTTGATTCCACTTCGTTGGGATATTTGCAGGTTTTGGTCAACAAGGCTGACCAATGTGGCATTTCGATCATGATTTCTCATAAGAGGGATGATAAGATCGAGCATAAGGCTCTTGAGGTTTTAAATCTAATTAACCAGCGTTTTGATCGGGTTCAGATTACAGCTCAGGCCAAAGCACAAATCACCAAGGGCGCGAGTACATATATGTACAAGCCTAATACAGTGAACATGGCACCTGCATACTATGACGAAATTAACAAACGGTTTTCCTATAAAGCCCCCCTTGAGAATGGGTTTGAAAAATTCTTTGGTACTCAACTGCCAACACCTCGCAGCTCTGTTGAAGGCCTAGACATACCTTTTGCTGTTGCACCCGATGGGTCTGTTGTTGAGTTAAAGCTTGGTTACGATTTGGCTGCACATGGCTTTGTATCTGGCGGTACTGGCTCAGGTAAAACAACACTGTTGCATATGATTATTACGAGCGCAATTATGCACTACGAGCCTTCAGAACTAGAATTGTGGCTGGTGGACTATAAAGAGACGGAGTTTGCTTTTTATACAAGAAATTGCCCCCCACATGTTCGCTATGTTGTAGCCGATGAGTCCACCGAAATATCTTTCAGCATCATCGACGAAATTAAGGCTGAACTTGGTCGACGTAGAAAAACATTTATTGCTGCCGCAGTCGAAGACTATCCTCATTATCGAGCAAGTGCATATGGGAAGAAAAATTCGTTGCCGAAGATACTTGTTATTATCGATGAGTTTGCAACCATGGTGCAGGCATTTTCTGAGAATACCGATTACAAGATTGATCTTGAGAACATTTTAGCTAAAGCCAGATCCCATGGTGTGTATTTGCTGTTCTGTGATCAGTTTGTGGGTAAGAGTATAGATAAGCTGACACCTGATAGTAAGAAATTGCTGAATGTCCGAATTGCCATGCGTAATGCTGTTGAGGATATTCGGAACACGCTTGCCCTTGAGTCCGCGCAGATAACTGACACTGTAAAGAGCCTAATGCTTGACACTAGTTCAGGCGTTCAGGGCACCGTCATATATAAGTATGAAGTAAAAGACAAGGATAATCAATTCTCCAACAGGGTAATTGTTCAAGGATGCAGAGGTATTTATGCCACAGATAAGGATCGAACCAATGTTATCACGACACTCTGGAAACAAACGCCCCAATTTAATCGCGAGAAGACTTTCTTTGTGGGCGCAGCAAGACAACGATTTGATGTACAGCAGATCAAATCGTTCGAAAAGCATTATCCGCAAAATATAAGCACCGGAGAACGATTCTATATTGGTACTCCGCTTGGTATTCAACATTGTTTCTATTTCAACCTCAAACCTGCAGAGAGCGGAGAAAACATTTTGCTGGTTGGCAATAACCATGAAAAAAGAATATCTATTTTGAAATCCACGCTTTCTTGTGCGCGAAGGTATGGATATAGCGTAAAAATTCTGGCTTCCAAGGCATCATTGCTATATCGGCAGAACAAGGACTTCTTTAATTCACTATCTACTGCTGAGGTAATTACGTCTTTCCCTGCCATTTGCAAGTATGTGGGGGAAAAAGCGAACCAGCTGAAAAGCATGTATTCTGATGATGACGATTTCGAGTTTGAATCAAATGGATGCTGCAAGGAACTGGCTATCTTTGTGGGACTAGATGAGATTTATGCTCAGATGGATGCAAGCCCCTTGAATCAGAAAACCGCTTGGATCGTGATGGAATCCCCAGATAAACCTTCCTCGACAACTGCATCTCTTGGTAAAAAAAGTGGGTCCGACTTCAATTCTCCGTCCTTACCTAACCCTTCTGCCACACCCCACACAATGGATTCTAATCTTGCAGCTAGTTTGTTCAATATCGACTCAATGCTGGCAACTATTGATGCTGATAGTAAGGACGAAACAGCAGATGCTTACCATGCTGCAAATCCTAGCCTTGCAGCAAGCCTTTTAAACATTGATAGCATGCTTGCTAGCATTGATGCGGATAGTGATAAAGCTGATTTTGCTGTATCTATGCCAGAAAAATATGCCGGTCCAGAAATTTCGGCAATCAAAGGATATAATGCAACGAGTGACTTGGCCGTTCTATTCTCGGATGGCTGGAAAATTGGTATCAATTCAATGGTTGTTGTTGATCGGGGAACAGTCTTTAGCAAAATGCGCTTAGTAAAGCTCGACGGAAATTTCAATCATCGCATCGCATTAGTTATGTCTCCCGATGAAGCTCAAGGTTTCATGTCCAAGATCAGAGTAATGAAGGCATTAGTTGAAGCCAATGATTCTATTAGTGCTGTCTATGAGTATCTGGGAGGTCGGGAGCAAAGCTTTAGACCATTTATCTACGATTAATATATCTATCAATCACTAATTTCAGGGAGGAATCGTATATGAGTACTGTTGTAGACCGCGATTGGACACAACAGGAAAAGTTTGGAAGTGTTCTTGTTGAGTTTGAGAAAGATATGCGTACTTGCAGCAAAGTTCTGCGTGCACACATCGAAGAAGCACGTGGGAGCATTCAAGCAGATAATGCTAGTGCTGCTCTAGATTCTATTATTCAGCTTCTTGATCAAATTGACTCAAGCTTGCCCGGAATCTCCGAGTTCGGCACAAATCAAATAAAACTGGCCCACCATATTCGAGATGCCGAAGAGATTAAGTTTACTCACCATTAACGGAAGGAGTCGTTTTATATGAAAAGTACTGACTATCAAAAGGTATTTGAGCTTGCAACAAATATTTTGAAAGAAGACAAGCAGATGATTCGGCTAACGGATGATCTTGGCCAAAAGCTTAAAGCCCTAGAAGGAACATTCTTGGATGATGGCATTGATGAAGTTAAGGCATACGTAAAAGGATTAACTGGCAAGCTTGTTAATGCACAGGCCGCATTCTCTACTATCGCAAGCGAACTTCATACATATGGTTTGCTGCTCAAAGCCGGTAAGGGAAAATAACCAACATAGCGATATGGATCATATTGTTAATAGAGAAAGCGTGGGAATGCGTACCTACTCTTCCGAGTCATGCAATATTGCTGATGAATTAGAAAACGTTTGCGCCCGTCTTAAACGGGAACTGTATACAGCAAATAGTTATATGCAAGATGGAAGTGGTCAAGAGGCCGTAGCTATTGTTACTGATTTGGTAGAGGATACTATGGTTGCGGTAAATTTTATAAGATCACTTGCTGAAAAAATCAAAAAGTCTGCTGAACTATTGGAGGAATCTGATACCCTTTTGTGAGAGGTGAAATATGCAACGCACAGACTATGCCTAGGTGCGCCAGTTGGCTAAGAATATACTGATTGAATATAAAAATGGCGCTTTTATCTGGAGACCTCTAGAATAAACTAAAGGCCCCAGAAGGTTCTTTTCTCGATGACAGCATCGACTAAGTCAAAGACTATACAGCAAGGCTTATCGTTCATCTAGTGAATGCACAGAATTCCTTCTTTGCCATTGCCAACGAATTAGGGCGTATCTGAAAACTCAAGCCTCATATATAAATTGCACAAAATCCAAAAATGCAGTAGAATAAAAGAAAAAGCAT
>OIYS01001097.1_pt1 | contig 15152 bp, 13 predicted proteins | sample 1588271 | NCBI WGS metagenome assembly OIYS01 (sample SAMN03283286) | human gut metagenome | biome: human-associated habitat; material: feces | host: Homo sapiens | place: Peru | collected 2012
GATTTGAACCAACGATCAGGGAGTTGCAGTCCCACGCCTTACCACTTGGCTATAGCTCCAAAACAAATACACATTTATTTTATTATAATCACTTTGAAATGTCAATTGTTTCTATAATAAAATATATTTCTTATGTGATATTTTATGATATACTTTTTTATGAGGTAAATTATGATAGATGGAATAATTAATGAAATTAGTAAAGAATTGAACATAAGTGAAAAAAGAATTAAGGCAGCATTGAAATTACTAGAAGATGGTAATACTATACCGTTTATAGCTCGTTATAGAAAAGAGGCTACCGGATCTCTTGATGAGGAAGAGTTAAGAAGTATAAATGAGTATTATGCTTATGAAGTAAATTTATTAAAAAGAAAAAATGACGTAATCAGGCTAATTGATGAAAAGGGATTATTAACTGAACAGTTAAAAAAAGATATTTTAGATTGTACAAAATTGGTTGATGTTGAAGATTTATATAGGCCATTTAAAGAAAAGAAAAAAACAAAGGCGACTGAAGCCATTAACAATGGGTTAGATCCACTTGCAAGATTAATATTAGCTCATAAAGAAAATATAGATAATGAAGCTAGAAGGTTTGTTAATGAAAAAGTTAAAACTGTAGATGATGCCATAACTGGAGCTTTATACATTATCGCGGAAGAAATAAGTGATAAAGCAAAATATCGAAAATACATAAGAGATTATACTTTTAAAACGGGTACAATTTCTACTAAGAAGAAAAAGAATGATCTAGATCAAGAGCAAGTTTACTCTATGTATTATGATTATCATGAAGAGTTAAGAAAAATAAAACCACATCGCATACTTGCAATTAATAGAGGCGAAAAAGAAGATGTAATAAATGTATCGATTGATTTTAACAAAGACAACGCTGTTAATTATATAAAGAGAGACTATAAACTATCTAATGATAGATGTAGTACGCTAATAATCTTGGCTATAAATGATTCTTTAAAAAGATTAATTTTTCCATGTGTGGAAAGGGAGATAAGAGCTCTATTAAGTGAAAAAAGTGAAGAAGTTGCTATAAGTAATTTTAGTGAAAATCTAGAGAAAGTATTACTCCAGCCACCAATGAAAAATAAACGTATCCTTGGATTTGACCCAGCATTTAGAACCGGATGTAAGCTTGCTGTAATTGATGAAACAGGTAAACTACTTAAGATAGATGTTATATATCCTCATGAGCCTAAAAATCAATATGAAGAAGCCAAGGCAAAACTTATAAAACTTATAGATGAATATAATATAAATTTAGTTGCGATAGGAAATGGTACGGCATCCAGAGAGAGTGAGGCTTTAGTTGCCGATGTCATCAGTTCATTAAATAAAGATGTATCATATTTAATGGTTAATGAAGCAGGGGCTAGTGTTTATTCCGCAAGTAAATTAGCAATAGCTGAGTTTCCAGATTTACATGTAGAGCAAAGAAGCGCCGTATCTATAGCGAGAAGAGTAATAGATCCTTTAAATGAGTTAGTGAAAATAGAACCTAAAAGTATAGGAGTTGGATTATATCAGCATGATGTAACTAAAAAGAAACTAGACGATTCACTATTATTTACAGTAAAAAAGGTTGTAAACAGTGTAGGTGTTAATATAAATACAGCTAGTGAGGCAATTTTAAAATATGTGTCAGGTCTAACAAAATCAAATATTGAAAAAATTCTTTCATATCGTGACAAAAAAGGTGTTATAAAATCTAGACTTGAATTACTTAAAAACAAAATTTTGAGCGAAAAAGCTTATGAGCAAGCAATCGGTTTTTTAAGAGTGTTTGATGGAGATAATCCTTTAGATAAAACCAGCATACATCCAGAAAGTTATAATTTAGCTTTAAATATTCTAAACGATTATGGATTTGATATAAATGATATTGGCCTTGATAAATTAAAAGTTATAGAGAAAAAAGAAAATGAGCCAACTTATAATGATATAGTACTTAGTTTACAGTCACCAATTAGAGATCCAAGAGATGAAATTGAAAAGCCAGTTTTACGTAAAGATGTTTTAAAAATAGAAAACTTGGAAGTAGGAATGAAACTACAGGGAACAGTAAGGAATGTAATAGATTTTGGAATTTTTATTGATATTGGCCTTAAAAATGATGGGTTAGCACATATTTCAGAATTATCTAAAGAATATATAAGACATCCAAGTGAATTATTTAGTGTTGGTGATATTGTAACTTGTTACGTTTTGGATATACTGAAAGAAAAAAATAAAGTATCACTTACGTTATTACCTAAAGATTAAAAATTTTTAAAAATGACAAAATCTCTCTTGCATAATTATAAAAATTCTGCTAGTATGAATGATAGAGGAGGATGTAAGAATGGAAAAGAAAAATACAGTTTTGTTAACAGTAATCGCAATCGCAACACTTTTAGTAGCTGTTGTAGGTGCAACATTCGCTTATTTCTCAGCTAACATTGACGCTAATGAGAAAAAAGTGCCTGTTACAGTAACTACTGAGGGAGGTACTGACGTATTTACATCAGCAGTTAATGGTGAAATCGTATTAAATGGTATCAACAACTCTACAATGACAAAAGGTGAAGCTGGTACTGCTGCTTCTACTGATAACGATGGTAATACTGTAACTCTTAATTTGACTGCTGGACAAGGAACTACTGTATGTACATATGATATAGTATATGTACCAGAAGCTGCTTCTACAGATCCAAAAAGAGATGAGTATACAAAAACTACTGGTGTAGAAAAAGAATTCACATTATCTGCTACTGCTACTGGTACTGGTGCAACTGAAGTTGCTGAAACTCAAGTAGCTGATGGAACAGCTGAAACTGTTTTAGTAAGTAATGGAACTATTTCTAATAAAGCTGAAGATAAAGCTGCAACTACACAAGTATTTACATTTACTGGTATTTTCTACAATGCTGATGCAAAACAAGATGCTCATCAAAACAAAACTTATGCTGGAAACATTGTATTAAGAAACGTTGTTTGTAAAAACGGCGGAAAAGTTGTTACTACAGCTGAATAATAAAAAAATTAGATGCGAAAAAGCATCTTTTTTTATTTGCTAATAACAGTCTTTTTTGATATCATTATTATGATGGTGATAGTATGAAAGATGATAAAACTTTATTATTAGCCATAATGGCAATTACAATATTAGTATTGTCTGTAGTAGGACTTACGTATGCATTTTTTTCAGCTAAAATTGATGGCGATAAAGAGTTGAAAGTTAATATTGAAACATCTTCTCAAGCTGAGATTACTTATGATGTTGGAAAAAGCTTAATATTAGAGGCTAAAGAACCTGGGTATAGTGGTGAGTTATCTTTTTCCGTAGCATTAAAAGGCGATAACAAAGAAACAACTAAGGCCCTTTATGGAATAGATTTAGAAGTACTTACAAACGAATTTACTTATGACCCTGAATCAACTGAAAATACTCCAGAACTAGTTTATAGCGTTTATAAAAGTAGTGATAAAATAAATTGGACTGAAGTATTAAAAGATGTGGATTGTACGGAGCTAAAAGGGACAAATCATATTATAACTAACAATTTATTGACAACGCCTAAAGATGAGATAACTACTGATTATTGGAAGGTTGTAATAACCTATCAAAGTTTAGATAAAATTCAAAATTATAATCAAGGTAAAAACTTTAATGCTTCTTTTAAAGTTGTTAATATTGAGTAAAAAAATAATATGTGTTATACTTTTTTTAGACTAGGAGTGTGTTATAGTGAAAAAGCCTGAAGATGTAAATAATACCAATTATGAACCAATTGACTATGAAGAACAATACATGATACTTGCTGATGAGGAAAGGGAAGAAGAAAGAAGAAAAACAATATTAATTATTATTTTATGTATTTTAATATTGTTAGTATCTTTATTTGGAGCAACATTTTCATATAGAAAATATCATGATAATAAAGTATATAAAACATGTAAATTAAATTGCGATATAAATCATGATGGAAAATGTGATTTTAACTGTGATACAAATAATGATGGAATTGCAGATATAAATATCGATTTAAATGGTGATAAGATCTGTGACATTAATTGTGATACGGATGGTGATAAATTGCCAGATTATAATATCGATCACAATAACGATAAATCAAAGCATTTCAATATAGATACTGATAATGATCAAAAGCCAGACTTTAACCTAATAAATATTGATACTGATAATGATGGGAAGTGCGACTTAAATTGTGATTTAGATAATGATAAGCACCCTGATATAAATATTGATTTAGATGGTGATGGAATACCTGATATTAATATCGATACAGATGGCGATAATAAATGTAATTTCAATTGTGATATAAATAATGATGGATATGCTGAAATTAACATTGATACTGATAGAGATAATGTTTGTGATATTAACTGTGATACAAATGATGACATGAAACCAGATTATAATATTGATTATTGTCATGATTATGTAGCTCACTTTAATATTGATACAAATAACGATCGAAAAGCCGACAAAAATTTAATGAATAGAAATATTAACATTGATACAGATGGTGACGGATGGCCAGATTTAAATATTGATTTAGATGGTGATGGTCAAGCAGATATTAATATAGATACCAATAATGACCTGAAGCCAGATAAAAACATTCAAGTTAAATGTGATATAACAAAGAATAAACCTAATGATGCTATTGTTATTATAAGAACTGGCAAAGGAGCTAGATTAAGGCTTGTAAATATCCAACCTTTAAGAGCTTATAATGTTTCTCCTAAATGGACAGGAACGCAGAAATTTGTAATAAAGAATGAATCAAATGTTTCGGCTATTTTTGATCTTTACTGGACAGATGTTTTTAACAATATAACAAAAGAAAATAATATAACGTATACGATTAGTAATGGTACTACAACAATTTTAAAGGATGCCCAAGCCCCATATAATGAGCAAGCTTTGTTAAAAAATATTTTAATACCAGCTAATCACACTTATGTTTACACAATTAATTATGAATTTAAAGATACATTAAAAAATCAAGATATTGATAAAAACAAAAAGTTTGATGCTAAAATAATGATTAGAGCTGTGAAGTAGGCAGCTATGGCTAGAAAAATTAGCGATAATGATAAAAAAATAGCTGCTTTAAGCTATTGGGTAGCGCCCCTAATTTACTTTAATAAACGTTACAAGAAAAATAGTTACATTCATTTCCATGCATGTGAGGCAATGAACTTATTCATATTTGAAATAATTTCTGTAATTGTTTCAATTATCTTACTTAGTGTTAAAGTTAAAAGAAATTGTTCGAGCTATTTATATGGGGTAGAGATTTATTGTGGTGAAGAAATACCAATTGTAATTATAGCTCTAATAATAATGCTTTTTATAACTGTTATAGTTCTTATTATATCAGGCGTCGTAAATAGCTTAAATGGTAATAAAACTAAGTTAGATGTTATTGGAAAATTGAACTTATTTAAATAAGTTCTTTTTTTTATAAATTTATGTTATACTTACTTTGAGGTAGATGTTATGGCAAGTGTTTATGATCATATAAAACTATATAAAAAGAAATATAAAGGTGGTATAACATGGTTTAGATTAAAAAAACATGCTGCCGTAATTGAAAAACATTTGAATCCTGGTGAGGTTGTTATATATGCTTTTCCTGGTCAAAAAAATAAAGGCCCATTTGAGTGGTTTAATACGTGTGTAGTGGCTTTAACTAATAAAAGAATTTTAATTGGTCAGAAAAGGGTTGTCTGGGGTTATTTTCTAAACATAATTACTCCTGATTTGTATAATGATATGCAAATATATTCAGGACTTTTATGGGGTTCTATTAATATTGACACTGTAAAAGAAGTGGTAACAATTTCTAATCTTTCAAAGAAAGCTTTAGATGAAATAGAAACTCAAATTTCTGAATATATGATGAAAATGAAAAAGGAATATTATAGAGATGAAAAAAATAGTTAGTATCTTTTTAGTTATAATATTTCTTTTTGTTATCTATTTGTCTGTTACTTTATCCAAACATAATTATCATTTAGAGTACACTTTAAATGGTTTTAAAGTAAAAGAAGAGTATTTAAAAAAGGGAGAATATTACAAATTTACTATTAGTGATAAAAATGATACATATAAACTTGTACTTTTTGATTCATATAGTAATAAAAGAAAATTATTAAAAGAAATAAAAAAAGAAAAAGAGTGTATCTATCCAAAAAGTGAATATGTGAAAACTTATGGAATTTGTAAGAATAATAACGAATTAGTTGCGAGCGGCTTTAATAATATAAAAAACACTAAAACTGACTTTAAAAAATATAAAAATAATCTTGTGTATGATTTAAATGGTAAAAGAATTTTGATATGGAATTATACGGGCATAGATGTTTTGGAAAATGAGTTTAAAACAATAAAGTTGTTAAATAAAGATATTTATGATATTGATTTAGCTAATATATATAATGGTTATTTTATGATTCCAAACTATGATCAAGATTTTACTTTTAATGAAATTTATCTTTATAATATTAAGAAAGGGGCCTTAACAACTTGGAAGTTAAATAATGATATCTCTTTTGATAGTTATATTTTAGGATCTAATAATAAAAGTGTTTTTATGTATGATACGAAGCATCAAACTGAGTATGAAATGGTTTATCATAAGAAGAAAATTAGACAAGTAAAGCCTAAATTATGGCAAAACGAAAAGTGGGTTAATACTAGTCATTTAAAACTTACTCAAAATAAGCAATCATTTGTGGAAAACGAACCAATTAAATATGTGGTTGATAATAATAAATTATATAAAGTTATAGATGATTATAAGGAACTTATAACAAATAACAAAGTTAAATCGATTGTCTATAAAGAGATGAATGATATATATTATATTAGTGATGATAAGCTATATGTTTATTCTCCATTTGATGGTGATAAACTTCTTGTAGAAAACTTTGAATGGAATTTTAACTATAAAAATATTGTTTTTATATCTTAGCACCATTTTGTACTTTAAACATATCCTAAAATAGGAGTGATAATATGTTTAATAGATACTTTACAAAAGACGGAGAAAGTTTAATGGATGTTGCTAAGCGCTTTGATTTAGATCTATCGTTGCTTGAAAAAACTAACAATTTATATTACACGGGTGAACTTAGAGAAAATACGGAAATAGTACTTCCCGAAAATAATAAAGCTTATTTTAATTATTATATAATTGAAAAAGGAGATACGATTTATGGTATAGCACGAAAATATAATATAAATCCAGAGTTGTTGTCTCAAATGAATGGACTTGGTGCTGAAGATTATATCTATCCAGGACAAGAAATACTTATTCCTAAAAATAACTATAGTTACTATTTAACTGCTGAAGGTGATACTCTTGATATGGTTGCTAATGTTTTTAAAAAGTCTAAAGCCAATGTTCTTGCCGAAAATGAAACAATTTATTTGTTACCTGATCAGCTTTTAGTAAGTAAAAAAAATAATAAATGATATGATTGAAAAAATCATATTTTTTTTTTATAATGATAGTAGGTGGTTGATAGAATGATCTTAAAAAAGCCGTATGCATTTTTAATTAAACATTTTAAAAGTATTCATTTCATTATTACTATGCTTATGGCTTATTTAATTTTTAAGTCATATAAGTTAATAAACTTTTTTAATTTATCTGTTGCAAATAATTACACTGCCATAGAATCTGGTCAGGTTGCAGGATCATATATAAATTATTTTATGTATTTTGCAATTATTTTAATTCTAGGGTTATTGCTAGCCATTTATTATTTATTAAGTCACAAAAACAAACCTCGTAAGTATTATATAAATGGTATAGTTTTTTATATAATTCTTTTTGTAGCTTTCTCAATTTTTTATAATTATATTAATACTTTAAACAACGCTAATATTTCTAGTCAATCATTAAGAGCGTATCGAGACATTTCGGTTATTGCAATTATACCCCAAATAATTTTTGCTATTTACTCATTTGTTACTTCTATAGGCTTTAATATAAAAAAGTTTAATTTTGGCGAGGATTTAAAAGAATTAGAAATTGATAGCGAAGATAGTGAAGAGTTTGAATTTACATTTCAAAAAGATAATTATAAAACTAGAAGAAGCATACGTAAATTTATAAGAGAATTTCGCTATTATGTAAAAGAGAACACTTTTGTTATTTCGGTTATTGGAATTGTTGTTATTGTAGTATTAGTTGTTTCTTTATTTTTAAATAGAGAAGTATATAAAAAGACTTTCAATACATCCGAAAATTTATTGCATAAATCTTTTAATATAAATGTAGTTGATAGTATTATTTCTAATTTATCATTTGATGGTAGTGAAATAAAAAGTGATAAATACTATGTTGCGGTTAAAATTAAAGTGACCAATAATAGTACTACATCTCAAGTTTTAGATTATAGTAATTTTAGATTGATTGTTAATAAAAGGGCTGTTAATCCAGTGCTTACAAATTCTATATATTTTAAAGATTATGCTAATCCCTATCATGCTGAAAAGATATCTTCTTCTTCAACAAAAACCATCACACTGGTTTACGAAATTAACAAAAATGAAATAAAAAGTAGTTATACCCTTAAAATTTTTAGGGGAGCAAGTGTCAAGCCTGGTGAGATAATATCTAAATATAGTGATGTTTCTATAAAGCCGATATTAATAACGGAGAAAACAAAGGCTAATAGTGTAGAGCTTAATGAAAAACTTGACTTTTTGTACTCTAATATAGGTAATTCAAGCTTTTTGGTAAAAAGCTTTATGTTTGGAAAGAGTTATCAATTTAGTTATGAAAGTTGTGTTACTCCTCTTAATTGTCGTATGTGGAACGATATCATTACCGTAGATCAAAATATAAGAGGTGACTATAAGTTACTATTAGTGTTAGATTATGAACTGACTATTGATAAAGATGCTCCATATTTTCTATATAACAGCTCAACTAAAGCTTTTATGGAGGATTTTGCTAAAGTTAGATATATTATTAATGATAAAGAATACACGTCTAGGGTCTTCTTTATTGAATCCCAAAATCTAAAAGATAAAATGGTTTTACAAGTTGCGTCAAATGTTAATTCGGCCTCAAATGTTTATTTAGATTTTGTAATAAGAAATAAAACTTATGAAATAGTATTGAAATAAAAAATTAAAAGCAATTTTACTTTTAATTTTTTGTTTCTTTTTTTATTAATTTAGCGTGAACTACAACTCTTTCATTAGTTTTATAGCATGTTGATAAAGTGATTATATTATCGCCTATATTAACGTCTGTAGCGAAATCAAATTTGCTTCTATTTTTTATAAGGTTTATAAAATCTAAAAATTCATCATCATTATTAAAGACTGTTTTAATATAGTCATTTGTATTTGGTACTGTATATACAGAAAATATTTGCCACATTGAATTTGTATTCTCAGTTGATAAGCGAATCATGTGATTATTTTTATTATTATACCAATCTTTTTTTAGCGTTTTGTTTAGCGAACCAAACATAGTGTTATTAACCCTTGAATGGGCATAAATAATAGTATTTTTATTAATGTTATCCATTTTATTTCGATAATCCATAAATACCCATCCGGCTTTATTGTATGTTTTATCAAATGAATGAGTTAAATAGTATGTATTGTCTTTTGTTTGAACTACAGGATAATTGATATTAGTTCCCGACACATTTATCCATCCAACTGTATCACTGTTTGTTTTTTTTAACTTATCAAAATCAACATTTATCAGAGGAGTTTTTAAAAATGTCCAATATATAGACGTTTCGGGTATTTTCTTCTCTTGCTTAATAATCTCTGTATTACTATTATCTTTTACTTCTTCAACTTTTGTGTTATTTATGATGTCATTAACTTGCTTATCTATTTTTTGGTTATCTTTAAACCATGATACTATATTTAACACTGAATAAATAAGTATGATAAGAAATATAACACATATTAATAAATATATATTCTTTAACTTGTTATTTTTTTTAATTCTTTTTCGCAAAAATATCACCTTATTTTCATATATAATCTTTAAACTTATTATATAATAAAATTGCTTTCTATACTATAATATTTTTAAATATTGATGAGTATTATAAATTGTATTATAATAATTATTATTGAAAGGATTGTTATGGTTAGAGAATTATTAAAAAGTGTTAGAGAATATAAATGGTGTGCTATATTAACACCTGTTTTTGTTTCTTTTGAAGTTGTTTTAGAAGTAGCTATTCCTTATGTAATGGCAAAGCTTATTGATTTTGGAGTGTCCGCAGGAAATATGTCAATGATATATAAATATGGTTTATATCTTATTATTCTTGCTTTACTATCGCTTGTTTTTGGAGTATTAGCAGGTTTTTCATCAGCAAAAGCTAGTACTGGATTTGCTAAAAATTTACGTCATGATATATTTTATAAAGTACAAGATTATTCGTTTGAAAACATTGACAGGTTCTCAACAGGTGGCATTATTACTAGAATAACAACTGATGTTAATTACATTAGGATGGCTTTTCAAATGGTAACAAGGATAGCGGTACGTGCTCCTTTAATGATGATATTTTCACTTGTGATGGCAATAAAAATTAATAGTAAGATTTCATTAATATATCTTGGAGTTATGCCAATTTTGGCAGTAGGTTTAATTCTTATTGTCTCGAAAGCTAAAAAATATTTTGAAAAAGTATTTAAAGAGTATGATAAGTTAAATAATACCGTTGAAGAAAATGTTTCAGGTATTAGAGTTGTAAAAGCGTTTGTTCAAGAAAAAAAGGAAAAAGAAAAATTTAATAAAGTTTCTAATCGTGTGTTCAAGTTTCATACTACAGCTGAAAAAATCTTAGCATTTAACTCACCATTAATGCAATTATCAATGCGCTCAATTTTTATTATTATAGCTTGGGTTGGAGCAAAATTAATAGCTTCAAATAAAATGACTACTGGAGAATTGATGAGTTTGTTTACTTATTCAACTCAAATTCTTTCTAGTTTGATGATGCTATCAATGATTTTTGTATTTATTACAATTGCGATTCCTTCTTTAGAGAGAATTGTCGAACTTTTAAGAGAAAAACCAACTATAAAAAATATTAAAAATCCTGTTAAGGAGATGGTATCTGGAGATATTCAGTTTGAAAATGTAGGATTTTCTTATATATCAGATAAAAACAAATTAGCCTTAAAGAAAATTAATTTAGAAATTAAATCTGGTGAAACAATAGGTATAATAGGAGGTACTGGCTCAGGTAAGTCAACACTTGTAAACTTAATTCCAAGGCTGTATGATACATTGGAAGGAAATGTTTATGTTGGTGGAATAAATGTTAAAGATTATGATTTAAATGTTCTTAGGGACAATGTAAGTTGTGTTTTACAAAAAAACACATTATTCACGGGGACTATCAAAGATAATTTATTGTGGGGCTGTGAAAGTGCTAGTCAAAAAGAAATTGAAAATGCTTGCCAAATTGCGTGTGCAGATCTGTTTATAGATACTTTCAAGAAGAAATATAATACTAAAATAGAACAAGGTGGAACTAATGTTTCCGGTGGTCAGAAGCAAAGATTATGTATTGCTCGGGCTTTATTAAAAAAGCCTAAAATTATGATATTGGATGATTCAACAAGTGCGGTAGACACTGCTACTGAAGCCAAGATTCGAAATCATTTAAAAACTAAACAAAAAGAAATGACTACAATTATTATTTCTCAGAGAATTTTGTCAGTTATGGATGCTGATAGAATAATTGTTATGGATAAAGGAAAAATAAATGGAATAGGTACTCATGAAGAACTTTTAAAAAACAATAAGATTTATCAAGAAGTATATAAATCACAGCAGAAAGAAGAGTAATATGCGAGGAAAAAGACAATTCAGTACTAATACTGAAAAAATTGAAAAAGATACAGTCAAAAGACTCATTAATATTATTGTTAAAGAATATAAAGGACTATGGATTTTATCTTTAGTGTGTATTTTGATAAGTACAGCTATAACCGTATCTGGAGCTTTCTTTATTGAAATATTAATTGATAAATATATTGTTCCTTTATTAAGTAATAATAATATTTCATATGCACCATTATTTAAATTTTTAGTTTTGATGACAGTTATATATATTATAGGAATAATATTTAATTACATTTACCAAAGAGTAATGGTTACAATATCACAGGGTGTTTTAAAAAAGATGCGTGATAAAATGTTTTCACATATGCAGACCCTACCTATAAGTTATTTTGATACACATAAGCATGGAGATATAATGAGCTTTTACACCAATGACGTTGATACAATGGGACAGCTTATTTCAAATAGTATTCCCACTTTAATATCTTCTATATTATCAATTATATTAATTATCATTTCAATGCTATGTCAAAGTGTTATTTTAACTATAGTTTCTTTTATCGGGGTATTTTTTATGATACTTTCTACAAAAACTGCCGCTGAAAAATCCGCAAAATATTTTGATAATCAACAAAATTCAAAAGCAAAGGTAAATGCTTTTGTTGAAGAAATGGTTACTGGTCAAAAGGTAATAAAAGTTTTTACTCATGAGGATAAAGCTAAAGAGCAGTTTGATATAATTAATGAAGAATTATGTGAAAACTCTTATAAAGCTGAATCCCACGCAAATATAATTGGGCCAATTTCTAATAATGTTGGTCACATCATTTATGTTTTAGTCGCTATCATAGGTGGAGCTATGGTTGTTAAAGGCTTTGGTGCAATCACACTTGGTGCTGTTGCGGCTTTCTTACAATTAGTTAGAAACTTTACTAATCCAATCAGTCAAGTAACTCAACAAATTGGAGTAGTTTTTCAAGCGCTATCCGGAGCAAAAAGAATTTTCACGCTATTGGATGCTGAAAGCGAAGTTGATAATGGTACAATAACTCTTGAAGAGATAGGAAAAAATAAATGGGCTTGGTTATGCAAAGATGGAAATGGTAATGAAAAACAAATTCCTTTAAAGGGAGATGTTAGATTAAATAATGTTTCATTCTCGTATGATGGAAAAAAAGAAGTGTTGCATGATATAACTTTATATGCCAAACCAGGTCAAAAGATAGCTTTTGTTGGTGAAACCGGAGCAGGAAAAACAACTATAACTAATTTGATTAATCGCTTTTATGATATTTCTGAAGGCACTATTACTTATGATGGCATCGATATAAAGGAAATCAAAAAAACCGATTTAAGAAAGTCATTAGGTATAGTTTTACAAGATACATATTTATTTAGTGGAACCATTAAAGATAATATTTGTTATGGTGATGATACTGCAACAATGGATGATGCTATTAAGGCTGCAAAACTAGCTAATGCTGATGAATTTATAAAATTATTACCGAAGGGATATGACACGGTAATTTCAGGTAATACCGCCGAATTATCTCAAGGGCAAAAGCAATTATTGTCTATTGCACGTGTTGCTCTTGTAAATCCTCCAGTTATGATTTTGGATGAGGCTACTAGTAGCATTGATAGTAGAACGGAAAAACACGTTCAAGATGGTATGGATAAACTTATGAGTGGTCGAACTGTTTTTGTGATTGCTCACAGGTTATCAACAGTAAAAAATGCTAAAGCAATTATGGTTTTAGAAAACGGTAAAATAATTGAACGTGGAATGCATGATGATTTAATAAAAGCTAAACAAACATATTATAAATTATACACAGGTTCTTTTGAACTACAATAATACTTGCATTTAGCAAGTATTTTTTTAAAAGTCACCGTGGAGTCATTTTTATGTAATATTATTAAATTGAGGGAGATAATATGGAAATATTAAAAGTAGAAAATTTAGTTAAAACTTATAAAAATGGTTCAACTAATATAAATGCCGTTGATCATGTAAGCTTTAGCGTTCAAAAGGGAGATTTTGTAGCAATTGTTGGTGCATCCGGATCAGGTAAATCAACTCTTTTGCATTTATTAGGAGGAGTAGATAGACCAACAAGTGGTAAAGTGTTTATAGATGGCGTTGATATTTATCAAATGAACAATGATGCTTTAGCAATATTCAGAAGAAGGCAAGTAGGATTAATATATCAATTTTATAATTTGATTCCAATTTTAAATGTTGAAGAAAATATAATGTTACCATGTAGGCTAGATAATAGAAAAGTAAGTAAAGAAAGATTGAATGAAATTATTGACATATTGGGACTAAAAAACAGAAAAAATCATTTGCCAAATGAATTGTCTGGTGGACAACAACAAAGAGTATCGATTGGGAGAGCAATTATTAATAATCCTGCATTAGTGTTAGCTGATGAGCCAACGGGAAACCTAGATTCAAAAGCGAGTGATGAAATAATAGAGTTATTAAAAGATTCAAATCAAAAGTATAAACAAACGGTTATAATTATTACTCATGATGATGAAATAGCAAAAGAAGCTAACAGAGTTATTACTATTGAAGATGGAAAAATAGTTAGTGATGTTAGGAATTAATTATGAATATATTAAACGAATTAACTATTAAGAATTTAAAGCTTAATAAAAAAAGAACAATAGTAACAATAGTAGGTATAGTTTTGTCTGTTGCTTTAATTTGTGCAGTAGCTGGTATGGTTACATCATTTCAAGCAACTTTAGTAAATATAGCTATTACAGATGGAGGAAATAGACATTTAACAATTGAAAATGTAAGTAAAAAAGACTTGAAATATTTTACTAATAATAATCATGTAAAGAGTATGTATTTAAGTGAGGCTTTTGGTTATGCTAAAGTGGATAATATAAATAAATATAAACCATATGCTTATGTTGTTGGGTATACCAATGAAGCTTTTTCAAATACTACATTAAAATTAGTTTATGGAAGACTTCCTGAAAACGATAAAGAAATAATAGTAAGTGTAACTTTTAAAAATAATGCTAAGGTAAAACTAGGTGATACAATTAGTTTAGATATTGGAAAAAGAGTATGCACTGATGGAACTATTCTTAACCAAAGTAATCCATATTATGTGGAAGAAGGAGAAACTGATCTTTGTCATGAATATATAACTGATACAAGTAAACATGAATATAAAATTGTAGGTATTACGGAGAGATTAAATTATAATATTGAAGGATATAGTGCTCCAGGTTATACAGTAATTACTA
>OIYS01001098.1_pt1 | contig 15135 bp, 14 predicted proteins | sample 1588271 | NCBI WGS metagenome assembly OIYS01 (sample SAMN03283286) | human gut metagenome | biome: human-associated habitat; material: feces | host: Homo sapiens | place: Peru | collected 2012
GGCCACTGCCATGGGCATCACCGGAGCCGCCATTGCCACGCTGGTCTCGCAGATTTTGAATCTGGTCTTGATCGTGGCGGGCTTTGCAGCCTGTGTTCAAAAGGAGGGGGAACATCCTGTCTGGTCTTTGCGGTTTGAGATCCTCACCCTGCGCGCCTATGGAAATATGATCCTGCCCATCCTTGTCAGCGAATTTCTCTGGAGTTTGGGACAGAATGTGGAGTCTGCAGTGTACGGGCATCTGGGAACCGCAAGCCTTGCCGCCTACACCCTTACCTGCCCTCTTCAAGGGCTTATCATTGGAGCTTTGAGCGGCTTGTCCGCAGCCGCCGGGGTGATGGTGGGCAAGCAACTGGGCAGGCAGGCCTACGCTGCCGCCTATACAGAATCCAAAAAACTTATGGTAGCCGGGCTGGCAGGGGCGGTGGCGGTGTCTGCGCTGTTGATGTTACTGGCAGAACCCTATACCGGCTTGTATCGTGTGGCTCCCGATGTAAAAAGGCTGGGGAAACTGCTGCTGGTGGTGTTTGCCCTGTATGCCCCTGTCAAGGTGGAAAACATGATCCTTGGCAGCGGTATCCTGCGCAGCGGCGGCAACACCAGGATCATCATGGTCATCGACTGTCTGGGAACATGGTGTGTCGGCATCCCTTTGTGCCTGTTGGCTGCCCATGTTTTCCGGTGGGGCATCGTGGAGGTGTACGCGCTGCTCACCGCAGAGGAAGTGTTCCGGCTCGTTTTGTCCCTTGTAATGTTCCGGAAGCGCAGCTGGATGGTCAGCCTGTCCAGTAAAAAATAGAGTGCACCCTGGGTATCCATAAAACAGTTTTCAAGAAATGATACGGCAACTGCCTGTCAGGATCGGTTACGAGTACCGGTTCAGACCGAGGAAAGTGCTTTGATCACAACACATTCACCGTTCCCGTTTCATCTCATCCCCAGAGCCGCCGTGCTCCGCAGGGTACAAAAAGGCGCTCGGTGATCCTTAACCAAGCGCCTTTACTTTTATAAAAAGTTGAATTGCTATAAACTGACCACAAATGGTGCCAAGGTGCTCTGACAGAAGGCGCTGAACCTCTCTCAGAAAAACCGGCAGAAGCCCAGCCAGCAGCCCAGCAGGAAAAAGAGCAGGGCTTTTGCCAGCACAGGCAGCCACGGGTGCTGGCACAGGGCGAGGTCCCACCGGTGGATGTTCTGCTTAGGGCAGGTGCCCACACAGGCTTCGCAGGCGATGCACTCCCCGCTGCGCAGACTGGTTTCCTCCAGTTTCAGGCAGACCGGGCACTGCTGCCTGCAGGCGTTGCAGCCCGGGATGCAGCCCTCGCTCTGCCGGTGCAGCCGTGCAAAGGGCAGCACCGGCAGCAGGGCAAACACCGCCCCCATGGGGCAGAGAAACTGGCAGAAGAACCGGGGCTGCAGCGCCATGCCCAGCAAAATGAGCGCAAGCAGCGCCATGCCTGTGCCAAAGCCCTCCGGCGGCAGACGCAGAGCCGTCAGGCGGGAAAACACCTCCCAGGGGCTTGTGCCGGTGAGCAGTTTTTCCTGCCGGGTCACATACAGCAAGACCAGCCCTGCCAGCAGCAGATATTTGACCTTCTGCCCCAAAAGCACCGCCCGCTCCGGCAGACGGAGCTGCTTTTTGCGGTGGAACAGCTTTTTCTGGAGTAGCCCGGACAGCGCCCAGACGGCATCGCCCAAGCTGCCGAAGGCGCAGGCGTACCCGCAGAAAAACCGGTCGAACAGCAGGGTGAAGCCGCACAGCCCCAGCAGGGAAAGCACAAAACTGTCCGCTGAGAGCACCTCGCCCGCACCAATGTGCAGAAAGAGCTGCTTTACCCCGGAAAAACCGGCCACGAATGCGCCCGGCATGGACACAAAGAAGAACAGCTGCACCCCGGCACGCAGCCATGTACGGCGCTTTTTGTCCCGCTGGCGCTGCTGCGCCGCTGTTAAAGGCTTTGCCTGTGTTTTTTCCATCATCCTGCCGCCTTTCCCAGTGCGTCCTCTACTGCACCGATGAGCCCTTCTGCCGTGAGGGTGGCGCCGGAAACGGTATCCACCTCGGCAGACTGCACTGCCAGCATCTCGTCCAGCAAAGGCAGCGCCTGTTTATAGTAGGGCTTGTCCTCACCGGAGGCATCCAGCACCGAAATGTCGGTCATTTTTCCGTTCTGGATGGTCACCGATACCCGGATCACATCTCCAAAACCAAAGGCGCTGCCCTCGTAGGTGCCGTCCCGGTAACCGCTCTGGGCCTGTTCTGCCTGCGCTGCGCTTTGCGCCTGCAAAATGGAGGCGTTATAGGCTTCCACGGCGGCGATCTCCTGCTTGCGCTCGCTTACCGCCGCCGCCCGGAGCAGCGCTACCTGCTGGTATTGCCACAGTACCCCCAATATCAGCAGCAGGTTTACCGCCCGGAGGAGAAAATTTTTGTAGTTCATTCCGCTGCTCCTTCCGTTTCAGGTTCGGTTTCGGCTTCTTCCGGCGGCAGCACTTGCACAGAGGATGCCGGTCCCGGCGCAGAGGACGCAGGTGCACCTGCCGGGAAAAGCTGCTGCCATACTTCTTTTAACCAGGCGGAAACGGTACGCTTTTCCTCCGGCTGCACCACCTCCACGGTGGGGGCGGTGACCGGCGTTTCTTCGGGCTGCGGCGGTTCGGTCGGTTCAGTTTCCGGCACGGTTTCTTCCGATGCAGCCTGTTCCGGGGCAGTTTCTTCCGCAGGGGCAACAGCTGCCTTTGCTAGTGCCAGTTTTACAGCATTCAGGATACCGGTGGAAGAGTAGGTAGCACCGGAAATTGCATCTACTTCCGGGCTTTGCCCTTCCAGGATAGCCGGGATCACCCGCTTTGCCCGGGAGAGATATTCCTCCTCGTCCGCAGCGCTCAGAAGGGTGATATCCGTGATCTTATCCTCCGCCACGGTGACCTGCACCGTGATGGAACCATCAAAGCCCATGGCTTCGGCGGTGTAGATGCCGTCCAAGTAGGTGGAGGGGGCGGTAAATTCCTCCACCACCAGCGGTGCGGCGGGCTCCGGCTGCGGCGGCAGGGGATTGTTGACCACCTCGCCGGTCAGGGCGTTCTGCACCGCACCCAGAATGCCCCGGCTGGTGTAGGTGGCCTCGGAAACGGCATCCACCTCCCAGCTCTGGGCATCCACTACGGTGGTCAGAAGCCGCCTGGCGCGCTTGAGAAACTGCCGGGTCTCATGGGAAGCATCCAGGATCTCTACCTCGGTGATGCTGCCGTTTTCCAGGGTGACCTGTACCCGGACGGTTCCCCCATATCCCCGGGAAGAGCCTGTGTAAATGCCATCGGCATAGGGCAGTTTGGGCAGTACTTCTTCCTCCGCTTCGGAGGAAGCGGCTTCCACGGGCTGCTCTGCCACTGCAGCCAGCTTTTCCGGCACGGCAGCCAGCACCGGTACGGTGCGCGGCAGGGCAAAAAACACGGCTGCCGCTGCCACCACCGCCGGGAGCAGCTGCACCAGCGGCAGCAGCGATTTGCATCGGTTTTTATTCATTCCATCTTCTCCTGACACGGAAAAGCAAGGCCGCCCCATGTAAAGCGACCTTGCTTTTTTGCATTGCTTTATTTTGCCGGGATCAGGCAGCTTTCAGGTTCTGCACGGCATCGGTCAGGTGGGTCACCTGCTCCAGTGCGGCAGCCTTATACAGGGTCTCGCGGCTCAGCAGCTCCACGCTCTCGGCCAGCTCGGTTTCCAGATCGGCGTAGCTGGCTGCGGTGTAAGCAGCCTTTGCCTTGCTCTGTGCCTCGGTGACCACGGCCTGCAGGGCGGCGCGGTCGGCATCGCTGGCCAGCTCGTGCTTGGCAAGGTTGTCGGCAGTGGTCTGGAACTTGACCACGGTGTCGGCGTAGCCCAGTGCACGGATGGTAATGGTCCAGTAGCCGGTGCCATCGGTACCATCGGGCAGCTGGCAGCGGGCAGAATCGCTCAGACCCAGCTGGATGCCCATGGACTTGTGCATCCAGTTGTCGGCTGCAAACTTGGTGCCATAGGAGGCCTTGGCGTGGGTGTAGGTGCTGTCATCGCCGTAGTAGGTCCACACTACGGACTGCATCCGGGAACCCAGCTCGCCGTAGTTGCCGTTCAGGTCCACACGGATGAACTCGCCAAAGCTGCCCACGTCGCTGCCGCTGCGCAGGTTCACGGTAAGACCCTCAGCAGCCTTCTGGGCGGCTTCTGCCACGCCGGAACCGGTGCCGGTGTGGGCAGCAGAGAAGGTGTAGCCGTCGCCGCTCTTGGTTGCGTACTTCAGGCCGTTGGTGTTTTTATCCACAGCAGCCGTCAGGGTGTAGGCGGTAAGGTTCTTCTCAGAGTAGCCGCCCACCAGCTGGCCGCCGTTTTCCACCACGGTGTACTTGGAGCAGAAATCTGCAAGGTCGCTGGTGGCTACGCGCACCGGCACATACTTGATGCCCAGCACCTCGTAGTGATCCATCTGCACGGTAGAACCATCGGCCTTGGTAATGGTGCCGCGGTTCCAGCCCACGGTGGAGCCATCGGCCAGATAGATGGTCTTGCCATCCTCCGACCAGTGGGAAACGGTGTAGCTGCTGCCATCCTTGGCGTAGATCACGGCAGTGCTCTGGAAGCTGCCGCGGTGCAGGCCATGGTTGACCGTAGCGCGGGAAACAGCATCAAACGCGCCCAGGTCGTGCTCATCGTGGCTGTCCAGCTGCGCGGAGAAAGCAGTGCTGCCGGCAGCATAGACCTTCTCGTTTGCCCAGTATTCCTCCCAGGTCAGGGCAGCGTAGAGATAGGTGTATTTTTTGCCGAACAGGAAGTCCAAAAAGCCGTTTTCCTCCTCGGCAGGGGCTGCTGCAAAGGCGGTGACAGCCAGCAGGCTGAACGCCATAGCCGCCGACAGCAGCAGGGAAAGAAATTTCTTCAGTTTCATAAGGTCGCTCCTTTCATTTTGCAGTTAGCGTATCCTAACATTTTGCGCAAAGAAAAACCTGCGAGACAAAGTCCCTCAGATGGTTAGGCGGTGCTAATTGACAAAATTTAAAATAGCACGCAGAGAAGGCTTTGTCAAGCAGGAATTGGAAGTTTATGGAAACAAACTTTTTGCCCTGCGCAGCACTGCCCGCGCAGGGGGCAAAGAGAGTATCCGGCGTGGCAGCGTTACGGCTGCACAGGGCGGAATCTTCTGTACTGGGTTGCCTGCGTCAGCACCTGCGGAAAGAGCAGCCCCGGGGCTTTGATGCACAGGTACAGCCATGCGGTGCTTGCCACGCTCTCCCACATATGGAACTCCCATGGCAGTGCGGCATAGGTCTTGGTCACATAGAGCAGGCCGCCGGCTGCACCATCGCAGTTCTGCAGCTTGACCATCTCATCCATGTACAGTTGTGCATCGTCTGCTTTACCCACGGCCATGCACAAAGCCACGTAGCCCAGCGTCCCTTCGCTCCAGATGGTTCCCGGCGCACCGGCATAATCGGCGGTCTTATCGCTGTAGGGCTTGAACCCGCTGAACGTCTCGGCGGAGGAGTAGGTCTGATTATAGTAGTTGGGGCTGGAGGTCACCGTCAGGCTTTTTCCGCGCAGAACATAGGTCAGCTTTGTGGTCTTGCGGCAGTCGGGCGGGATCTCGGTGCGCAGGGTAGAAAGCGCGGTCAACCCGGCCCAGGTGGTGCAGTCCAGCGCCCAGCCGGTATCCAGTGTTCCATCGGCGGCAATGCCCTGATAGAACCGCCGGTTTGCGGCATCGTAAAGCGTAGCGGTAAGGGCTTTTTTGATGCGCTCGGCGGCTTTCCGGTAGCGGCTTTTCCCGGTTACAAGGGCAAGGCCGTGCAAAGCCTGCAGCGCACTGCAGTTATGCTCGGTAGAGCACCATTCGATCTGCCCGGCAGTGTAGCTGTAATCGCTGCCGTAGCTGCCATAGCCGCCGCGCAGCAGGCCGTACCGCGGGTCGGCTTTGTCCGGCACCTGCTGGTGCAGCAGCCAGTCGCCGCCCTTTTCCAGCATGGGGAGAAACTGCGCCGCCTGCTCGGTTTTTCCCATCCGCAAAACAGCGCAGCAGGCACCCCACAGCAGCCAGCCCACGCTGCCGGTCCGGATGTAATCGTGGAACAGTTTGCCGATATACAGATCGTAGGAAAAATTCCAGCTGCCATCGGGGTTCTGGTCCTGCTGCATCCGGTGCAGCAGCTCCATGCAGCGCTCGTTTTCCCCGGCGGCGGTCAGCACGAGCAGGGCAAGCCCGATATCGTAGCTCCAGCAGCGGGTGTTCAGCATATAGCCGTGTTCCCCCATGGCACTGCTGCCGTCCTTTGCGTACTGCGGGTCATCCGGCGGGATGCGGAAGGAAACGGGGTAGCGGTACCACGTTTCGTATTCAGAGCCGGTCGCCCCTACGATGGTATCGTACACCACGTTCCGCACCCGCACGATCTTTTTACCATAAAAAGAAGTGCCAAAAAATATCCGTGCCATCTGTTCACCTCATTTCGTTACCGTGCAGCTGTCCAGCAGGGTGTTTTCCAGGTCGTATGTTTTGAGCGTGAGCGCGGTATCGGACGTTTGCAGCACCAGATACCCGGGGGCCTTTTTATCGATGGTCACCTGTGCCCACGCAGCCCCCTTGTTATCGGCCTCGTAATACTTGGAGCCGGTGCAGGTAGGGCAGCAGACGAACAGCTTTCCCGGTTTGTCTGTGCGGCAGAAAAAATGCTCATGCCCGGAGAGGATCAGATCGATGTCCGTTTCCTTGACCAGAAGATCCGTCAGGCCGCTGCGCAGGGCGGTGGTGTTTGGCACAAGGGCGCGGGTACTGGTGGAGTACAGGCTGTGGTGCATCAGCAGCACCGCCCAGGTATGGGGCTTTTTCAGCGCTGCGCGGATAAAGGCCTTGTGGGCGCTTGGATCCACGGTGTTGGAGTTGATGGCGATAAACAGGGTGCTGCCATGCAGAAACCAGTAGTTGCCGTTTTCGCCGTTGGGGGTGCCATAGTGCGCCAGGTAATGCTCGTTCCGGTCGTGGTTTCCCCGCACCGTTGCAATGGGCACCCGGTGTTTGCTGGTAAACAGGTGGTACTGTACCTTGCGCAGTGCTGCATCGGTGATGGCGTCCACCTGGTCGCCCAGGCTCAGGATCAGCGCAGGCGGCTCCGGCAGGATATCCTGCACACGGTACCATACCGCTGCCGAGTCCGCAGAAATGATCTGCGGGTCGCCGCACACCAGATAGGTGCTGCTGTCCGGGCAGGTGAACTGCTTTGTAAGGCCGGCGTTTTTCCCCCGGATGGTGTAGGTATAGCTGGCCCCCGGCTTTACGGGGAGAGCTGCATGGTAGGTAAAATACCCGGTTGCAACGGAGCGCCCCGTTACCTGCTGTGTGCTGCCTGCACACTCCAGCGTGCAGGCGTCCTCAAAATTGGTGATCCAGGTCAGCAGCACCTCGTTTTCATCGGCACCGGGCTGGACAATGGCATCCCGGATATAAGGCTCCGGCAATGCCGGGAGCTGCGGCGGGGCGGCGGGCAGGTCTTTGGCCGTAACAGGCCCATCGTACAGGATGGGGGCAGTGCAGGTCTTGTACTCGACATCTGAAAAATTGTACTGCACTGCCTCGTACTCCGGGTACTCCGGCACCGCATCGTCCACGGCTTCGTCATCCAGCAGCAGCGGCCGCACCGTATAGGTCACAAGGCCGGTCTTGCCTTCCGGCCAGGTGCTCTGCATTGTGGGCAGATGGTCCAGGTCGATCTCACTGCCCAGCTCATCCACCCACTTGTAGTATTTCAGCGCAAAGCTCTTTACGCCGTTGGAGCCGGACTCGTTCAGCAGCTTATCCTTTTTATACCAGTGGATAGACTGGTGATCGTAGTCGATCTCCTTGTAATAGGTCTCGCTGCGCCAGGTGCCGTCCTCGTGCAGAAAACAAACTGCAGAGCGGTACTTCTGGTCGGTCGTGGTGCTGATCTCCAGCCCCAGATGCAGCCGCGCTTCCCCGGTGTTCTGGTGATGCCCGCTGCATACGCCGGTGTAGTCCGGGCCATAAAAACGGTCGCACCAGCAGTAATTGGGAAAGCGCACAACCGCGTCCGCCGGCATCTCCACCGTGGCATAGATGCGTTTGGTGTACTCCGCCGGGTAGGCCTGCTCCAGCCGGGGAAAGAGGGTGTAACGGTTCCCATCCATCTGCCGGAGGATGAAGGCCAGCGCTTTGTCTGCAGCCTGCTGGTATTTTTCCTGTTCAAACATCCGCATCCTCCGCGCCGCAGCAGTAAAAGATGGCCAGCGTTTTCGTGGCGGCTCCTGCCCCGGAAAGCGCTGCACCTACATAAGCGTCCCCCTGCATCTGGAAGGTGACCAGCACGGTGGAGCCATCGTCCACCAGCAGCTGGTACAAGGGCTTTTCGGTGTATGCAGTGTTGAACAGGACGTTCCCGTTGCCGGTCACCTCGCCAAACTCGATCGCGGCACGGGTCAGGTTTGCCATCCGCTGATCGACCGAGGCAAGGCCGTTTTCCATGTGGTTCAGATGTTCGGCCATCAGGGTCTGGCCGTCCACAAAAACCTGTTTCTGATAGTTCATGTAACCTCCTTTGTGCAGGTCTGCCTGTGTCAGGCCTGGAAATGTCCGGGGTGGGGCGCGGCCCGGCGGGTACGGCCCACAGGCGGCCGGGCCACTGGGTCAGCCGGGCTTTGCCATCCCGGGTAAAAATAAAGTGCCTGCCCTTGCGGCAGGGCGTTCGGTCTTGCAGTCCACCTCCTTTGGCACCGCCCGTATCGCAAGGGTCAGGGCGGCGTACAGTTGTAGCGGCGTGCGGGAAAAAGCACAGGGAGTGCTCCAGCGGTGCACTTATTGTACTCGAAACCGCCGGGAATGTCCATACAAAAAGTGCACAAAATGTACATAAGTAAATAGTGCACTTTTTGTGCTTGAACTTGTGCACGCACTGTGCTATTATAGATTTGAACTATCATGAGGAGGGGTCCCGATGGCAACCTTTGCAGAGCGGCTCCGGTCGCTGCGCCAGGAAAAAGGCTGGTCGCAGCAACGGCTGGCAGAAGAACTGAAACTGTCCAAGAGCAGTGTGAATATGTACGAACGCGGGGAACGGGAGCCGGGCTTTGAAACGATGGAAGCCCTGGCAGACCTGTTCCATGTGGATATGAACTATCTGTATGGCCGCACGGAGAACCGGTTTGCACAGCCTGCCCCGGCAGCCGCTGACCGTATCCCGCAGGGGTTCAGCCCGCTGCCGGAGATGGTGCAGGTGCCGCTGATCGGCTCCATTGCCTGCGGCACCCCCATCACGGCGGAACAGAATATCAAGAGCTATATCGGCATCCCGGCGGCATGGCATGCAGACTTTGCGCTGGAATGCCACGGCGACAGCATGGCACCCACCATCTGCGATGGCGATGTGGTGTGCATCCGCAGACAGCCGGCGGTGGAGCAGGGTCAGATCGCGGCGGTGCGCATCGGCGAGGAGGCTACCCTCAAGCACTTTTACCGTCAGGGCAATGTGGTGAGCCTGATTGCAGATAACCCTGCCGTCTGCCCGCCCATGGTGTTTGCAGACCAGCAGCTGGAGGAAATGGTCATCGAGGGGCTGGCCGTAGGCTACTGCCGGGGCCTGGTGTAAAAACAGAGCCTGCTGTATAGAAAAAAGAGGGGGACTGCAGCCATGTATGTAGACTGGGAATATTATAAGATCTTTTATTATGTGGCAAAGTATCAGAACTTTACCCGGGCGGCGCGGGTGCTGGGCAATAACCAGCCCAACATCACCCATGCCATGAACCGGCTGGAAAGCCAGCTGAACTGTGTGCTGTTCATCCGCTCCAACCGGGGCGTGACCCTGACACCGGAGGGGGAGATGCTTTACTCCCGCATCGCGTCGGCGGCGGTGCAGATCCAGGACGCAGAGGAGGAGCTGAGCGCCAGTGCCACGCTGGAGCACGGTGCCATCAGCATCAGCGCCACCGAAACTGCCCTGAACATCTATCTGTCGGAAAAGCTGCGGGCGTTCCATACCGAGTATCCCGGCATCCGGCTGCGCATCTCCAACCATTCCACCCCGCAGGCGGTGCAGGCCGTGAAAAACGGCGAGGTGGATTTTGCCATCGTGTCCACCCCTGCAGAGGCGGAGCCGGGGCTGAAAATGGTGGAGCTGAGATCCTTTTACGAGGTGCTGGTGGGCGGCAAGACCTTTACGGCGCTGGCAAGCCAGACCCTGCGCCTGAAAGAGCTGACCCAGTATCCGCTGATCTGCCTGAACGAGGAGAGCATGACCCGCAGCTTCTACCGGCAGTTTTTTCTGGAGCACGATGCGGTACTGCGCCCGGATACCGAAGCTGCAACCACCGACCAGATGCTGACACTGGTAAAAAGTGAGCTGGGGCTTGCTTTTGTGCCGGAGCCTATGGCAGCGACCCTGCTGGAGCGCGGCGAGCTTGTGCAGCTGCACCTGCAGGAGATCATCCCCTCCCGCTCCATCTGTCTGGTCTACGACCATCACCGTCCGCTGAACACTGCGGCACGGAAGTTCCAGCAGATGCTCACCAAAACGCTTCCCCGCCATACCGAACATCCCTGACCCTGAAAGCCGCCAGAGCTTCTCCCCCTGGGAGAACGGACAAAAAACAAAAGCACCTGCAACAAAATTCGCTGCGGTTCTGAAACAGATCCAGAAGCGAATGCTGCAGATGCTTTTTTGTTTTCAGGGACCCTTGTGCGGGCACGGATGCAGCGGCAGTGCGGTGCGGCTGCACCGTTGCAGCCGATCACAGTTCCAGCTTGCCGGAAACCTTGTTGATGACGTAGTATGCTGCGCCTTCCTCGGGCTTGACGTACACCTTGCAGGACTGTACGCCCACTTTGTGGGTGGTGCGGTAATCTGCCTTGGCGCGGTCGATGATATCGGTGATGTTGTACTGGCTGCCGCCCATCTCAACATACAGCTCAGGGGCCAGCGGCGGACGGCCGCGGCGGGCAGGGGCCTTGGCGGCCTTGTGGGACTTGGTCTCCACAGCCGGGGTCTCGGCTGCAGGAGCGGAAACTTTCTTTTCAGGCATAATAGGATCCTTCCTTCTTAATGTGTGGTGTGCAATCCATGCTGCACTGTGCGTACTCCAAACGATCTATCGCAAGGCAGACATCTGCTGCAGAGTGCGCAGCCTGCCCCATACGAACCTTCTTATCACGATTTTTGATACAGCAGACCGTCTGCAAAAGAGCTTTTGCGCTTTGAAAAGGCGGACTGCCACAGCGTAAATCCAGATGCTATGGTTATATAATATGTTTTTGCAATTCGTTTGTAAAGCCTTTTTTGCAAAAAACATTGTAAAATCGGCAAGAAACAGAAGAATAAATACCCGGAAGCGCATTTCTGGCGCATTTCTCCGCCAAAGTACGACCTTTCGGCAAAACAGGCTGCATTTCCTGCAAAGCCCGGCAGCTGCTCCGGCTACAAATACAGGCGGCAAAAATACTTTTTATATTACATAGTCCACGGCTTTTTGAATGCCGGAAAGTTGAGGCTTTTCACGCAGCAGCCGGAGGGGCTTTGCATAGTGAAACAGACGGTGGAAAGATCAGCGGGAGCATGGTAGGCCTGCAGAGCCTCTTTACAACCTTTTTTGGTGTGGTATACTGGGGCCGTGAAATTTGAAAACGGGGAAGGAGAAAAGCTGAAATGAGGATCCGTAAAGCGGAGGAAAAAGATATCCCGAGGCTGCTTGCGCTGCTGGAGCAGGTGCTGCAGATCCATGCAGAGATACGGCCGGATATCTTTATTCCCGGCACCACCAAATACACTGTCAGCGAGCTGGCAGCGCTTTTGCCGCAGGAGGATAAGCCCATCTATGTTGCGGTAAACGAGGACGATGTGTGCATGGGCTATGCGTTCTGTCAGCTCAGAGCGCAGCCCTTTTCCACCAACATGGTGCCCTTTAATGCGCTGTTTATCGATGATCTGTGTGTTGATAAACAGGTGCGCGGGCAGCATATCGGGGAAAGCCTGTTTGCCTATGTGAAGCAGCAGGCAAAAGAACTGGGCTGCTACGAAGTTACCCTGAACGTCTGGGCGGGCAACACCGCAGCCGAACATTTCTATGAGAAGATGGGGATGCAAACAAAGGAACGACAGCTGGAATATATCCTGTAAACCGGCCTGTTGGCGATAAAAATGCAACCTGCGAGAAACAAATTTCAGGAGAAGTATGATAATGTCAAAAGATGAATATCTGATCACAGATCCGCCGCTGAAAGCGCTGACGATTTTCGCCATGCCGATGATCCTGGGCAGCTTTTTTCAGCAGATATATAATATGGCGGATTCGATCATCGTTGGGCAGTTTGTCGGCTCCGCCGCACTTGCGGCTGTGGGCGCCTGCGCTGCCCTGACGAATGTTTTTATTTGTGTGGCACTGGGTGCCGGTGTGGGTGCCGGTGTGCTGGTAAGCCGCTATTTCGGCGCCAAAAATTATGGCAAAATGAAGACCATCGTGTCAACATCCCTGCTCAGTTTTTTGATCCTGAGCGTCGTCCTTGGGGTCTTTGGCTTTTGCTTTTCCCATTCGATGATGAGCGGATTACAGACCCCTGCCGATATCCTGGAGGATGCGGTGCTGTATCTGCGGGTCTATTTTGTGGGATTTCCGTTTCTGTTTATGTACAACATCCTTTCCACGATGTTTACTTCCATCGGGGAATCAAAGATCCCATTGGGGCTGCTGATCTTCTCCTCCATCTTGAATATTTTTATGGATCTCTGGATGGTAGCAGGTCTGGGCCTGGGCGTGTTTGGTGCAGCCCTTGCCACCCTGATCGCGCAGGGCATCTCTGCCGTGTTTTCGCTTTTGATCTTCTTTTATCGGATGCGGCGGTATGACAGCCCCTTTCACTGGTTTGATGGGCAGGAGCTGCGCGCCATGCTTCGCATTGCCGTTCCGTCGGTCCTCCAGCAGTCCACCGTGTCTATTGGCATGATGATCGTGCAGGCCGTAGTAAATCCCTTTGGCACACAGGCGCTTGCGGGCTATGCGGCAACGATGCGGGTGGAGAATGTTTTTTCCCTGATCTTTGTATCCATCGGCAATGCGGTCTCGCCGTATATCTCCCAGAATCTTGGCGCAAGAAAGATCGAGCGTCTTAAAAAAGGCTACCGCGCCGCACTGGTATTGGACCTGTGCTTCGCAGTCCTTGCCTTCGTCGTCATTGAAACGCTGCACACCCAGATCTCCACGCTGTTCCTGGGCAAAGATGGAACGGCCCTGGCCTATCAGGTATCCGGGGATTACATGAGATGGCTCGGCTATTTCTTCATCTTTATGGGCATTAAGATGGCAACGGATGGCGTCCTTCGCGGACTTGGGGTCATGCGTCCGTTCCTCGTTGCAAACATGGTAAACCTTGCCATTCGTCTGTCCGTTGCCCTGATCTGTGCACCGCGTTTTGGCATCGCCTTTGTCTGGCTTGCAGTCCCGGCGGGGTGGTTTGCAAACTTTCTGATCTCCTATGCGGCGCTCAGAAAAGCATGGCCGGCCGATGAAGCCGCAACGGCCTGACAGACGCAGAAAACCCAAAAGACTGCGTTTTTCACGATACGAAAAAGCGGCTGCTTCGTTAAATAATCTACTTACAGCAAAGAACTTGTATCCAACATTGCACAAACCCGGAACTTTTTCAGAGCCAAAACGGCTTCAAAGAGGTTCCGGGTTTCTGATTTTTCGCTGCTTTCTTGTGTAGGCTGCTACTGCATATTATTTTGCCACTGCCTCTTTTGTGCCGGTGGCGGGGGATCTGCCGCGCACTGCGCAATAGACCGCAGAGCAAGTCCATGCGGTTTGACCCGCGCATACGCCGCAGATAAAAAAGAAAACCCCCAGACGAACTGGAGGTTCCTTTTATGCCGGTGGTGGGGGTCGAACCCACACGTGTTATTAGCACAAGGGATTTTGAGTCCCCCTCGTCTGCCATTCCGACACACCGGCATATCACTTTATGGACGGGTTTTATTATACCGGATTTTCAAGGTAAAATCAAGGGGGAGTTTTTGCAGCAGAGAAAAGAAAAATAGCAGGGCCACACTCCGTATTATGTGTCGTTCTGTGTGCGTGGGAAACACAAATTGCGCCAAGATCCTGAAAAAATATCTCGATACGCTGTTTTTGAAAAACGGCGAAGGTGCTGCACCGGGCAGCTGCCGTTGACGGGGCGGGAAAAAACAGGGTATAATCGGGCTGAAAACGGACTTTTGGCAGCAGAGGCGGCAGCGCACAGGAGGAGAGAGCATGACAGAACAGCAGAACAGGATACGGGAACTTTACGCAGAGGGCTGGGTGGACTGTCGGCAGAGCGTTCTGATCGTGGACGATTCCGCAATGAACCGGCAGATGCTTGGCGAAATGCTGGGCAACCGCTTTGATACAGCCGAGGCGGCCAGCGGAGAGGAATGTCTGCGCCTGCTGGAAGAGAACCGCACCGGCATTTCCATCGTGCTGCTGGATATCAATATGCCGGGCATCGATGGCTTTGCCGTGCTGGAAGCCATGAAGCGGCAGCGGATGCTGGAGGAGATCCCGGTGGTTATGATCTCCAGCGAGGACGGGGCAGATACGGTGCGCCGCGCCTTTGATATGGGCGCGCTGGATTATATCAGCCGCCCGTTTGACGCCCAGCTGGTGTGCCGGCGCATCATCAACACCATCCGGCTGTACGCAAAACAGCGGCGGCTCAGCGCCATGGTGGCAGCGCAGATGTATGAAACTGCCTGGAACAGCCAGCGTGCACCGGCGATGCAGCAAAGCCTGCCGGAGCTTGGCGATGCACTGGAAACAGCGCTTCACGGGCTGGAAAAGCAGGTGTAGCGGTAAAGGGACAGTCCTTCTGTTTTGTGAAATACATAAGTCCGGTTCTTGCCCGGCGGCGCGGGCTGTGCTACACTAAGGTCAGATCAAAACGTAAACGATGCCCATAAGGAGGGAACCGGACTTTGAAACATCTGCATTCTTTTGCCCGCCGCGCGGCGGCTTTTCTGCTGGCGGCGGTGCTGTGCGTCTGCATCCCGGCGGCAGCGGCTTCGGCCGCCACCACCATCGGCGGGGCTGATACGACCCTGATCCCCGCAGAGGACGAAAACTGTCTGAGC